>Ga0164315_10004873_pt1 | contig 10459 bp, 10 predicted proteins | sample GuaBasSedimGuay6_FD_113737 | JGI IMG/M metagenome (GOLD analysis project Ga0164315, IMG submission 113737) | Subseafloor sediment microbial communities from Guaymas Basin, Gulf of California, Mexico - Guay6, Core 4569-2, 0-3 cm | ecosystem: Environmental > Aquatic > Marine > Hydrothermal vents...
CGGTCCTGTATATCGGCGATTCTAAATACGCTTGGTGCGGTCATGCTGTTCTCCAGTTTTCAGTAGTGGTTCAGTTAACAAGCAATTCGGAAATTGCCTGGTCGAGATAGCGTTCGAATTCGGGGTCGTTGCCCGGTGATGCGACGCAGTGGCCCCAGGGGGATTCGTAGATGCGCAGTTCTCCACCGGCGATGTGCTCGATTTCGATCTGGTTATCTTCGGGTCTGAAATATAAATCATTGTCGCAGACGATGACGATGGTTTTTGCCTTGATGGCGTTCAGGGCGGCTTTAAAGTCGCCGCTGTAAAGTCTGTTGGCGCTGATGTCACCCTGCTGCCAGGTTCGCAGCTTGCACAACAGGTCATTCGCATCCCAGTCGAGATGGTCCTGTTCCCAGTCCTGCAGTAGTTCCTCGGCGCTATCGAAACCTTTCAGGCGATACATCTGTTCGCGATAAAAGGTCTGCGAAAAGGCCCAGCCGGCGTAGATGCGGCCGAATGCCTTGAGACCCTTGATCGGAGGGCTGCTGTAGTTGCCGTCGGCATAAGCCGAGTCTGCCTGCAGCGCCGCCTTTACCCCTTCGAGGAAAACGATATTGTGCTCGGAGGTTTTCGCCGACGCGCAAAACGGAAGTATCGCAGCGACGAAATCCGGGTACTGCGCGGCCCATTGAAATGACTGGCAGCCGGCCATGGACCAGCCGGTTACCAACGCTACCCGTTTGACGCCGAGTTCCTCGGTGAGTAGTCGATACTGCGCACGAACATTGTCGTAGAGCGTGACATTCGGGAAGTTTGCCGCGTTGCAAGGAGCCGGCGTATTACTCGGTGACGACGAAATACCGTTACCGAACAGGTTCACCGACACCACCAAATGGCGCGCCGGGTCGATCGCCCGGCCGGGCCCGAAAAACCCCTCGTTACGTATGTGGCTGCCGGTGTAAAAAGTTGGCAGCACCACGACGTTGTCGCCGTTGGCGTTTAACTCGCCATGGGTTTTATAGGCAAGTTGCGCGCCGGGCAATACCTCGCCCGACTGCAACTCGAAATCTCCCAGCTTGAAGATCGAATAATCCACTGGCATCGACTAGAACAGGCGCAGGTATTCCGCGACTTCCCAGTCGGTGACGGTCTGATGGTAACGTTCCCACTCGTCAACCTTGTAGGCGAGGTAAGACTTATGCATGACCGGTCCCATGACTTCTACCGCGAGATCGTCGGCGCGCAGCGCTTCGGTCGCGACCATCAGGTTTCTCGGCAGGCGTCGGATTCCGGCTTCCTTGAATTCCTCGTCGGTCATCTCGTACAGGTCCCTGTCGGTTGCGGGACCGGGTTCGATCTTGTTGGCGATACCCTTGATGACAGCGGTCATGCTCATGGCAAGGCCGAGGTAAACGTTCATGCACATGTCGGCTGCACGGTTTTCGATACAGTAGCGACTCTGCGGTAACCGAAATTGCGCGGAGCGGTTGTTGAAACCATAGGTGATGTTGGTCGGCGCCCAGGTCACCGTGCCGCCTTCGAATCCACCGACCTTGGGAACCAGGCCGTTGTAGGAGTTAACGGTCGGACAGGTAATGGCGGTCAATGCTTCGGCGTGAGCCATGAGACCGCCGACCGCGTAACGCGATTCGGCGCTCCAGCCGTCTTCATCCGAGCCAAAAATATTGACGCCCGGATTATCGACTGCTTGCAACGACAGGTTGATGTGTGCGCCCGAACGCCAGTCGCCGGTGGTTGGCTTCGGCATGAAAGTGATGAACATGTCGTGTTTCTTGGCGATCTCCTTGAGCAGGATGCGCAGGAATACCAGGCGATCAGCCATCTGCAGCAGGTCGGTATAGTGAAAATCGAGTTCGAACTGCGAGTAGGCGCCTTCGGCAACCACGTCGTGCATGTTCCAGCCCATATCTTCGAGAATATCGATCATGTCCTTCAGGAACGGCATTGAATCGATGGATTGTTCAACGTCATAACCAAAGGCCTGACGGCGTGGGCGCAGACCGTTGAGTGGGTCGTCATCGATTGCCTTGACCGGGTTACCGTCGTCGTCGTAACACATCGCGATAAATTCCGGCTCGATGCCGCAGTAGCCGACGTAACCGGCTTTTTCGGCGTCACGGATGGCGCGCTTGAGCGCCTGTCGAGGGCAGACGTTGTAGGGTTTGTCCTCCCAGAACAGGTCGGCAAAGATAATCGCCATGGAATTGTCCCAGGGGCAGATATAAACGGCGTCGAGGTCGGGCACCATGACCTGGTCTGAGTCGGCGGGCGACAACTCGGGAACGAACGAGATCGAATGAACCGCGAACTGGGGTCCCTTACCCTGGCACAGCTGCTCGAAGTCGCTCATCGGCACCGGCTTGGTTTTGGGGATGCCAAACAGATCGATCCAGCTGGAGAGGACGTATTCGACTCCTGCGTCTTCGAGTTGTTTGCGCACTTCTGCCATGCGCTCCTTGCTCGGCAAGGCGTCAGCGAAATTTTCTACATAAGCGGTCATTTTTGGTCCCTTGCGGTTCTATTCCGGTTTTTGATCTATGTCGGTTTGCTGGTCCAGCCCTAGTTGTATTTCAACAGGAACTGATTCTTGAAATTCTTTAGCCCCGTCATGGTTTCGCTCGAGGCGATGTCGGGCTGGCTATGGATCTGGGTCTCGAGGAAATCGAGGAAATTGCCGCGGTCATTGGTGACGATTTCGATTAACAGGTCGTAACGACCACTCACCCAGAGGATGTATACGACGTCGGCCGACTTGCCGAGTCTTTCGGACACTTCCTCGATGGTGTGGCCGGGCGCCACCTTCAATCCGATCATGGCGTCCGCCTTGTAACGTATCGCGGTCGGGTCGGCCACGGCGACGATGCGCAGCGCGCCGGCTTCCTTCATTGACTGAATGCGATTCCGAATCGTGCCTTCGGATACATTGAGCTCCTGGGCGATCTCCTTGTACGAGCGCCGGCCATCCACCTGTAGCATTTTTACGATTTCTCGATTGAGGTCATCGTCAATGGTGGCCATACCGTGGGGGTTGATGCGGTTTAAAGCGCTGTATGATTGTGATGCCATTCAGGATGGATTTCGTAGCCGAAGTCGGTGAATTATTGATGAAAAGGTAGAAATAGGCAAATTTTTATCATGAAAACGTAAGGTGGGCGCAAAATTGGTTACGGAAATTTATATTTCTATGCTAACTTCCGCACTTTACACCGGTTCCTGTTTCTATTTTTATTGGGGGAAGCGCCATGCAGCCTGTTTTCGATTCTTCTTTTCTGAACCAGTTCGACGATGTCGGCAAGCTGGCCCACGGTTTGCCCAGTGCAACCTACACCTGTGAAGACTTTTTCCGGCTGGAGCAGGAACGATTGTTTGCCGATAGCTGGGTATTCGTCGGTTATGCACACCAGCTTGAGCGTTCCGGCGATGTGCAGCCGATACAGGTGGGGGGATTACCGCTGTTCCTGCTGCGTGATCAACAAAAGCAGGTACGCGCATTCCACAACGTGTGCCGCCATCGCAACCTGAAGCTGGTCGACAAGACGGGAAATTGCGGCAAGCTGATTCGCTGTCCCTATCACAGCTGGAGCTATGATCTCTGCGGCGCGCTCAAAAATGCCCCTTACTTCGGCGGCGCCCATCGCGAACTACCCGAGAATTTCACCTACGCCGACAATGGCCTGGCGGGCGTCAACTGCGAGGTCTGGCACGACTGGATTTTCGTTAACCTGTCTGTGCAACCGATGGATTTTGAAGATTACCTGGCCCCGATAAAGCGCCAGCTCGGTGATACCGATGTAACCGACTACCTGCCGATGACGACCCTCGACCTGGGCGAGGTGCGCTGTAACTGGAAGTTGCTGATGGAGAATTTCATCGAACCCTACCATGTCCAGTTCGTGCACAAAAAGACGACCGAACAGCCACTCAAGGATCACTATACCGTGATCGATGAGCATTGCCTCGGTAGCGCGGTAGAGCTGAGCGAGGAACAGGTTGCCAATGCGAGGGTTGGAACCCTCGGGGTCACTTCGCACTACCTGACGCTGTTTCCGAACTTCGTCATGGGGACTTACCAGCCCGACCAGATGGGCGTGCATCTGAATACCCCGATAGCCGCGGATCGCACCTGGCAGCACCGGGTTATTTACACGCACAAGGACGCTGATTATAGTGACGCGCAGATCCAGGGGCTGGCCGATTTATGGCATGCCGTACACCTGGAAGACCATGAAATGTGTATCCGGCTGCAACAGGGCCGGCACTCACCGTTGGCGTTAGAGGGCGGACTGCTATCGCCGCACTGGGAAAACAGCGTTCGAAAATTCCAGGAGCGGGTCGCCGATGCGATTCGCCCGGCTTTGATTTAATCCGAGTGACTGCGCTGTTTTTTTACGCGCCCTAGCGCGCAGTGCCATCGAGGCCTATCACCACGGTACGCGCGCGTAGTTTCGAGAACACGCCAGCCGGCACCTCCATTGATTCCGACTTTACTTTCTTCAGGGAATGCGCGTCATAGATCACTATCTGGTCACCATCATATCCGGCGATACGGTCACCGCCAATTCCGGAGCTGACATAAAGGTAGTCGCCTCGAGCCGTGTATTCCGGAAAATGTGAATGACCGAGTGTGCCGGCAACAGTCAGGGTCCTGACAACGTTCAGAGTATTCTTGTCTATGAACTGGATCTTGTTTGCGTTCGGGCCGGTACCAACGATGTCGACCACAATATAAGGGGCTTTGGGGTGGGCGGCAGGCGATTCAGTGGGGCCCAGAACGGGAATGCGCTTGACTACCTCGAAGGTCTCCATGTCAAACACGGTTACTTCATACGACTTGCAGGAGTAGGAGCCGATATTGGTGCCAATACCCAGCAGTCGGCCTTGTGACCTCACCACGGCACCTGAACCGAGGTGCGGCTGGCACCCGGCAGGAATCTTTTTAACAATACGTTTTTCGGCCAGGTCGATGACGGCGTTGATATTGTCATCGTACGAGGAAACCACCACGTAACGGCCATCCGGCGAGAGAAAGGCATCGTGCAGGTGCCGGCCCACGTCGGTTATTCTGGTGATCGGCAGGTCATGTTTACTCAGATCTATGACCCATACCTGTCCGGCCTGTTCGAGCGCGATCACGAAAACGTCCGCGTAAGGCGTGCCAGTGATCATGCCCGAGTCAGCCTCGACCATCTTGCCGTCCGGGTTGATGCCACGCAGCTCTATCAGCTTGAGTGGTTCCAGGGTTGCGGCATCCAGGATCACCGCCGTATTGGGTATGAAGGAACCCGCAGCCAGGTAGCGCCCGTCGCGTGATACCGCGAGTGAGGTACCATTCAATCCAGCTCGTATCTTGCGAACAACCTTCAGCGAGTAAAGATCGATTTTGAGGATGTAGCCATTGTCATCGCGAACATAGGCCCAGCGTTCCTGCCCGGGGTGAAAGTCCATCAGGTGGGGCGCAAAATCGGTCGGTATCTCGCCAATCTTTTTGTTGGTCCTGCCGTCGTAGAACACAAGTTTGGCGCCATCTCCGGCGGCGAAGCGTCCGCGTACCATTATGACCATCAGATCGTCGAGATTCTCGATTGGGTAGTTCGGTTTATCAGGCAAGGCTGATTCTTCGGCGACGAGCACTTCAAGGGAATTCCGTATGTCGTCCAACCCCCAGGACATGGATTGTTTCGGGCGCTCTGTTATTAGCGAAGCCAGCAGATCCATTTTCCTGATCGACCATTTGCCGGGCCAGGTAGGATGTTGCGGCATCAAGGTGGTGACTCCTCCGCCAAGAATCCTGGCACTGACCTGCTCCCGGGTGAGCTCGGTTTGATCGCTGTTCAGTGCGGGGCCAATGTATCCGCCACGGTCCGCTCCGTGACACACCGCGCAATTGTCGGCATACAGTCGCTCGGCCTCATCGAAATCCCCGGCCCGCGAAACAGGAGATATTCCCAGTAGTATTGTTATCCAGAGGGTCGTTGCGATGATGCGCATTGTGGTTGCCTGAACGGTGGTTGTTCGCATGACTGACCCTCATCCGCAAGCCAGGGTGTTACCCTGACCATCGCCAATCGGTAAAGAGGCCTGTAAAGTTGTGATGAGCAGGTAGATACCGACGAATACGATGCTGAGTACTTTCATGGAAACCTCTCGACAGTTATCTTTTGAAAGATTAATCCAGTGAGCCTTTTATGGAGTGATTTACATCAATTGAGTGAATCAAATATTGATCCATTATTTTTCTAAGCGGAAATTAGCCACTCATGACCAGCCTTGGGATATTTACACGCACAAGGACGCCGATTATAGTGACGCGCAGATTCAGGGACTGGGCGCAAATTCGATTCGCCCGGCACTAAGTTAAACTGAGGTTCAATATGAGCAAACCCGATTTTCGTCTCGATCACACCATGATTCGAGTCTTCGACCAGGAAAAGACAATGGATTTCTACACGCGCATCCTGGGGATGAAAATCCTGCGCCAGAACGAGTACCCGGAAGGGCGCTTTACCAACACCTTTGTCGGTTACCAGGGCGAAGACGACGGCACCACGATTGAAATGACCTACAACTGGGACCAGCAGGAACCTTATGACTTCGGCGACGCCTGGGGCCACCTTGCGCTCAAGGTGTCGGATGTTTATGCGACCTCCGAGTACCTGAAGTCCGAGGGTGTCGAGTTCGTGCGCGAAGCGGGGCCGATGAATGCCGGCACGCGTATCATCGCTTTCTTCAAGGATCCGAACGGTTACGTCTTCGAGCTCAACGAGCCACTCTCGAAAGACGACTGAAACAACACCTCGCCAGGTTATGATTCGTTACCTGCTGTGGCGATTGCGCTTCGAAGCCTGCAATCTAAAGCGACTTTTCGGTCACGGCGAAGATCGGCTTCAGTATCTCGCTTTCGGCGCCAACCTGAGCGACGCCGTGATGAAGGAGCGCCGCATCACGCCACTTGGCGCGAGGCCCTTCACGCTCAGGGACCATGGCCTACGCTTCGATCATCCCGCCCCCTGGGCTGATTGCGGCTACGCGTCGGCGGAACCGGCGCTGGGCGAAGCCGTGCACGGATTCCTCTATACCCTGTCGGGTCGGGATGCCGCGCGTATGGATTTTTACGAAGTGGTGCCGGTGCTGAAGCGATATCGGCGAACCGTGGTCGAACAGGATGGCGTCGAACTGTATTTCTACCAGACGAATCGATCCACCGCGGATTTAAAACCGACCGAAGAGTACCTGAGTTACATCGTCAAGGGCCTCGATGCACACCCCGATGCGAGCGCGCAATATCGCGATGCGATGGCGGCTACCGAAATCGGGGTGCCGGGTAGATTTGTTTCCACCTATTTCCGCGAACGCCCGCATAATCGGTCCGGCTGGACGCAGGCGCTGATCGATTCGTACCAGCGCCTGGCGCTGGCAATATTCCTCAACGTAATTTACCGCTACTCGTTGACAGCGCCGCTGATTCGCCCCGGCAGCGGAGGAATTTCAAAAAGTGAGCAGTGATTTCAATTCGGTCATCCCGGCACTCGGCATCCTGCCCTCGAGTGAGGTGACGCAATCTTGCGACTGATCTGCTGATGTCACGGAACATGAACTCGTCTGAACCCGAGAAACCTCGCCACACTTACAAGGGGCTGATTTTCGCCCTGGCCATCGCCGGCTTTGTTATTACCTGGTGGCTGTGGCCCGAAGCGTCCACCGATCAGGCCGTGGTGGCCGCCACGCTGGTGGCGGTCATCATTCTCTGGGTCACCGAGGTTATACCGCTGTACATCTCGGCGCTGATCGGATCTTTTCTGTTGTTGGCGCTGGGGGATTTTTCCGCGCAGGACGTGTTCCATCCCTATTTCGATCCGGTCATAGTCCTGTTCCTGGGTGGCTTCATTCTCGCCCGCGGTATGCAGAAATACGAAATCGATCACCGCATGGCGCACGAAATTCTGAAGCGCATGGGCGACAGGCCGCTGATTTTTGTGCTCGGCCTGATGATGGTAACTGCTTTCCTGTCGCTATGGATGTCCAACACCGCATCCGCGGCCATCATGATCCCGATTTCGATCATAGTGCTGAAAGAGAATAATTTGTTTCACGAGCATTCCCGCTTCGCCAGGGGCGCCGTGCTCGCGGTTGCCTATGCCGCCACGATTGGCGGCATAGGTTCGCTCGTCGGCAGCCCGCCAAACGCCATCGCTGCCCGCTACCTGGGCGAAGAGAATATCTCGCTGTATTTTGTCGAATGGATGTACAAGGCACTGCCATTTGTCGTGCTTGCCCTGTTGTTTGCCTGGATACTGTTGTTCCTTTTCAACAGGCCCGAGATCGACAGAATCCGATTTAATTATCGGGAGAGGAAGCTCGATCGATCGCAAAAAATAATTTTTATCGTGTTTTTCATTACCGTCGTCGGTTGGCTGACGACGAAACTGACCGGCCTTTCATCCTCCGCGGTGGCGTTGATTCCGGTGATCAGCCTGTTTGCGCTGGGCTTGCTCGACAATTCCGACCTGGCAAAAATTTCCTGGCCCACGCTGTTACTTTTTGGCGGTGGCTTAAGCCTCGGGTCCGCTATCAACGAGGTCGGTATCGCCAGTTTGATGGCGACACTGGTGCAGGGCTGGATTGGTGGTATTCCACTGTTTGTAGCGTTGTTGATACTGGTGTTTTTCGGCATTGTCGTGACCATGGTGGCCAGCAACACCGCGTCTGCGGCGATTCTCATTCCGTTGATGCTGCCCCTGTCCGACAGCCTCGGAATCGACATGAAGTCTTTGGCCATACTCGTCGCCATCGGCGTTTCGCTGGACTTCATGATGCCGGTCGGAACGCCGCCGAGCGCGATTGCCTACTCGACCGGCGTCGTCAGTGTGCGCGACATGATCAAGAACGGGTTCTTCGTCAATGTCGGCACGGGTCTGATCCTGGTGCTGCTGTACTACTTCTTTTATCTGTAGCTAATCCGGGCGCTAATCCGGGGACAGTATACCTATTTCGGTGAGCTGTCAGGCCCGCTAACGCTTCTATGAAATAGGTATACTGTCCCCGGATTAGCGCCCGGATTAGCGTCCCCGGATTAACTAGACCAGTTCGGCGAGACAGCTTTCGAGGATGTCCATACCCTCGTCGATCAGTGCGTCGCTGATATTGAGCGCCGGCAGGAAGCGGATGACGTTGCCGCGTGCGCCGCAGGACAGCAGCGCCAGGCCGTTTTCATAAGCCTTACCGATCAGCGCTTTGGTCAATTCGGCATCCGGCTTGTCAGCGTCGCCGTCGTTGACCAGTTCCATCGCCATCATCGCGCCGTGGCTGGTGCGCAGATGGCCGATCTTCGACGGGAATTTCTGCTGCAAGGCCTGCAGGCGCGCCTGGAAGCGTTCGCCGACGTGATTGGCCGCATCGGCCAGCTTTTCTTCCTCGATGACGTCGATCATGGCGAGGCCGGCAACGCAGCCCAGCGGGGAACCTGCGTAGGTGCCGCCGAGGCCGCCGGGAAGCGGCGAATCCATAATTTCGGCCTTGCCCACGACCGCGGCAATCGGGAAGCCATTGGCCATGCCCTTGGCGACCGTCATCAGGTCGGCTTCGACGTCGGCATACTCGCTGCAGAACATCTTACCGGTGCGTGCAAAACCGGTCTGGATTTCATCGATGACCAGCATGATGCCGTGCTCGTCGCACAGCGCCCTGAGCTGCTGCATGAATTCGACCGGCGCCGGGTAAAAGCCGCCTTCGCCCTGGACCGGTTCGACGATGATCGCGGCGACGTCGCTGGGTGCGATGTCACACTTGAACAGGTTGTCGAGCCCCTGCATCGAATCCGCGACCGAAATACCGTGATACTCGATCGGGAAGGGTGCGTGGTAGAGCTCGGCCGGGAACGGGCCGAACAGGTTTTTGTAGGGAGTGATCTTGCCGGTCAGGCCCATGGCGAGCATGGTGCGGCCGTGAAAACCGCCGTTGAAGGCGATGACACCGCGGCGACCGGTGTGGGCGCGTGCGATCTTGACCGCATTTTCGATGGCTTCGGCGCCGGTCGTGACGAAAATAGATTTTTTCTTGCTCGGCCCGGGCGCGAGTTCATTCAGTTTCTCGGCGAGGCGTACCGAACTGTCATAGGGCGTGACCATGACACAGGTGTGGGTGAACTTGTTGACCTGCTCGGTTAATGCGGCGGTAATCTTCGGGTGGCAGTGGCCGGCCGAACAGACCGCGATGCCGGTGCCGAAATCGATATAACGATTACCTTCGACGTCCCACAGTTCGGAGCCGAGCGCGCGCTCGACGTATACCGGGGCGATATTGCCCTGGCCGATGGCGACGGCGTCCTGCTTGCGCGCCTGCCATTGCTGGTTGGTTATTGTTGCGGCTTCGGTGACTTTCAGTTCTGCGTTACTCATTTGTCGATTCCTCCAATGCACATGTACTTGATTTCGGTGTAATCGTCGAGGCCGTACTTGGA
>Ga0164315_10004874_pt1 | contig 10459 bp, 9 predicted proteins | sample GuaBasSedimGuay6_FD_113737 | JGI IMG/M metagenome (GOLD analysis project Ga0164315, IMG submission 113737) | Subseafloor sediment microbial communities from Guaymas Basin, Gulf of California, Mexico - Guay6, Core 4569-2, 0-3 cm | ecosystem: Environmental > Aquatic > Marine > Hydrothermal vents >...
AGCTGACAAATTAATTAACACACGCCCAACGGCAGTTAATCTTTCGTATGCTGTGAATCTAATGTTGAGGGAATTAAAAGATATTCAAGAAAATGAGAAGATAGTAGCTGCCCGTAAAATGGCTCAGCTTGTTGCCGATGATGATGCTGAAAAATGTAGAATGATCGGAATGCATGGCGTGAAAATTATTGAAAAGATAAGTCATGCAAAAGTAGGTAGTAGAGTGAATATTCTTACCCATTGTAATGCGGGTTGGTTGGCATTTGTGGATTATGGTTCGGCTCTTAGCCCCATTTATGAAGCTCAAGCGCGTGGAATTGATATTCACGTATATGTGGACGAAACACGACCTCGAAACCAAGGAGCAAGGCTTACTGCTTGGGAATTATCCCAGCAAGTAATTCCGCATACAGTGATTGCTGATAATGTGGGAGGTCATTTGATGCAGCATGGAATGGTGGATATGGTAATCGTAGGAGCCGATAGAGTGGCGGCAAATGGGGATGCAGCAAATAAAATTGGTACTTATTTGAAAGCCTTGGCGGCAAATGATAATGATATTCCCTTTTATGTGGCTTTTCCATCAACCACGCGTGATATGAATACATTGGATGGGATTAAGGAAATTGAAATTGAAAAACGGAGTGGGAGAGAGGTGACTCATATTGAAGGAGTTATTAATGGTGAAATTGTAGAAGTACAGTTGACACCAGATGAAAGTCCCGCTGTTAATTATGGTTTTGATGTTACTCCTTCACGCTTGATTAGTGGATGGATTACTGAGGAAGGGGTGAGTTATTCGATGTAAGATTTTGGACATATGATGTTTTATAAACCACTATATCTATAATAGAATACCAAATCTCAAATTGAAATTACTATGGACGAAGGTTATATTAAATACAACTCAGACTGGGAAAATCGGGAAATAGAAATTGATGAAGCTCTATTTGTTGATATCAATTATTGGAGAAAACGATTTTATAGTAAAGCTTGGATTGGAGTCTATCCCGATGGAATAGGTTTTGGGAATATTAGTTTGCGATTAAATGGAAATCAGTTTCTAATATCTGGTAGTGCAACTGGGGCTCATAAAGAAATGGAAAAGGCTCATTACTCCATCGTTCGTGACTTCGATTTACAATTGAATTCATTAGGTTGCTATGGAGGTGTTGCAGCTTCTTCTGAGTCGTTGAGCCATGCAGCATTATATAAAGCCGACAAGTCTATTAGCAGGATTGTGCATATTCATAATATGGAATTATGGAAAAAATGGAAGAATAAACTTCCAACTACATCGAAGAGTATTGCGTACGGAACCCCAGAAATGGCTTTTGGATTGCAAGATTGTTTAAAAACTATTTCTGGTTCAAAAGGAATAATAATTATGGGTGGCCATGCCGAAGGTATTATTGCTTTTGGAAATGATTTCGAGGAAATAGCAAAACTATTGGATGAACTATAAAAAAAAGCCGAGTTTTAATCTCGACTTTTTTTCGATTATAATACATTATTCAAAATCCTCCCATTCACAAAAGTCCTTAAACTCCTCATCATGATTATGATACTTTATAAATATTTTAATTACAAGCTCTTTATTCAAAGTTTCAGAGGCTTCATATTGATTTAGTGCATTATTATACTGAACATTGAAATTTCCATCATCGCATATGGCTGCTTGAATAAAACCGGCTGAAGTATTTAGAATAATAAAATCATTATCCATATTAATTTTATTGAAAGATGACTTTATTGTTTTAATATTTGGATTGTTAATTACAGTGCCATCAGCCATTTCAATCATTGATAACATATCTTGTTCTTTTTTAAGTTCGTCTGCCTTGACTTTACCATTTGTTATTTTTTCAATTGATTTAAATACAGCAGCCTCTCTTTCTTTTTTGGTCATGTTTTCAAGATTCTCCAAACCATATTTAGCTGAGAAATGCTGCATTGTTTTTTTAGCAGCTATTCCTACAAATGAAAATATCACAATTAAAACAGCCAGAACAATCATTAAAATTTTTACACCACTTTCACTAGCCTTTAGTGTGTGTACCAATGCCTGATAAGTCATCCATATCCCCCATAGTGAAATTGAGATACTGACAATTGCTGAAAGGTAGAGGTTAACACCATCAAAGAAACTGAAGGCACTACTAATAACGCTGATGACTGAAAGCGCTGCAACAACATGGATATTAGCTTCAAAATCAGTATTTCCACTAAAGATAGAAGAAATAACTAGCATAATTACAGCTCCAATAAATAAACCAATCATTGTTCCTATGATAGATCCAAAGAAAGCCATAACTCCTAAACCACCACCAAGCCATGCAGGTCCACTAGCAAACCGTAGTCCTGCTGTTGACCATAAGAATGCGAAAATCCCTATGATGCTACCATAAATTAATACTTTAATAATAGGATTAGTCAGTCCTCCAGTTGTGGACATATTTGCAAAATACTCTTTAGGGTTTAATAGAGCATTTTTAGAATCTTCAACAAATTTAGTGAAGTTAAATCCCTGATTACTATCTTCTTGAATTTCCATAATAATAATTAATTTGGGTTAATAAGTTAAGAAATCCAAAGTTAGTTAAAAATTAAGTCTAAGAAATATCTTTTTTATGAATTTTGATTGAGCACACACATCGATTTCTTATTACATTTGTGTCCTTAAAGAAATAGGTATTCATGGATTTTAATAATAACCGATATATTGTATTGTTTTTTTTGATGCTGTTTAGCGGTTTAGTTAGTGCCCAAAAAACAGACACTTTAATTCATATAAATGGAAATGTGATGACAGGTGAAATTAAAAAAATGACAGATGGGATACTCTATTTTAAGATGAATGGCATGGGGACAATCTCGGTGGAAGCGGATAAAATACTAACCTATAAAACTCGTAAGTTACTTCAGATACGTACCAAACAAGGGAGTTTGATTTTTGGAAATGTAGATACTTCGATCACCAAAGGTTATGTTAAGGTGGGATATGGAGTAAATAAGGAGACTGTTCGAGTACTTGATATTATAGAATTGTTCCCAATAAAAACTACATTCTGGTTGCGTCTTTCTGGCAATTTTGACTTTGGACTTGATTATAGAAAGTCAACAAATATGCTTAAGTCAAACGCGTCAGGGCGAGTTGATTATAGAAATCAGAAAATGAGCTCAAATTTTTCATGGACTAATATTGCGTCAGCCCAGGCGCTTGCAAATGATTCTATAGTAGTTAGCGAAAAAACAGATGCTAGCTTTGAGTATAAACGTTTTATAAAAGGAAAATGGTTGTGGGTTGGAAGTTTAGGTATGAATTCGAACTCGGAATTGGGCCTTAATTTACGTTTGTTTCTTGGCCTTGCCATTCAGAATGATTTACTGCAGACCACTAAAAATCACCTATTTTGGCAGGTTGGGGCAAATTTAAACCGTGAATATCCTACAGAGGGTGAAATAATTGAGAATCCCGAAGGATTTTTGGCCTTGTCATATAATATCTATAAGTTTTCGCGCCCAGAGGTGAAACTTATGAGTAATATTTCTGCCTATCCAAACCTTACATTTAATGGCCGTTGGCGTGTTGACACAAATATTGACTTGAATGTAGAACTCTTTTATAATTTTTATGTGGGATTTAAGATATACTCAAATTATGATAGTAAACCCTCTTCTGAGAATGCCTCGAAGACTGACTGGGGAATGGCTTTCTCCGTGGGCTATTCATTTCATTAAAACTATTATTCAATAGCTGAATTATCCTCTTCCATTTGCTTCTTACCTGTTTTGAAAGTAAAATATTTTTGAGCAATATAGCTATAGGCTACTACCAATGCCGTGGTAATCATCTTTGATGGAGTTGGGTATATATCCATCTTCTCCACAAATAATTTAAGAAGCAGATAATTGAGTAAAATGGAACCAATAACTGTCATGCCATAGCGTAAGAGCTGTTTTTTGCCTCTTAATGCTGATTGAGTAAAGGTGATGTATTTTGCCAATAAAAATCCTGTAGTGAATGTGATGGGGAATACTAAAAGAAAGGCTGCAATATGAGGTGATATCACTACAAATCCTAAATCTAGATTTTGCTCAAGAATCACATAATGAAAGAATAGAAAGTAGAGTACAATATCCAGAACTAAATTCGCACCTCCAGTAGCTGCATAGCGAAAAGTTTCTATGGATAAGAAACGCTTGAATGGTGGATAGAAAAAATCTATAATGCTATTTATTAGGTCCCGAATGCTTGAAAGTAGAATCATCAATTGCTTATTTAAGGCGGCAAATTTAGACTAATTTTTTGATAGTGATTTTAGTTTGCCTTTTGTAGAAACTTTGATTTATTGGAATTTTATAAAGCTCTTAAAAAAGCTTCAAACTTTGATTATAAAGCCATGCTCTAAGAAAGATATCACTTTTATGAAGTAAATATTTGATTAGAATATCTGGATAAACAAATTCAAAGTCATAATCATCCATTAATTGGTCAGGGATATCTTTACCATAAACAAAACCCATATAACCAGCCGAATCTAAAACCTCTTTATAAGTGAAATTGGGGTGATGAGCAAGGTAATCATTTACTCGAATCACAATATATTGCATGCTCTTAGTTTCTTGTGGGCAGTTGTCCATCGACATACGGTTGATTTTAAGGTAGGTATTGCAATTATAAATAATATCATATAAATAGTGCTTGCTAAAGATTGCAATACTCTCTAATTGGGTAAGGGAGTCGTTTTTAGCTTGTATATTGCTAACAATATATTCAATAGTATCTGCATTATCATTTCGTATCTTTTTTCCAATTTCAATATTTGTCAAAAAAATCTCATCTCGTGAAAGACTATCAAAATCAATTCTCTGAACCTCCATACAATATTGATTGACTATATAATCATAAGAATGCTGTTGTGCATACATCCCTACGCTTAAAACTACTGTTATGATAAATAATAATTGAACTCTCATAGTCTATTTCCTTCCAATGTAAAGCCCTGTCCCCAGTTTAGTATCAATCATTTTAGTATTGGTAAATATTGACTTCATTTCATCACTAAAATTAAGCTTAAAATGCTTATAATCTGATTGCTCCATAAATTCTAGGAACTGTACAAACAATTCGGTTTTTCCAAAGAAGTCATGCACTACTACAACTTCTTTAGCTACTCGTTTCATTTCTGTAAGCATCTTTACTCTAATATCTTGTGTTACACCATGCAGCACGTAAGAAGCCGTAACAATATCAAACTCATTATCTGAGAAAATACTTAAATCTTCAGCGCGAGCTTTCTCAAAGCGTGTTTTAGGATGCTTCTTTCTAGCTTCAATCAACATTTTATCACTAAAGTCGGTGCCAACAGATATGCTTGGATTGTGTGCCAGCAAACTAGCACCCCATGCGCCAGTGCCACAGCCAATATCTAGAATGCGTTTACCTTCAATGGGAATCTCTTCGTTAAGTAATCGAGCCGACTCCCCAAATCTATTCTGAAGACCATCGTCCACACGGCTATATATGGGCGCAATCAGATTAAAAATAAACTGTGCCCTTTTATCAGGGTCTTTTCCGAAGTAATGAAGAATGCTCATATAATATATATATCTTTTTGCATACGACAAATATAGTAATAGATATTAAGAAAGGAAGTATAAATTGTTTTAGTATCAAAGTTTCTTCATATTTTCATTTTATTATCCCCAATAAAATAAGACATATTTAGACTTTGTCCTGCTTAAGTATGATTATCCTAGAAATTAATGTGTGTAAAATTTGACTTAATATTCGTATTATTGTATATTGCAATATTGAATATCTGATACTCTTAATTATTAAAAGAAAGCAAAGTGTATTATGTACAATGTTTTGAAATTAAGCTCAATTAAATTAATGCTTATGATAAGTGCAATAAAGTATATCGCCTTGTTAGTATGCTTATTGTTATTCTCATTTCAAAGTATTTGTCAAAGTCATACAATACAAAAAAATCAATTAAGCCATATTAGATTTGATGGAGAATCTTTTGTTTTTACCAATAATCTATTATCTAACAGGCATGTTAGCTTTCGTCCTAGCAGTAAACTTGTTTATACGAAACATAAAGATTCTACAACAATAGTTTTTACAAGAATCAATTATTTTACGCCTGCTTTTAATATGCCAAGCACACTAAACTACAATATGGTTTTTATTGATAAAACAGGTATTCTTAATATCGCTATTTTACCATCTGATTTTCGTGCCTTTTACAACTGTCAAGAATTAGATTATCAAATATTTATAATCATTGCTAGGATTGTTGCTGAGGCATGGATATATAGTGATCGGTAATAATGAAATTAAATATTATTTATCTATGCTTCTTTTGTCAGAAAGATATTACTAAGTTAAATAAATCTACAATTTTAAGTCGGAGGGCTAGAGTCTGTAATTGGTAATAATTATTAATAAACTTAGTTGGTGATAAATTGATTTGAAGCTAATTGTTTCAAGAGTAATCTTCTACAATAAAATAGAATACAAAATGTTAATGAAAGCTACTCGATAATTAGTGCATTTATATAGCAAGCTATTTTATAAGTAATTTGCACAGTGCTATAAAAATTCATGTATCTTGAGTGAAATTTCAAAATATTAATGATAAATATAAACATACATAACCAAAATAAGTTAATAAGATATACTTTTCTAGTGTTGATTTGTTTCTCTTTTTTATCGGTTTCTGTTTTTTCTCAGTCAAATATTGGTTCTATAGATTTAGACAAAATATTCCAAAAGCGAAAGAAAAAATTTATTAATAACAACTATTTAGAAGGCATAAAACATTTTACAGACCTTTCCCCTAAATGCTATGAAGAAAAAGACTCTTCTGAGTTTATTGTTCAAAATGACATCTTCTTTATTGAAAAGGATATCAATACTGTTTGGAGCCAATACAAAAGCATAGGTTTAGAGCAGAGCTATGGAGGACGACTTGTTAAGTTTGGGTTTTTATATTCTAGATCCAAAAATAAATTGATATATCTGAAAGATGAAGATTATTCAGGAATACAAGAAGGACAGATACTTTTTATCAGACTAGATTTATTAATGGGCTTGAAAAAACTGGTTGTTGCTTATGAAATAACAAAAATAGATGCTGAAAACAAAATAATACAGTTTTGCTATATGAGTAACGGAATTTCTGAAGGATCACAGCAAATTATACTTTCTGAAACAGACGAAGGGTATACAAAAATTACACATAAAACTATTTTTAAAAGCAACTCAAAGTTTCGAGATCGTAGAATTTATCCTTCTTTTCACACACGTGTTATTTCTGAATTACATCAGAATTTAATAAATTCTTTGCGCTAATTTATATATGTTATTGTAACATCCCTTCCCAAATTAGGACAGTTTGAAATTAGACAAAAAACACTAATTCTATACAGTCAAATTATGAAAACAAAACGATTCTAAGCAGAACAGATTAGCCACGCTATCAGGGAATGGATATTATGTCCTTAAAGCGACTTAAGAGTTAGAATATGAAAATAAGCAGCTTAAGCATTTGTATGCAGAGTTACTCCCCTTATTGCAGTAATTTTGATTGCTTTTTTGAATAACTCAGATTAATTATTATCAACCATTATTTTAGTCCAAACTATACCCTTACTTGTCTCTAGCTTGATAAAATACATTCCGTTAACCGGGTTTTGCATAGAAATATTGAGATTATCTTGCTTTTGATTATGGTATATCAATCTCCCCAAATTATCATAAATAGAAACCGAATAAATGTTAAGGTTATTCGTATTCTTAATGTAGAAATTTCCATTATTTGGGTTTGGATATATATTAATATGATTCTCCATCATGGTATTTTCAATACCCGTTACAAACATAATAGAAATAGTATCCATTCCTATACAACCATGACCATCTAAAACCTTAACCCAATAATCGGATTGCCCAAGCCCTGAATTAGCAATATTTACTAATAATGTTTGATTGGTATCTCCAGTAGACCATAGATAGGAATAGTATATTGTACCCGCATCTAATAGAATCGATTGATTGGATTGCAAAATGGTGTCAGGCCCTAAACTTAATATTGGTAAAGGGTAAACCATTATAAGAAAGCTAAGGGTGTCATTGCTCAAATAAGAATCAGGCATACCATTTGGCAGTGAAGTATTCGCTATTAAAATTATAGTCCCACCTGTGCTATAATTGTAGCTTCCCATATTAATATCGATACTTTGTCCTGCACCTAAGTTTAGAATAGGAGTCATGGGTGTTTGAGGAATCCCCCCCATTGACCATTGTATAGTGATGCTTTCTAATAAACCTTGACCAAAATTCTTAATCCGAAGAATAATATCTTCTGAACCAACACAAGAAGAAGTATTGGAAGGGTTGAGTAATTGTGTAACACCTGCATCATCTGAAAGTATTTTCAGTTTAGCAACTCCTCCCACCGTGCTACTTTGATTTAATAGTCCTGCCCAAGCAGTTTGATTATGGAAGTCACTTAAACAAGTAAAGGCCATACCTGATGATCCAGGTATTAATGTCCATGTATTTCCAAAATCATAGCTTATACTCGATCCTGAAAAGGCAGAGGCATTACTTGTTGTTACCAAAGTACCAGTAGTTCCTTTAACATAAGCTAAACTTCTTCCATATACTGGACCTGTTGGAGAAATACTTTGCCATGTAGTTCCACCATTGCTAGTTTTATACAGGTTAAATGTATTTCCTGATCGATCTCCGATTATTCCATTAAGACTGTCTTTGAATTGAATTACTCTGACTTTACCCGTATTCAGAAGTGGACTTGAGATTGCGCTCCATGTATTTCCTTTGTCATTGGAGTGGTATATATTACCCTTACTAGTTCCGAACCATGCGTGATTATCTACTACTGATAAGTGCCCTGAATAACCCCATTCGCCACTAATAAGACTTGGTAAATTGGTTGAACTAACTCTCGTCCAAAGAGCACCCCCATTTTGAGTGGTATATACTTCAAAATAACCATTGGTTGGGTCTCCGGAACAGAATCCTTCATTCTCATTCCAGAAATAAATTAGATTGGGATAGGCCTCTAATGTATCTGTAAAAAGTGCTGTTGATTGATGAACCCAACTTATTCCAGCGTCATTTGTCCTAAATACTTTTCCACCATCAGTGGTTGGGTTATAACATAATACCCATGCGGTATCAGCATTTAATGCAAATATTCCTGTGGGGATTAAGCCTGAAGCACCATTGATTGCACCTGCTATCCAAGTAGCTCCACCATCAATAGTTCTCGTAAATTCCTGTACTATAGAATCATTTGCACTGCCATCAAAGGCTATCGCCCAAGCAATTTCGTTATTAACGCTACTAATTTGTTCGAGCCCTCTTAAACTATCACTAAATGCAGAAGATTGGACTTGCCATTGAGCATTAGAGAGAAAAGGAGTTGCAATAATTAGAATAAGGAAAAGATAATATTTTTTCATAATTAATTAGATTTAAAGTTAAAAGATTAAGTCATTTGTTATAATTTGTCAAATATAGTAAAAAAAATTATAAATATTTTTAGATTTTAACATAGTATCTAATACAGTATTGAAATTTCGAAGCGCATATTAATCTTTCTCTGTGAAACTCAGTGCCTTCTTTGTGTTTCTTTGTGATACTTTATTACACAAAGTTGCTCAAAGAAGCACACAGTGACAAAAAGGTTCTTATCATTATTACATCTCAGTACACAGATTATTTGCATGAAATTTTACAATAGAACCTATCTTATAAAACGATATTTAAATAGATCACTTCTTGCTAACGTACATGCTGTAAATCAAAAAGCTGGCTATATGATTGTATAATAATATGTATATTTGTAACAAATATTTATGAAAAATATTCAAAATGAAAACTTTTAGTCTATTATTTCTAATCGCATTTATTAGCAATCCAGCATTTTCTCAAATTCAACCTTTTCTTGGGATCTATGATTTAGATAGTTGTAAGCTTGAAAATCCATGCCATTTTTTGGAAATAGATACTTTAAATCAAGATATTTGGCAAATAGGTACACCTTCAAAATCATTCTTTGATACTGCATATTCTTTTTCGAGGGCAGTGATGACAGATACTGTCAATGCTTATGATACTTCTAAACATTCCTATTTTGAGATTGGTTTTCCAATTAGTAATTTATCACTTATTGTAGGTTTTAAACATAAATATCAGACAGATTCTTTGTTAGATGGTAGTTATATAGAAGTTTCCTATGACAATGGTTTAAGTTGGTCTAACATTATTTACCCTAATCCTACGAATAACCCACTGAATCTAATTACGGAGAATATGTACAAAAAATCAGATACATTAATAAATGGTATTAGTTGTTTTACAGGTACTTCAAATGGTTGGGTATATTCGCGAATTCAATGGATTTGGGGTTTTAAT
>Ga0164315_10004875_pt1 | contig 10455 bp, 9 predicted proteins | sample GuaBasSedimGuay6_FD_113737 | JGI IMG/M metagenome (GOLD analysis project Ga0164315, IMG submission 113737) | Subseafloor sediment microbial communities from Guaymas Basin, Gulf of California, Mexico - Guay6, Core 4569-2, 0-3 cm | ecosystem: Environmental > Aquatic > Marine > Hydrothermal vents >...
TCTGATCCGTTGTGGTGAAAATGTGGCGGTTATTATTTAAAAAAAGGGGGTAGGCTAATGATTGATTATTTTATGGCAATATTCTTTAGTGTAAGTGTCACTCAGCCTCCACCATTTTTTATTTGATATTGATCTGTAACGCGATCTAATAGATTTTAGGGATGATTTTCTTGGTTCTTTTGCAGTATAGCTCGTAGGGTTTACCAAGCGTTTTGATCATGGCTCTTTCTTCAAAGTGCATTCCAATCATGGTGTAAATGGACATCCCGACTGAGAATAGGAGGTGTCCTACTGTCATTGTCGGAACAGCCCAAAAAGCCATAAGCAGGCCGAGCATCATAGGGTGCCTGATTGATCGATAAAACAGGCTCTCGGTGAATGTGACGTCGGTATAGCTCTTTTTAACAAAATGCAGCCAGGTTTGGCGAAGGCCGAATAGGTCGAAATGGTCGGTCAAAAATGTTGCGGCAAAACAGATAATCCAGGCCAGAGCGAAGAACGTCCCAATAATCATTTGATATGCTGCTGATTCAACGTTCCAAATGATTCCCTCTATGGGCTGCCAAAAGTACATCATGAGCGCCATTGCGATTGTTGAAACTAAAACATAGGTGCTTCTCTCAATGTGGTGTGGCACCCATTTTTCAATGGCAATTTTAAAGCCTTCCCTTGCCATTAAACTATGTTGAACGCCCCATAAAAGCATCAATCCAATATTAACTGTAAGGGCAAACCCGACTCCGGGAGCCTCGCCTGATGAGAGCGTTTTGGGTACGTAAAACTCACCCACAAAGCCTATGAAATAAACAAACACAGCGAAAAATAAAAGATAACTAATCACACCATATAAGGCGACAAAAAGACGCATACTCTTACTCTTGAAGTGGTTTTAACGGGTTAGATAATACCCTAAGTTAATTATGGGTATTGATTTTATTCTGATGTTGTCGATTGGCTCGGCATTACGGTCGGGGGCACACCCTGCAGGAGTGACTTGATCGCGGAGTCGAGCCCACCAATGGTTAATGGATACATCCGATCACTCATTAATTGGCGAACCAATCGGTTTGATGGGCGTCTGTCCCAGTTTCTTTGTGGGTCTGGATTTAACCAGGCCGCATTAGGAAAGGCAGAAAGAAGTCGTTGAAACCAGACGGCTCCCGCCTCTTCATTCCAGTGTTCGACACTACCACCAGGGTATGTGATTTCATAAGGACTCATACTGGCATCACCAACAAAGATCAGTTTATAGTCGCTAGAATAATGGTTGATCACCTCCATCATTGGCGTGATCTCGCTATACCGCCTGCGATTATCTTTCCAGAGCTGTTCGTAGGTAAAGTTGTGGAAATAGTAATATTCCAGATGTTTAAACTCGGTTTTAGCAGCGGAAAAGAGCTCTTCGCAGGTGTGAATATGGTCATCCATGGAGCCACCGATATCGAGCATTAGCAGCACCTTAATTGCATTATGGCGTTCTGGGACCATTTTCAGGTCGAGATATCCACCATTGGCGGCGGTTGAACGAATAGTATCGTCAATATCCAGAACATCAGGTGATCCCTGACGGGCAAACTTGCGAAGTTTTCGGAGTGCCACTTTGATATTGCGTGTGTTCAGCTCAACGTTGTCATCAAGATTCTTAAACTCGCGCTTATCCCAGACTTTTACGGCGCGACGGTTTCGGGATTCGTGCTGGCCAATGCGGATTCCTTCCGGGTTATAGCCGTATGCACCAAAAGGAGAGGTGCCGCCGGTGCCAATCCATTTATTACCACCGTGGTGCTCTTCTTTTTGCTCTTCGAGCCTCTTTTTCAGCGTTTCAAGTAGCTCTTCCCAGCCCCCGAGTGATTCTATTTTGCGCTTTTCCTCTTCTGTGAGTAGTTTTTCAGCCTGTTTTCGTAGCCACTCTTCGGGGATTTCGGCAAAAATCTCTTCGAGTGAAGTATCACTTTCCAGCCCTTTAAAGGTGGCACTAAAAACCTGGTCGAAACGATCATAAAAGCGTTCGTCCTTAACCAGTGCAGTCCGCGATAGATAGTAAAAGGCGTTAACATCAAAAGCGGTCACTCTTTTCTGTAACGCGGTGAGCAATGAGAGAAGCTCTGTTATGCTGACGGGAATTCCCGCTTTTTTGAGGTCGAGAAAGAAGTTTATAAACATCTTAGTAGAATGCTTAGTTAGCTGTTTTGCTTACGCCTGTTCATAAAGGCAAGCCGTTCGAACAGATGAACATCTTGTTCATTTTTAAGCAATGCTCCGTGCATTTTCGGGAGAACGGTATTGTCGTCAGTACTACTGAGTGTTTCAGCAGAGAGTTCCTCTGCAAGAAGCAGTTTGATCCAGTCAAGTAGCTCAGAGGTTGAGGGTTTTTTCTTTAGTCCAGTTACATTCCGGACCTCAAAAAATAGCCCAAGCGCTTCGGCTAACAACTCCTTTTTGATGTCATGGAAATGCACATCAACAATCTGTTCCATTGTCTCGATGTCAGGGAATTGGATGTAATGAAAGAAACAGCGCCTTAGAAAAGCATCAGGAAGCTCCTTCTCATTATTGCTGGTGATAATAATGAGCGGACGGTGTTTTGCACGAACTAACTGCTGAGTTTCATAAACAAAAAACTCCATACGATCCAGTTCCTGGAGCAGATCGTTGGGAAATTCTATGTCGGCTTTATCAATCTCATCAATAAGAAGGACGGCTCGTTTCTCAGAGGAAAATGCCTCCCAAACTTTACCTTTAACAATATAGTTCGCGATGTCATGAACACGCTCATCTCCGAACTGTGAATCTCTCAGGCGGGAAACTGCATCGTATTCATATAATCCCTGATGTGCCTTGGTTGTTGACTTGATGTGCCACTCTATCAGTGGGGCATCCAGTGATTTCGCGACTTCAATTGCTAGTTGAGTTTTGCCAGTACCAGGCTCACCTTTTATCAGAAGAGGGCGCTCAAGGGTTAGCGCGGCATTAACGGCAAGTGTTAACTCTTCGGTTGCAATATAGTTATTTGTCCCTGCAAAGCGGTCAGTAGTCATGATTTTGTTTGTTAACGTGTGAGATTGGAGTGGCAACTATTATAAGAAATTCTGATTACCCATTCATGAATAATTAGAGCTTGCACCTTCCTGACATTGAATCGTGTGATTTTAAATCGGATTTTGCTCAATCAGCTGTTTAGCAATAATAATTCGTTGCAGCTCATTTGTTCCTTCACCAATCGCCAGTAATGGCGCATCACGGTAGTACCGCTCGACATTAAATTCGGTTGAATAACCATAGGCACCATGTATTCGTAAGGCTTCAGAAGAATTACTCATCGCAGCTTCGGTTGCAAAAAGTTTTGCCATGCCAGCTTCCATGTCACAGCGTTCGCCTCTATCGAAGGCTTTAGCTGCCGATTGAACCAACAGGCGTGCAGCCTCAACACGAGTAGCCATATCGGCGAGATAGATTTGAATGGACTGGTGCTGGCAAATCGGTTTGCCAAAGGTCTTACGTTGCTGTGAATATTCGATTGAATCGTTAAGCGCAGCCAGTGCAACACCGATACCTCGTGAGGCAACATTAATGCGGCCCAATGCCAGTGCGCCTAAGGCATGCTGTAAACCATGCCCCTCTTCGAGACCAATCAGATTTTCTGCGGGCAGGCGATAATTATCGAGAAAAAATTCAGCCGTATCGATCCCTTTATAACCCAGTTTTTTATGCTTGCTACCCATCACAAAGCCTTCACCTTTAGGAGCGATGAAGAGGCTCATTCCTTTGTGTGCGGGTTTAGCATCAGGGTCTGTCTTAACCAGAAGGGCAAAGCAGCTACCGTGTAAACTATTGGTGATCCATGCTTTAGAACCATTAATAATATAGTCATCACCATCACGTTTTGACACGGTTCTAATGGCTTGAAGGTCGGTGCCACAATTAGGCTCGGTTAGTGCTAATGCACCACGGATTTCACCCGAGGCAAATAGAGGCAACCATTTTGCTTTTTGTTCAGCGGTGCCAAAACGCTGCACAGACATCGACATGATAAGGTGTGAGTTGAAAACACCGGTCAAAGACATCCAGACACAGGCAACGCGCTCAACAATTTTTGCATAGGTGCTAACAGGAAGACCCAGTCCACCATATTGAGGATCAATTACCGCCCCAAAAAGCCCCATCTCCTTCATTTCGGCAACAATCTCTTCGGGGTACTCATCGTTCGCTTCAAGTTCACGAACTGAGGGCTTTATTTTAAGGAGAAACTTATCAACAGCATCCAGCATAAGCTGTTCGGTTTCTTCTGCTTCACTACGCATTTTTACACCCTCAATTATCTACCAAACGCTTGTTATAATACCTTTGAGGTAGAATTGCAATCTGAGAATGATGTTTAAGCATCACAAAAGATCCTGGCAGCTCCCCAGTTAATTGAGCTGGAGAGGTGCCGGAGTGTTAGTTTTTAAGTCAGAAAAAGTTTTATTTCAAAGTGTTTTTAGATTCGGGGCAATAATATCGAACCCGCCCATGACCCCTTCAGGGTGTTCGGCATCACTAAAGTCGGTAATCTTTCCCCAGCTATTCTGGATATCTTCAAGTGTTATGCCTTTATTAAGCGGGAGAAGAACCCCTTTTGCGCGCTCCCAGCGTAGCTGTGCAGTCCAGCCGCCTCCAACTTCAAACAGTGAACCATTCGTTGGCGCTTCATCATGGCAAAGATAACCAACCGTCGGGCTGACAAAGGAAGGGTTTAAGGCTTCGACCATCTGTTTTTCCAAAATGGTTTCCGTCATGCGTGAGCCGGCAAATGGCGCAATTGTGTTCACCCGAATATTGCGCTTTTCCCCTTCGAGGGCAAGGGATTGAGCAAAACCAAATAGAGCCAGTTTTGCCATTGAATAGTTTGCCTGCCCGAAATTCCCATAAATACCAGCGCTGGATGCGGTAAAAACAATCCGTCCATATTCTTGTTCGCGCATATAGGGCCAGGCAGCATGCGTCGTTTTAAACGCCCCTTTGACATGGACATTATAGATTTGATCCCAGTCATCTTCCGTCATTTTATGGAATGTTGTGTCACGAAGAATGCCGGCGTTATTAACGAGAATATCTATCCGTCCCCAGTTATCGAGGGCGGTCTGGATAATTTTATCGCCATCCAGCACAGAGTCGTAATTTGCAACCGCTTCACCTCCAGCAGCTCTGATCTCATCAACGACCAGGTCGGCAGCGCGCTTGTTTCCCAAGGACTCACGACCCGCGAGGTCACCACCCAGGTCATTGATCACAACCTTGGCGCCACGACTCGCTAATAGTAATGCGTGTGAACGACCAAGGCCGCCACCACTTCCAGTAACAACGGCAACTTTTCCGTCAAATCTTAGTTCAGATGTCATCAAACAGTTCCTTTAGTAAGGTTAGTTAAAAGTGGGGGTGGTTTTACCCCTTCCACTATCTATAATATAAGCAAAACAGGGTTTCTTCAGATCAATAAAGTCATTACGCTTTTGAGATATTAATCACTTTAAGTGAGGTGAATTCCAGCAACCCTTCTTTACCCCATTCAACGCCCAATCCAGACTGTTTAGTTGGGCAGAAAGGGATGTGCGGGCCAAATACGGTGTGCTGGTTAATCCAGACTGTTCCGGTATCCATTCTATCTGCAACAGCGCGTGCTTTCTTCAGATCAGTTGACCAGACAGAGCCGCCCAAACCGTAAGGTGAATTATTCGCAGCGGCTATGGCTTCATCAACCGCTTTGAATTTAATAATTGGCAGTACAGGGCCAAAGGGCTCCTCATCAACCAGAGGAGAGCCATCATGGATGTCTTTTACAATTGTTAGCGGAATAAAGTAGCCGGGTTTTTCCGGGATTTCCCCGCCAGCGATAATGACACCATCACGACGACCATGCTCTATATAGGCTTTGACTATTTCATATTGAGCCTTATTTTGTACGGGACCAAACTGTGACTGGCTATCCATTCCGTCACCGACGACAGCCGCATTAGCCAATTTTGCCAACTGATCACAAAGTTCATCGTAAACTTTTTCCTGTACATAGAGACGCTTCAAGGCGATACAGGTTTGTCCACTGTTGATGAAGGCAGCACCAAAAACGGCTGCTGCGATGGCTTTTGGATCCACATCGTCAAGTACAATGGCCGCATCATTTCCGCCCAACTCTAACGTTAAACGTTTTAGTGTCCTGGCCGAACTTTCCATAATCTTTCGACCGGTTGGCGAAGAGCCGGTAAAAGAGATTTTGGCAATTCCTGGGTGAGCGGTTATTTTTGCTCCTAGCTCACCGTCATCTGCAAGAATATTGACGAGCCCAGCAGGAACAATGTCTTTAATTAAATCACCAAGGATTGCGGTCGTTATAGGCGTTGTTTGAGCCGGTTTCAGAATGAGGCTGTTTCCTGCCAACAGAGCAGGTGCCAGTTTGTAAACAGTAATCAGGAATGGGAAATTCCAGGGCATAATACCCGCGACAACACCCAGAGGGACATGATGGGTTTCAACGCGCTGTTCATCTGTATCAATAATCACCTCGGATTCGAGGGTCATCGTGGCAAAATGACGGCTGAATGCAACAGCAAATTCAACCTCCATGTTCGCCAATTCTAATGTTTTTCCCTGCTCTAATGTCAGTGCGTTAGCAATCAGCTCTTTATTCTCAATGATCTTATCGGAAATCTTTTCAAGTATTTCCTGACGCTCTTTAATGGTCGTCTGCTTGAATAGATTAAATGCTTTTTGGGCAGCGCTAACGGCAAGCTCCAGCTCCTTTTCTCCAGCCTTGCTGACTGTGGCAAAAATTTCTTCAGTGGCAGGATTAATGATGCCGACCGTATCATCGGTTTCAATCAGTTGGCCATCAATGAGTAACGGATAATTTTTCATATGGGGATCTCTCCTAAAGGAGTTCTTTGCTAGCCGTAAAAACTAACATGCGCTTGCTTGCTTTAAAAGCACTTAATGACAGCACTTAATGACGGTTTATTAAATAGATTGCTCTACTTGACAAATCAGGAGGTGTACCATAATGTGCATAAATTCAAACGTTTGTTTGGTTTTATGTGCTCTGTTTTTATCCAAGCTGTCCATAAAAAGTTGTCTAGAGGTGATGTGTGCCAAAGCATGAGATCAATAACAAGGTAGAGCGGCCTGATAGCCGCAAGCAGGAGATTCTGGATACTGCGGCGGTGCTATTCAGCGAAAAGGGCTACCACGCGTTGTCGATGCGGGGTATTGCCAAAGAAACCGGGATGTTGCCGGGTTCGCTGTATTGCCACTTTTCTTCGAAAGAGGATCTCCTCTATTCAATCTACGCCGAAGGAGTGAAAAGAATTTCATTCAAGGTTGATGCGGCGGTAGCTGAAAGAGAGGGAAGTTGGGACCGGCTCGAAGCGGCCTGCAGTACACACCTTGAAGTGTTGCTTGATCAGAGTGCATACGCACAGGTTGTTGTGCGCATTTTGCCTCATGAAACGGGGGGGATTCGCGAGCGGTTGATTGCACTGAGGAACGAGTATGAAAGCAGGTTCAGGGTGTTGATTGATGCGCTGGAGATGGCGCCTGATGTGAATCGTAAGCACCTCCGCCTTTTTTTGCTGGGGGCTTTAAATTCAGCGCAGGAGTGGTATCAGCCTGGTGCAGACACCCCTGAAATGATCGCAAAAGAACTTGTAAAAATAATTGGCCAGAAAATAAAGTTAAGTGAGGATAAGAACAATGGTTGAAAGTGAATCAGTAGAAACAATTATTCCCAGGATATTGGTGACCAAAATTGGTCTAGATGGGCATGACAGAGGAAGCAGGATTATCGCAGCCTGGCTGCGTGATGCAGGGATGGAGGTGATTTATACCGCGCCATGGCAAAAAATCAGCACCGTGGTAAAGCTCGTTAAGGAAGAGGATGTGGATGTTATTGGTTTGAGTTCATTAGCAACTGATCATCTTCTTGTCCCTAAATTGATGGATGCTTTGCGTGAGGGCGGTTATCAACATGTAAGAGTGGTGGTTGGAGGCATTGTGCCTGATGCAGATGAGGCGATTTTGTTAGATGCAGGTGTTTCTCGGGTTTTCCATACCGGCAGTGCTAAAGAAGAGGTCGTTCAGTGGGTTGGAAAGTTTGCCAAAGAGGCAAGAAAAGCCCCTGCGGTTGTCACTTTTGAATAGGTTTTAAAATGACTGATAAAAAAACAGATATTGAGAACAAACAGTGGCAAGAAAATTATAAGAAGCTTTTGCCAGATGACAAAGCTCGTAGCAATCGCTCTAATATTAAAATTAAACCGCTTTATACACCCAAAGATTGGGATAGCAACCGTTATGCTGATGAGCTGGGTTTTCCTGGGCAGGGCCCGATGACGCGAGGGATCTACCCAACCATGCATCGTGGACAAACCTGGAGCCAACGGCAACTTATTGGGTTGGCTACGCCTGAGCTTTATAACGCGCGTGTTAAACAGATGATTGCTATCGGCGCCAATGCACTGAGTATGATTCCCTGCAACTCAATATACCGAGGACTTGATGTGGATGAGGTCGATCCGGTCTTACTGGGCACCTGTGGGGTGACCGTTAATACGGTGGATGATATGGCGCGATGTCTGGATGGGATTCCAATCGATAAAATGTCAATCGGTTTAAATGACCCAATCCCTTTTACCATGCTCGCACAGGTGTTGGCTCATGCGAAGAATATTGGTGTCCCCTGGGAGAAACTTACCGGTACCTCCAATCAAAGTGATTATATTTCACACTTTGTTGCAAACCATATGTTTTATCGAATTGCGCTTAAAGGATCCAGACGAATACAGATGGATCAAATCATCTTTTTGAAAGAGCACTGCCCCGGTTGGAACCCTATTTCTATCGTTGGGCAGCATATGCAGCAAGCAGGAGCAACTCCGGCGGAAGCGATGGGTTTAACCTTGTGTACGGGAATTCAATACGCAAAAGACTGTATCGAGCGAGGGCTGGAGCCAGATGCCTTTTTGCCCCGTTTCACCTTCTTTTTTGATATTTCGATTAGCTTTTTTGAAGAGATCGCTAAATTCAGGGCAGGCCGCAGGGTCTGGGCACGGCTGACTAAAGAGCGTTTTGGTGCAAAAGATCCAAAGTCATCGCGTTTTAAATTTCACTGCCAAACATCCGGGGTAGATCTGACCCGTGTTCAACCACTGAATAATATTGCTCGGGTGGCTATTCAGGGAATGGCCGGTATTCTCGGAGGTTGCCAGTCAATGCATACCGATGGATATGATGAGGCGCTGAGTTGCCCGACAGAAGAGGCGGCCCTTATTTCGGTTGCAACCCAAAATATTTTAAAAGATGAGGCGGGGATGACTGATGTCATTGATGCGCTGGGTGGCTCCTATTATCTGGAAACATTAACCAATCAGATGGAAGAGCAGATCGAGGCCATTATTGCCAGGATTGATGAAGCTGGCGGAATGTTTGAGGCGGTTGAAAGTGGTTTGGTTCAAGGCATGATCGGTGAATCTTCCATGGCTTATCAGGAGAAGGTCGATAGCGGAGAGCATAAGATTGTCGGCGTTAACGCCTATCAGATTGAGGATGACCCGACTCTTCGGAAAACACAACCATGGCCAGATCAGGATGACATGACGCGTCAAATAGAACTGTTTGGGCAGTTTAAAGAAGAGCGTGATCAGGCAGAAGTGCAGCGTGCGTTAGATAATCTTGTTGCTGCCGCGCGAAGTGACGACCAAAATGTTTATGAGCAAATTGTTCAGGCAACAATGAGTAATGTTACTCAGGGTGAAATTATTAGCTGTCTTAGAGAAGAGTTTGGTTTTGGTCATCCACTGGTAATGGCCTGATGACTGAGAAAAGAGCCAGCCCTAATAAACCCTGGCTGGATCGGCTACTTAATGGTGATAGAGCCGTCCTATCAAGAGCGATTTCAGTGCTTGAAAATGAAACAAACGAGGCCTCTGCCATTATTCGGGGTATCTATCCACACATTGGAAAGGCGATGGTTGTCGGCTTTACCGGTTCCCCAGGGGTCGGCAAATCAACGCTCGTTAATCGATACATTAAACTACTATGTGAGAAAGGCTTGCAGGTTGGTGTGATTGCCGTTGACCCTTCGAGCCCATTAAGTGGTGGTGCTATTTTAGGTGACCGAATCCGAATGGCTACTCAGGAGCATTTGGAGAACCTTTTTATTCGCTCCCTTGCTTCTCGCTGTCATGTCGGTGGCCTGTCTCGCGCTACGGCTCGAGTTGTGGATGTAATGGATGCTGCCGGGATGAATGTGATTATCATCGAAACGGTTGGGGCAGGACAATCCGAAGTGGAGATCGCTGAAATTGTAGCTACAAAAGTGGTGGTTTGCTCGCCGGGGCTGGGTGATGATATTCAGGCCATTAAAGCGGGCATCCTGGAAATTGCCGATGTTTTAGTCGTTAATAAATGCGATTTGCCTTTAATTAATCA
>Ga0164315_10004876_pt1 | contig 10455 bp, 9 predicted proteins | sample GuaBasSedimGuay6_FD_113737 | JGI IMG/M metagenome (GOLD analysis project Ga0164315, IMG submission 113737) | Subseafloor sediment microbial communities from Guaymas Basin, Gulf of California, Mexico - Guay6, Core 4569-2, 0-3 cm | ecosystem: Environmental > Aquatic > Marine > Hydrothermal vents >...
ATTTCGATGTACATTAAATCTGACCCCTGAATAAATTCCCTTTTCATTCCTGTTATAGCTATTTTCAGCAAAAGCATTGCTATAGAAATTCTGATACTCCTTTTGATAGTTGCGATACAGGAGGGTGATTGAAAATCGGGGATGCAAGTTTGCGATGAGGCCATAAAGCTGGGCAAGCCCACCATTTTTGCTCACAGCGATCTCACCAAATAAATTGATATTATTAAATAGATAGCGATAGTCCAAACCTACGTTTACATTTTCATTTCCAGAAAAATTGAACTGTCCATATATTTGCTGATCTTTTAAAATTTGGGTACTCAATTTTGAATAGTATGACGTAACTCCAACCTTAAAACGATTATATACATAATTCAAATTACCACCAATAGCTTGAATACTGATTGATTTTCTGTCCTCCAATTCGTTGATAGTACGATGAAAACCACTTTCCTGCAATGAGGAAATAAACCCAGAATCATCCGGGAGTGTATCATTCAAAACCAAATTTGCATCAACATCATGCGAAGAATAAAAAGCTGTAAAATCAATATTTTTAATCCCAATCGTAGTGGCCATTCCCCTAAAGTATAAGTTTTCATTTGCTGATGTGTTTGGTCTTAATCCCCTCGCAAAGCGCTTAATGTTTATTGCATCCGACGACTTGCCAAATGCAAGGCCTGACCACAAAGTTAGTCCCTGTCCGAATTCCAATTGATAATCCCCAATAGTCAGTGCTTTCAAAACCCCAATATTCCTTAAACTTACATGAAAAGAGACAAAGTCAAATCCGTTGTGCAAATTGTTTCCGGCCAGGCCTAGAAGCGAATCCGGAACCCTGTCTTTTAGCACAACCTCACCAGCATCTTTCTCAGCAAGGATGCCAAATCGAACTTTATCGAAATAGTTAAAACCATAACGGAGATATATTTTATCAGGACTGCCCAAATACCTGGAGTTTGGATTTTGGTACAAAGATGAATCATCGATCGAGGCATATCCCTTTTGCTCCTGCAAAATTCTTTGATACCTGATGATAAATTCATTTCGGCCATACTTTGTTATATTCTTAAAAGAAATGGATTCTTTACGCTTCACTTCCGAAACATACACATAAGGTAAAATCTTTTCAATGGTTTCCTGGTTAAAGCCATCGATGGCCTGAATCTCGTAAATAGTGATAAAAAAACCATAGGTTTCCCGGTAGCCCAACAAATTATAAATCTGGAAATTATCCAAAAAAACAAGTTTGCGCAAATCTTCATCGGTTACATAATTTAAATTTAATGGGTTTTCGCGTAGGTACGTCAAATCAGCAATCAAATCCGTATAGTCAAGTTGAGCCTTTTGATCTTCTGCAATATTTTCGATCTTATCAATGATATCGGCTTCATCCATTTTGACTTTGGAATCAGGTTCCTGGCCAAAAATCGAAAAAGGAAATAATATCAAGCAAAAAATAAAAAGGTTGTTATTAAACTTGTTTGTATGTCCATCTCCTTTTACCACCTTTTCTTAAATTTATACTGGATAGAAATTTGGGTTGACCATCCCAGGGTTTGATGTATGGAGGAAGAAAAATCAATTTGAATTTTTTTCAGGTTCAAGCCAAAACCAAAAGCATAAAGAGATGATATGCTAAAATTTTCGGAACCAGTTGTAGCTGGCAAGGTGGAATATCCTATCCTCACGATTGCCTGTTCCACAATTTTATATTCAATTCCTCCCCTGATTAAAGGTTTGTAAACCAGGTCTTTTTCGGTTTCCAGCACAAATAGAAGCTTATCTGATAACTCGTAAGATAATCCCAGCTTAAATATAGTGGGTACTTTTTCGTTATACTCATCTTCAATTATTACACCAATGGGATTAAATGCATGAGCTGCTAGTACTAAACCCTCCGAAATTTTGGTTCGGATACCCAACTCAAATGTAAAAACATTGTTACTCCCATAATCCTCAGCAATGCGGGTTGAAAGATAATCGAGCTGCAAACCCATTGAAAAATATTCACCAAATGCCCTGGCATAAGCCAGGCCTATCTTTTGTTCGTTGTACTTGCTGTAACCAAAATAATTGTAACTTAAGCCAAACACTCCTGAATTGGTTGGCAATACAAATGCACCAGACCTCAAACTCAATTCTTTTACCATAAACCGGTTTTCATAATACAACCCAACAGCCATATGGCTAAAGTCGGCCAAACCTGCCTGGTTGTTCTGGACCGACCAAAAATCACTCAAAGTAACAGATGAATTTGCCATTGAAGCCGACCGGCCGCCGATAGGTGTATTTTCATTTGCAGCAAATAACAAGACATGGCAAATAAGCACATGGGCAATTATTGCAGCTAAAAGTTTCATTTAGTTGGTTTGGGTGAGTCCAAATATACAAAAAAAATTAATTTTGAACAATAGAAAACTAAAGACTGTTTAATTAAAAAAATCAATATGCAAACCATTCTAAATTTTCTGACTGAATTAAAAGCAAACAATAACCGCAACTGGTTTAATGAAAACCGCAATCAATATGTTGAGGCTAAATCTGACTTTGAGGCTTTGATCAACAGGTTGATACCTGCAATTTATAATTTCGATCCTGAAATAGGAACCATAGCAGCCAAACAATGTGTATTTCGAATTTTTCGGGATGTTCGGTTTTCAAAAGATAAATCACCCTACAAAACCAATATGGGAGGATTTATTGCCAGGGGAGGCCGTAAAGGTGGATATGCCGGTTACTACCTACATATTGACCCTGATCAATCCTTTATTGCTGGGGGTATGCATATGCCACCGCCGGATATCTTAAAAAAAGCCAGGCAGGAAATTTTATATAACATTGATGATTTTAAGTCCATCATCGATAAACCTTCTTTTAAAAAGACTTTTGGAAAAATTCAGGGCGAACAACTTAAACGGCCACCAAAGGATTTCCCAGCTGATTTCCCGGATATAGATTTGTTAAAATTTAAAAGTTATACTGTTTTGCATTCTGTGGATCAAAAAACTATATTAAAAGATGATTCTGAAAAATACATTTTAAATATTTTCAAGGAAATGTATAGCCTGAATCATTTTTTAAACAAGGCACTTTCTTAATTTAATATCTTTGGATATTAATTTTAGTTTAATGGAAATCATCCGAAAATATTTTCCTGAAATAACAGAAAAGCAAAAAGAGCAACTTGCCCAACTACTTCCGTTATATACTGATTGGAATTCAAAAATAAATGTAATATCAAGAAAGGATATTGATAAATTATATGAACGTCACGTTTTGCATTCTTTAAGTATTGCCAAAGTTATCCAGTTTGAAAAAGGCACCACCATATTGGATGCAGGCACAGGAGGAGGATTTCCAGGTATTCCTTTGGCCATCTTATTCCCTGAGGTTCAATTCCACCTGGTTGATTCCATTGGAAAAAAAATCATGGTGGTCAAAGAAATATCAAATGCTTTAGGGTTATTAAATGTAAGTGCCGAAAAAGCCCGGGTAGAAGAAATCAGCAATAAATGCGATTTTGCAATTAGCAGGGCTGTTACTGCCTTACCCACTTTTACAAATTGGGTATTTCCATTGATCTCAAAAAATCAGAAAAATTCTATCCCCAATGGAATACTCTATATAAAAGGTGGTGATATGGAGGATAAACTGGTTCAGCTGAAATATCGAAATAAAATTTATCCTGTCAATCAATTCTTTGAAGAACCTTATTTCGAAACTAAGAAGGTGATTCATATTTATTAGTCCATTTAATTTCTGTAAGGCAAATAGTCCATAATCAGTCTAAATAAATTGTTTGACATTTTCTACTAAACAAGGAATTGTATTTTTCTTATCTTCGTCGGCTATAAATAAAAAAACAAATCATGACAGAAGCAATAAAAAAATCATTAAGAGATTCGACTAAAGCCCGCTGGACAGCATTAGTATTAGCTTCACTGTCCATTTTTGGTGCATATTATTTTAATTATGCCCTTTCTTCAATTAAACCCATGCTGGAAAGTATTCTCGGCTGGAATAGTGAAGATTTTGGAACCTACACATCTGCATATGCATGGTTTAATGTATTTTTCTTCATGCTTATTTTTAGTGGATTTATCCTTGATAAATTAGGGATTCGAAAAACTGGCATCGGAGCTACCATAGTAATGTTTGTAGGAACAGCTTTAAATTATTGGGCAGTAAAACACCAATTTCCTGAAGGAGCTGTAGTTAATATTCCGTTACTCGGTGCCATGAAAACACAGGTGCTATTGTCATCGCTTGGGTTTGCTATTTTCGGTGTTGGAACCGAAGCCATCGGCATTACGATATCAAAAGCGGTTGTCAGGTGGTTTAAAGGTAAAGAAATGGCTCTGGCCATGGGTATGCAGATGTCAATTGCCCGTATGGGAACTGCGCTGGCTTTAATAATTTCCATTCCACTTGCTAAAAATTTTACAGTTACTGCACCAATCTTGTTTGCTTTAGTAGTCATGTTACTCGGGGTAATATCTTTCATCCTCTTCTCAATTCTGGATATAAAACTGGACAAATCGGAAGGCAAAATTAAGGAAGAGAAATCTGCTGAAGATGAATTTAAAATTAAAGACATCATTTTTATTATCAGCAACCTGGGATTCTGGTACATTGCTATTTTGTGTGTTTTGTTTTATGGGGCGGTTTTCCCATTCCTGTTTTATGCCACCGACCTTATGGTAAACAAATACAACGTCAGCCCCTATCTTGCCGGAGCTATCCCGGCTTTATTACCATTCGGCACAATGATCCTGACACCTGTATTTGGCGGCATTTACGATAAGTATGGTAAAGGCGCAACAATTATGATCATTGGATCAATAATACTCATTTTTGTCCATGGTGTCCTGGCAATTCCTTCATTAACACTTTGGTGGGTTGCCGCTGCTATGGTAATTGTTCTTGGTATTGGCTTTTCTCTTGTCCCATCGGCCATGTGGCCTTCTGTTCCTAAGATTATTCCGGAAAAGCAATTGGGTACTGCCTATGCTGTAATTTTCTGGATCCAGAATATCGGACTGCTTTTCATCCCACTGATCCTGGGATTTGTATTGAATACAACAAATCCGGATGTTTCACCCAACAAAATTATTGTAAAAAATGCCATTGGAAAAGCTTATAATGAAACTTTGGCCGGAGATGTATTTAGCAAAGCTGATATTCTTAAGGCAATTGAAAAATCCACGGGTTCTGCTGTGGATTCAGTAGTTCAATATGCCAACTACGAAGCTGTTCCCATCAAAGAGGTAAATACCGACAAAGTTGAAAATGAAATCTATTCAAGTATTTCCAATAAACTGAAAACCCTTGACCTTTCAGAAGATAAAGACAAATTACTAGCAAAGGTTATTCAAATTGGTGAGCAAAATGCTTACAAAACGATTGTAAAGGAAAGGCTGAATATCAAATATAATTATTTTTATGATATGTTAATATTTTTAGGACTTTCAACGTTGTCCTTACTTTTTGCTTTCTTGTTAAAAATTGAAGACAAGAAAAAAGGTTATGGCCTCGAATTGCCTAACATCGAAAAATAAAGCAAGTAAAATTGCGTTTAAGGGTTGTCAAAATTGGCAACCCTTTTTTTATGCCAATAACATAATTATTGTAATTTTAGCGATCCAATTAGAATTCAAATTCTTTATAAATCAAAATATAACACAATTATGAGTCAGGAAATATTAAATCTGGAACCCAAAGTTATCTGGAAACATTTTTACAGTTTAACACAGGTTCCCCGTCCATCTAAAAAAGAGGATAAAATCAGGAAGTTTATTGCCCAGTTTGGCCGTGACCTTGGCCTGGAAACCATTGTTGATGAAATCGGAAACGTGATCATTAAAAAACCTGCCACTTCGGGAATGGAAGACAGGAAAGGAATTATCCTTCAAGGCCATATGGATATGGTTCCTCAAAAGAACAGTGACAAAGTACACGATTTTGAAAATGACCCAATCGAAACATTAATAGATGGTGAATGGGTTACTGCCAATGGAACTACATTAGGATCTGACAATGGTATGGGTGTAGCAGCAGGAATGGCTGTACTGGAAGCCACCGACCTTGTTCATGGCCCCATTGAAGTTCTTGTTACGACTGATGAAGAAACCGGAATGACAGGTGCTGAAAACCTGAAACCAGGTGTTCTTGACGGAGATATATTATTGAATCTTGATTCGGAAGATGAAGGTGAATTATATATAGGTTGTGCCGGTGGAGTTGATACTACTGCTAAATTCAATTATACCGAAGAGGCTGTTCCTGAAGGAATGGTAGCCTATAAAGTAAATGTAACAGGATTAAAAGGTGGCCATTCAGGTCTGGATATTCATTTAGGAAAAGGAAATGCATGCCTGATATTAAACAAAACTTTATTGAATGCCTGTGAACGATATGGTATCCGTTTGGCAAGTATTGATGCAGGTAGTTTGCGTAACGCAATTCCCCGTGAAGCTTTTGCAACCATTACTATTCCTGCTGCAGAAGAAAATAACTTCGTTAATTTCATTGCTGAAGCAGATAAGTCGGCAAAGAATTTACTGAAGGATGCTGACCCAGGAGTATCTATAGCTGTTGAGAAGACTACGCTTCCGGGAAGCTTGGTTGACGTGACTACACAACATAACTTTTACAATGCAGTTGCTGATTGTCCGAATGGCGTACTTGCCTTTGACAAAAATATGCCTGATGTGATTGAAACATCTTCCAATCTGGCTATTATAAAATCAGAAAATGGTGTGATTGAAATTTCCATTTTAACCCGCAGTGCTGTGGATGCCGACCGCGATGTTGCAGCTACAAAAATTGCTGATGTTTTTAAGGAAAATGGAGCAGCAACTGCACATTTTGGTGCGTATCCAGGTTGGAAGCCAGATATAAATTCTCCGATTTTGAAAATAATGAAAGAGGTTTATAATAATAAATACGGGAAAGTCCCCGCAGTAAAAATTATCCATGCAGGGCTTGAGTGTGGAATTTTGGGAGCAACCTACACAAATTGGGATATGATCTCGTTTGGACCAACTATCCGTTTTCCTCATTCACCGGATGAAAGAGTAAAAATTGATACTGTAGGCTTATATTGGGATTTTCTGGTTGAAACCCTGAAAAATGCCCCTAAAAAATAATCCCATCCCATGAAATGCAGGGCCTGGGGCAGTTTTGCTTCAGGCCTTTTTTATTTTATAAATTTTAGATTTTAGTTCCTTAAAGTATTATTGCGAAATAAATTGGACAAAGCAGGCGAGGATTCTTAACGCAGTTAGCGTGCAAAAGAACAAGCCGGAATGGTCAAGTTATTTTATAACAATGCCTAAGTCATCCTTGACAGCTTTGTTGATTTAAAAATGCTTAACGCTCTTTTTAAGCAAGTTACAATTCCCAATTCCTTATTTAACAATTCCTTAACAAATTAATTTATATTGTTTCTAAATTATAGCTTTATATTTGGCTCACCAAAATAAATCTAAAATAACACAACTTTATCTAAAATTTAACTCTATGAAACAGAATTCTACAAACTATGGAATTTACAGGCCAATGACCTGGCTTGTACTAATAATTGCTCTTGTACTTATATCAGGAGTAGGTTATTCACAGGTGGCTATTAATAATGATAACAGCGCACCTGATGCATCAGCAATGCTGGATGTAAAAGCTACAGGAATGGGACTACTGGCCCCACGAATGACATTTGCACAACGCCCGGCTGCTCCGGCAACTGGCTTATTGATTTATCAAACCAATGCAAGCACGGGATACTATTATTATGATGGTGCTACCTGGCAAAAAGTTGGTCGTGCAAGTGAACAGTTCTGGACTCAAAATGGATCTGATATATATTTTAATACAGGGAATGTTGCCATTGGGAATATAGATCCTGAAGGATATAGATTAGATGCTTATCATTATAACTATGCTAAAGCAGGTGTAAGGGGTGTAAGTGGAAATACTTCTGGTTTATGGGCTGAAGGTCAGCTCGGCTTATTAAACTACATTGGAAATCCTCTTGGACTGCCAGTTGATGTTCCAAACATCGGTGTATTTGGATTCAAACCAAATTCAGGACTGGAAGGGGCTGGAATATATGGTTGGTCCATGGATACAGATATCAATAACTATGGTGGTATTTTTGTTGCTGACGGATCAGGAACAGGAACCAATAACGCAATATATGCCGAAGCTGACAGTGCCGGAACAGCCAACTATGCCGGTTACTTTAAAGGCCGGGTGCATGTTGAAAGTAATAATGAAAGTGATGGAGCTGGAGATCATACACAAAGTGTGATAACTGCAGAAGTAACTCATAATATTTCTACTGATACCTATGCAGTTCATGGTAAGTCTGTACCAGCTCCAGGCTATGGTTATGGTGTACGTGGAGAAGGAGGATACAAAGGTGTTTATGGATGGGCAAATGCAACTACTTATAGCTATGCAGTTGGTGTCCATGGTTATGCTTCTGGTACTACCGGCACAAGAATTGGTGTTTATGGACAAGCCAGTGGCGGAACTACTAATTGGGGAAGTTATTTCATTGGGTCTAATTATATGAGTGGAGACCTGCGTATTGGAACAACAACAATTGCTACAGGATATGCCCTTTCAGTGAACGGAAATATTGCTTGTGAAGAAGTTCTGGTTCAGGATGCCGGAAGCTGGCCCGACTATGTATTTAATGAAGACTACGATTTAATGAGTCTTGAAGAATTGGAATCAAACATCAACAAAAACAATCATTTACCGGGTCTTCCCCCAGCTTCTGAAGTTGAAGCCAATGGTTTTAATGTTGCTGACATGCAAAAACGTGTACTGGAAAAAGTGGAAGAATTGACACTTTATACAATTGAGCAAGGAAAACTTATTCAAGAATTGCAAGATGAAGTAAAGGCCTTAAAAACTGAGAATTCTTCATTAAAGCAGTAATTCTTTTTATTTCCTTATCTAATTAAATGTACAAATTAAAATTCAGTACAATGAAAAAATTAATAATAATTAGCTGTATTCTACTGATAGCAGGATTTTCAGGAATCAGTTACGCCCAGGATGCGGTGAAGGAAGTCCCTGTTTTAACAGCTGACCAACAACAAGCTGTTGACGAGGTTATTTCCATGAATCCCAGACTGAGTGCGAAAGAAATAGAACAATTGAAGATTGCTGTTTTAGGTGCACCTGCGAAAGTAGAACTAGCTATTGATCCAAAGGAGGAATCACAACCTGAAGTTATGGCTGCCCCAGTTAATGCTGAGCCTATTCCATTAGAGGAAATTAGGGAACCAGCCACATTGAAAGAACCTGTACCTATGCAGCAGATATCTTCATCTCCAATTCAGGTTGATCAACAACCTGAAGGACAGAAAGCAGAAACGGTAATAAATTACCGTACGATCGCAGGACCTCAAACACAGCCTGAACCTAAAAAATCAGGAACTGTTTTAAACTACAGGTCTATAAATGGCCCTGATACACAACCGGAAGGAAAAACTCCCGGAAAATTATAAAATCTGTTAAAAATGATGATTATCTGCATTTTAACATTGAACAATAATTAAAATAAAAATATAAATCATGAAACATATAATATTTACTTCATTATTTGTTCTATCGGTTTGCCTCACAGGAATGGTCTATGGTCAGGAGGAGATTCCTGAATATCAGCTACTCATAGAAAATCCGAACGGGGTACAGTTTGCTGAAATCCAGCAAAAAGGCGAAGCATATTTTGCTGATAAAGACAAAACTTCCGGTAGTTATAAACAATTTAAACGATGGGAGTGGCTTACAGCAAGAAGGCTAATGCCAGATGGAACCATTGCCAATAGCACTGCAATGAATATTCAGGCGCATAACGAATATATGAAAGCCAACCCACAGAATGGCCAAACAGGGTCAGTTGAAGTCACAAATGGATACTGGGATTTCCTGGCCCCTTCAAGTCATACCTTGGGTGCTGGTTGGAATGGTGGTATTGGAAGGGTAAATTGCATTGCCTTTCATCCTACTAATTCAAATATTATTTATATCGGAATGCCTTCAGGAGGGCTATGGAAAACAACTAACGGAGGCACAAACTGGACAAATCTTACAGATGGTATGCCTACTCTTGGAGTTTCTGGAATTGCTGTTAGTCACTCAAATGCCAATATCATTTATATTCTTACTGGTGATGGTGATGGTAGTGATACGCAATCCATAGGTGTAATGAAAACAACTGATGGGGGAGTTACCTGGTACCCAACTGGTTTGAGCTGGGGACTGACAGAATTCCGTAGAGGCTACAAGCTTATGATGCACCCAACTTCTTCTAATATTCTCTTTGCAGCTACTACGTTGGGTTTATATAAAACAACCAACTCAGGTGTTAACTGGCCACTTAAAAAAAGTGAAACCATTCATGATATGGATTTTAAACAAGAATAAACGGCTCAAAGG
>Ga0164315_10004877_pt1 | contig 10451 bp, 11 predicted proteins | sample GuaBasSedimGuay6_FD_113737 | JGI IMG/M metagenome (GOLD analysis project Ga0164315, IMG submission 113737) | Subseafloor sediment microbial communities from Guaymas Basin, Gulf of California, Mexico - Guay6, Core 4569-2, 0-3 cm | ecosystem: Environmental > Aquatic > Marine > Hydrothermal vents...
CAGCACTACCGATGTGACCAGGGTTGAACGGGTAACGGTTAAACCTATCTCCTGCACCAGGTAGGTGGGGGCGAACAGCAGCACGGCATAGAGCTGAACGGTGAAGAAGACGAACGTGAGGCCGAGCAGCCAGGGTTTTGCATGAGCCAGCGCCTGGCGAAGATTGACTGCTGGCAGTGGGCCGGACTTTGCCGGTAGCGGCACCCGCGTTAACAGGGCCAGCGCGATTAATGCTGCCACTGCACTGAACACCCAGAGCGCCTGCCAGCCCGCTAAGTCCAGTAGCGTGGGTGCAGCAAGCATGATTGCCACCCCCCCGGCGGGTAACCAGGTGGACCAGATACCCAGCACTAAACGGCTATTTTGTGGACTGGCCAGCCCGACCATTAGTGTGGGGGCTGAAACTAACACCAGCACATAACCAAACCCTTCCATCATACGACCGAAGAACAGGGAAACGGGGCCAATCGCGAAGAGTGTGGCGATGCTGGCAAGCGCCATCGCCAGTAACCCCAGCCCTGCCAGTTTTCGGGCACCAAAACGAGCCACCCAGTGGCCGATAAACACGCCCAGGGCGACGGTCATCAGGGTAAAGATAGAGGTTATCCACGCGACCTCGGACAGACCAATACCAAACCCCGCCCGAAGATCGAGCGCCGCCGGACTTACTTTAAGCAGCGCCGTTGCCGCGACTGCTCCGGCCAGATAAACGATGGCGATGCTGCGCCAGTCGGTGGACTGCGGATCGACCTTCATCGGCCAATCCGCAGCCGGGCGTGGGCTAACACCTTGCGAAGTTACTCGGCCAGGTAGGCTTTGTATTCCGGCACGCCGTCATCAAGCTGCACGCCCATGCTGTTGAGCGCCATGGAGAGCATGTTGTACTGACCGACGGTGAAAATTAGATCCATGATCTGTTTGTCGTCATATTTTGTCTTCAACTGGGCCCAGGTGGCATCACTGATGAAGGCGTCGTTGTGCAGCTCATCCACGGCGGTCATCACGGCGCGCATGTGGTCGTCCCAGATTGGGTCGCCGGCGCCTTTGGAGACGGCAACAATTTCTGCTTTGTTCACACCGGCTTTTTGCGACAACAGAATATGCTGACCAAATTCGTAGCCAGACTGGCAGAGCCAGCCGATACGCAGGATGATCATTTCCCGCTCTCTGGGCGGCAAGGTGTTGGAATCGTCGAACAGCAGATGGGTAGAGAACCCCATCCAGGCGGAACAGAGCGCCGGGTGATTGGCCATGGCCTTGAGCAGGTTAAAGACATCGTCGCTGTCGCTCAGGTTGCCTTGCAGGTCTGCCGCTTCGCGGCCCATGCCTTCGGATTGTTCGGCGGTCCATTCGCTGGGTCCGACACAGGGGACTCTGGGTGTGGTTAAACGCATGATTTTTCTCCTCAGTTTTAGATTATTGTGGGTTAAATTTTGCTCTGCTCAGGTTATCACTTAAGGCAGTGGATTCACTCGGGTATTGGCCGCATCTTCCATTAATTCCAGCAGGGTGTTGATGTCGGCGTCGCGGCCGCGCACGTTGAGGGCGCTCTGGAAGATCTCTTTGACCACGTTGGCCAGGTGCATGGGGGTATCGCTGTCTTCGCCCAGTTTGGTGGCCAGGGCTACGCCCTTGTGCATCAACCCGAGGGTGAAGCCCTGGATGGGTTTGCCGCTGAGTATGTATTGCGGAAAGGTCACCTCGGTGGTGTAACTTCTGCCGGAGCTTTTTTGCAGAATATCCACACAGACGGCTGGATCGAGGCCATTTTTCACCCCGAGGGTAACTGCCTCAAAGGCCATGGCCCGGTTGCAGGCGGCGATGACGTTGTTGACCAGCTTCATGGTGTGGCCAGTACCGATATCGCCGGTGTGAAAGATGTTCGGGCTGACGGCATCGAGCACTGATCTAGCTTTTTGATAAAGCAGTTCTGGCCCGCCGATCATAATGGCCAATGTGCCACGTTCGGCACCAATCGGGCCGCCACTGACGGGCGCGTCGATCATGTCGATGCCCCGGTCGGCTAGCTCGGCGGCCATCTCTTTAGTCGCTACCGGGTCGCCGGTGGTCATATCTACCACCAGGCTGCCTTTGGCCAGATGTTCGGCCAGTCCGCCCGGCTCGAAAATGACCTGGCGAACCTGTTTTGATGTCGGTAGGCAGATAAACACCCGATCACAGTTCTGGCCAATTTCAGCCAGGTTTGCCGTCGCCGTGGCGCCCTCTTTTACAAATGCCTGCACCGCCTCGGGCCGGGCATCAAAAACCTGCATGGACTGTTGCAACAGTATTCGCCGGGCAATCGCCCCGCCCATGTTGCCCAGCCCTACGTAGCCTGTACTCATTATTTATTCCCTATTGGTTCTGATTGGGGGCTGAACTATCGGTTGATTATCGAAAGGCCGGCATGACCTGCTCGGCGAACAGTTTGAGCATCTTTTTTACTTTCTCGGTGCAGTAGTAGGGCGGGTAGTGCAGCAACAATGAATCCAGGCCGGTGGCGTCTTTGAGCTCGTTGATTCGACGGATCACCGTCTCCGGCGAACCATGAATAATGGTGGTCTCCACCAACTCATCGTAATTAAGTTCTGCATCTGCGCCTTTTTCAGATACAGAGCCGAGGTAGCCGGCGGTGTTTTTAGCCTGCTCGCCGGTTTCAGCCACGTAAACCCAGCGAGCAATATCAACCTGACCACAGGCCGGGTTTTCGTTAAGCGGTGCCGGGGCCTGCTCGCACTGCTGGCGGTAGAACTTGATTTGCTCGGCCAGGGTATCGAAGGCAGGTAGGGTGGAGAGCATCATGCCGAAACCGTGAGTGCCGGCAAAGCCCATGGAACGCTCGGTGCCCGCCGCCATGTAAATGGGCGGATGGGGCCGCTGCACCGGCACCGGGTAGAGTTGGTAGTCGCCCTCTACCTTGTAGCTGCCGTAGGTGCCCTGAAGGTTGACCTGACCGGTGTGAAACAGGTCAAGCATTACCTTGACTGACTCTTCCTGAATATCGCGGCGAGCATCAAAATCCACCCCGAAACCTTCACATTCGTAAGGCCGATAACCAGAGCCAATACCAAGAATAAACCGCCCACCGGTGAGGATATCGACAAAGCCGGTGTTCTCAGCCACCCGTACCGGATTGGAAAACGGCAGGGTCATCACCGCCGTACCGAGCTTAATGTTCGTGGTCTGCGGCGCCAGGTAGCCGATGTAGGTAAAGGGGTCGGGCATGATGCCGTATTTGTTACTGAAATGGTGTTCGGCAATCCAGGCAATATCGAAGGGGAAAACTCCGTTTAGATAATCAGAATAGAGCGCTACCGTAGCCCGTCTTTGCCTTCAATATCGGCAGCCGCCAAACCGCCGACCCGGGCGTGGACTCGTGGCCCGGTGCTCATGGCCTGAATCACCACCATTTCTTCCGGGCGGGGGCCGTCGTTCACACCGACTTCAATCGAATCAAAATGGCTGCGCACATAAACCGCGTTGATATGGGTGACCGGAATGTCGATGCGGGTGCCGACGCCACCGACTTTCTTGGTGGAGGGCACAATCGCCTTGCTATCACCGAGTAGTTCGCGCATGCCATAACCGCCCGGGACGTGCCAGAGCGCGCCGTGCTCCAGCTCCCCCGCTGCGCCGACAATGCTGCCTTTGCCGTAGGCCTCAATCGCCGAGACATCGCCACCGAGGGCGTCGATCAGCCGCTGGGCCATCTGTATACCCAGTGGTTTGAGCGCCTCCATCATCGGCTGAATGTCTGCCACGTAACCGCAACCGGCATAGGGGTTATGAATTACCGCCGCAATGGCTCCAATACGCCTCGGTGAGGCTGCCGGAGGACCCCCTTCATGGAAAATTTCCTCGGTCTGGATAACAAACTTTCTAACCTCGATATCCACTCGCTCCTCTCCCCTTCTTTGATTAAACCTCTAAAAAATATCGATTCATTCGCTGGCTTGTTTAAACAGCATAGAACCACCCGTCGAAGCTGCATCGACAACCGATTCCGGCATCGGCGCAGGAGGTAAATCGAGCCGCGCAGCGATGCCTTCAAGCTCCGGCGAAACCGCCGGGTAAAGTTGTAACGTTAATGGATCGTGACCGGGAATAATATGCTCGTCGGAGTCGGCTAATTCGGCGCAACGCCGCCACCCGGCAAACATATCCGCCACGTTATAGAGCACCGGAAACGGCCGTCCGGTTTGCATGTTGGCGTAAAAATGGCTGGCGTCGGATGCCAGCACCACCCAGCCGCGCTGAGTCCAGACCCGCACCACCTGCATGCCCATGGTATGGCCACCCAGGTGATGCACACTCACCCCCGGCGCCAACTGCTGATCACCCTCGTGAAACACCACCTTTTCCTGGTAGAGCCGACGCACCATGGCCACCACGTCTTCCACATTAAAAGCAAAACGAATGCCCTGGTGGAGCATGTGCCTGCCGGTAGCGAACTGCATCTCCAGGTCCTGCAAATGGACTCGGGCATTGGGGAAATCATCCAGCGTGCCGGCGTGGTCAAAATGCATGTGGGTATGATTAAATCTTCAACCTGATCAGCGTCAACACCGATCATCGCCAACCCCTCGGCGGGAGTACGCAGCAGCTGCCGCCCCCGGTTGCGGGCCTCATCTGCACCAAACCCGGCATCGACCACAAAGGTGTGGTCATCCCCCACCACCGCCCAGACGTAATAGTCCAGCGGCATGGGCGCGTCGTGGGGATCGCCGCCTATAAAGTGCTCACCTGATCGACCTTCCCGGTGGGCGTAACGCACGGCGTAGATTTGGTATTCCGGTGGAAGACTCATCGGTTTAGCTTGTTGACAGCGTTTCGGTGAGGGCTGCCAACCACGGCGACCTTACAAACCCGAACAAGCAAATAAGGGTCAGCTGATGCGCACCTTACTCACCACCAGGGTCGGCTCGATGTTGGTGTAGTTGGGCACATCGGCCATGATCTCGCCGGTGTTGGGTCCGAAGCTGGACTGAAAATCTTCGATAGTCTTGAAGTAGAGATGACCCATGGCGTGGTAAGGCGCGGGCTCACCAGGGGCGCCGCCGGCAAGTCCTTCTTCTGCGGCAATGCCGGTGCAGGCATCGCCGAGCAGCTTTTGCACCATCGGCATGTGGCTATCGCAGTAGTAACCGATATTGAACTCGCTGCCTTCACTGCGGGGGTAGATAACGCTGACCTTAATCATTTTTCCTCTCTCCTAATTATTAGCTGGCCTGGTTATTGGCCAATTAGATTTTCAACTACGTGACTATTAAGCCGTGACGACCCAAATAAAGCCACACCCAATGGCTAACTATTCACATTACCAGGCGGGTAAACAGTAAAGCGACCCGTTTGCGCAATATTAATTTGGAACCGCTACAGGTGCCTGCGTTGGTGTGTTCGCCGCCGATGACGGTGTGTGACGGAGTTCTGAAGCCTGAACACCTGGGCGGTTAACTGGCCCTGTTGGCGGTGAGTGCTACGATTAATCTGGAAGTGCCTTTTTCAGCAGGGAACCATAAAATGACGATTGCCTACCTTTCTCATCCCAGTTTTATGGCGCACGACATGGGTGCGGGTCACCCTGAGCAGCCGGCGAGGCTTAGCGCCATCAGCGACCAGTTAATCGTCGCCGGGCTAGAGACAGCGCTGCAGCACCACGATGCCCCAGCAGCGAATAAAATGCAGCTGCAACGGGCGCATGACGGCGAATACATCGACTCGCTGTTCAGCGCCGCTCCCAGTCAGGGCACCGTCTGGCTAGACGGCGACACGGCGATGAATCCGCACACGCTGCAGGCTGCATTGCACGCAGCCGGCGCGGCCATCAGGGGAGTCGATTTGGTCATGGAGGGGGCTGCTCAGCAGGCGTTTTGCGCGGTACGCCCGCCGGGTCACCACGCCGAGCGCAACCGGGCGATGGGTTTCTGCTTTTTTAATAACGTTGTTGTCGGCGCCGCCCACGCGCTCGCACACCACGGGTTGAGCCGTGTCGCGGTTGTTGATTTTGACGTTCACCACGGCAATGGCACCGAAGATATTGTGGCCGATAACGACCAAATTCTGTTTTGCTCCACTTACCAACACCCTTTTTATCCGCACACAGCCGAAGTCGGACGGCACAAAAACGTGATCAACTGTCCCCTGCCCGCCGGCGCTGGCGGAGTGGAATTTCGTGCAGCCATCGAACAGCAGTGGCTACCGGCGCTAGAGCAGTTCAAACCCGAGTTGATACTGATTTCCGCCGGATTCGACGGCCACCTGCTCGACAACATGGCCGGCCTGGAACTGCTTGAAAGCGACTATGAATGGGTCACCCAACAGCTGTGCCGGGTCGCCCAGCGCCATGCTGAGGGCCGCGTCGTTTCCTGCCTGGAAGGCGGCTACAACCTGGAAGCCCTGGCGCGCAGCGTGGTTGTCCATATCAGGGCGTTCTTAACAGATTAAACAGTCGCGACGGAAAACGTGGCCATGACAGCCGATCACAATCAGCCTTCCTGCAGAGTCACCCAGCTGACCTCACACTCCCCCGCCTGAGTAGCGACAAAAGCAGACTGTTCAGAAATAGTGACTGAGATATCCATCGTGCGCTCGACCATGGAAGCCAACTGCTTTATCTGCTCAGTGTTGAATCGATAGACATCGGCCCGCAACTTGCCAAACTCTGCCTGCCCCTGGCTCCACCAAACATCCGATTTAGAATTGAAGCTATAAACCTTCACCGCCCGCGCCCGGTGGGTGGCTTTTTTAATTCGCTCGGGCAGCGGCTCGCCCAGGTCGATCCAGAGCTGCAACTCTCCATTGAGGGATTGGGCCCAGATATCCGGTTCGTCTGCCTCACTCAACCCTTTGGTGAAGGTCAGATGCTCGTCAACATTGATACAAAAAGCGATCACCCGCGCCATCATCCGCTCCATGGTTTCAGATGGGTGCAGGGCAATAGTAAGGTTGAGGGTGTCGTAGACCTGCCGGTTGAGATCCGAAAGGGAAATTCTAATTTTGTAAATCGTAGGTTTCAGGGCCACAGGAATGCTTGCTCAGGAATAATGATTAAGACGAAATAGGAGTACTTTACAAATCTTTACCTGGCAGACATCAACCAGAAATGCGTTACGCCTAAATTATGCCTGTCGCCGCAACGGGCGAATGACTCAGCAAACTTAGGAGTAGCTATTATGAATACTGAAAGCAGTGATAACACCAAACACCAACAAAAATGTTCGCGTAGCGACGCACGCAAACGCCACGGCTCGTTGGCGCTGCTATTTGCATTTTTCATTGGTGCCGGTTCAATGTTTGGGCTAACACATATGGGCAGCGCCCACGCCCATGGCCCATTCGGCCCACCGGGAGGGATGACTAATGGGATGGGGGAAATGGGGGGCATGGGATTTGGCGGCCCCGGCGAGTTCGCCGATGAGGACAAAAAGAGTCACTGGCAGAAGCGATTTGCAGCGATGCGCGAAAAAAGGTTGACGCATATGCTTGATGAGATTGATGCAACCGATCAGCAGCGTGAGCAGATCAAAGGGGCACTGAGCGACCTCAAGATTCAGGTGGAACCATTGCGGGCTGAAGGCAAAACCCATCGAAAAACCATGCGTAAACTAATGACCGCAGAGCAGATCGATGCCACTCTTATCGAGCAGGAGCGCCTGGCGATGATGGGCCTGGCCGACAGATTAAGCAGGCAGGTGGTCGCCGCTTTTACCGAGATTAGTCGCCTGCTTGAACCCGAGCAGCGTAAACAGCTTGCCGAGATGATGCAGAAAAGGTCTCATTAGTATCCGTTGTGTCTGATGATCAATTAAGGTCATCAGACACACCATTTTTTGTTGCGTGCATAATCAATTGAAAGCTAATTTACTATTAATTGAAGATGACCCTGAACTGGCGAAAATGCTGGTGGAGTACCTGGGCGCGGCCGATTTAAGGGTGGACCACGCCGCCACAGCCGCAGCCGGGCTGGGTCTGGCCCGCCAGCAAAATTATGACGTAGTGCTTCTCGACCTGACCTTACCCGACGGTGACGGGTTGGAAGTGTGCCGGGAATTGCGTTCGTTCTCAGGGGTGCCAGTGATTATGGTGACCGCCCGTGGCGATGAACTGGATCGCATTATCGGCCTGGAACTGGGGGCCGACGACTACCTGCCCAAACCGTTTAACCCGCGCGAGCTGGTGGCCCGCATCCGCGCGGTGTTGCGCCGTGGCGGTCTGGATCGACTCGGCCAAACCAACAAACTGGATGCAGTGCTCGACTGCGGTGCATTGCAGATTGACCCGGCCCGCCGTCAGGTAACGCTGGCCGGCGAGGCTAAGTCGCTCACCGGCTATCAGTTTGACCTGCTATTACTACTGGCCCGCAATGCCGGCCGGGTAATGTCGCGGGATCAGCTGATGAACGGCCTCAAAGGCGAGCAGGCCGAGGCTTTTGACCGCAGTATTGATGTGCATATTGGCCGGATTCGCGCCGCCATCGAGAGCAATCCGAAAAAGCCCGAGCGCATTATTACCGTGCGCGGGGCCGGCTATTTGTTTTCATCGCGGCAGAATTCAGATGAGTAACCACATGGCCTGGCACTCTAAACAAAGGCGGACTCAGTAGATGCCCTCCCCTCGCGCCTGGATCCGCTTTGGCAGCCACCGTGAAAAGCATAGCCGCCTGTCGCGGCGAATTTACCTCTCTTTTATTGGCGTGATTCTCCTGTTTGCGGTGATGGCCGGGGTGCTGCGGGTAACCACCGAACGCTGGCACCACCGGCACGTTGTCGGCACGCTGAGGCTGGCCAGTGAGGCGCTGCCACCGCCGGGTTCTCCGCCGCCAATGATTCGGCGACAACTGCATAAATTGAGCACCCAGCTCGACTGGAACCTGGCGCTGACCAACCGCAAGGGGAATCTACTCGCCGCCACCGGTCGCCTGGTGAATAGAAAGGTTCCTAATATTGGCCGTAAACCGATCAGGTTGGTCCGCGGCCTGGGGCCGGTTGTTCAACTCAAGCTCGTCGACGGCCGGGTACTCACCGCCCTGCTACCCCGGCCGCAGCGTTCAAGCTGGTATTTGTGGCTGATTATTTTGGTGGTGGCAGTGACGATCGGCGCCCATCCCCTGTCGCGGCGCATCACCCGACGACTAGAGCGCCTGCAATCGGGCGTCGAGGCCGTCGGCAGCGGCGACCTGGCAACGCGGGTAGAGGTAGAAGGCGATGACGAAATCGCTCAACTCGCACGCAGTTTCAACCAGACGTTTGCAACCCTGCAGCAGCTGGTCAATCAGCGCTCGCTGATGCTGGCCACGGCATCGCACGAACTACGTACTCCATTAACGCGATTGCGAATGGCATTGGAACTACAAACCACCGCACCACGAGCAGATCTTCAGCAGCAAATTCAACGCGATATCGCCGAACTGGATGCCCTCGTCGGCGAGCTGTTACTGGCGAGCCGAATGGAAGTTGGCCAGGCTGCGCAACGCTTTGAGCAATTTGATTTGCTGGCACTGGCTGCCGAAGAGGCGGCCCAGTTTGGGCTTGAAGTCGGCGGCGAAACCGTTGAAATGCAGGGCGACAGACACGCCCTCGCCGTACTTGTGCGCAACCTGATTAGCAATGCCCAACGTTACGGCGGTGACGAAATTGAGGTTAGCGTGCGGGTAATCGATGCGCAGAGAGCGCAACTCACCGTTAGCGACAATGGCCCCGGCACCGCGGAAGCCGAGCGGGACAGAATATTCGAGCCCTTTTACCGGGTTGAAAGGCCGCCACCGGGCAAGACGCCTGCTAACGAGAAAGGTATCGGTCTCGGGCTCTACCTGGTACGGCAGATCGCCCTGCACCACGGCGGCGATGCCACCTGTGGCGAATCTGCATCTGGCGGATGTCGTTTTGAAATTATTCTGTCGCGCGGTGCCGAGAACCCGAAAGAGCGTGTGCCTGGGTAATCAGGCCGCTAAAGCTGCTTCAATTGCCTGTACCAGCTCACCATCATCGGGAGCGGTTCTTGGGCCGAAGCGCTGAAGCACTTCCCCGTTTTTGCCGATCAAAAATTTTTCAAAATTCCAGGTGATGTCGCCGGGATAGCTGGCCGACTCTCCGGCCAGGTAGTCATAGAGCTCGTGGCGATCTGCTCCATTAACAACAATTTTTGCGGTCATGGGAAAACTCACCGAATAGCGGGATTCACAAAAATCGACAATCTCCGCTTCGCTGCCGGGTTCCTGACCGCCGAACTGGTTGCAGGGCAGACCGATGACACTAAAACCCTGGCTGGAATACTGTTCGTGTAGCTGTTGCAAACCGCTGTATTGCGGAGTCAAACCGCACTTACTGGCGACATTCGCTGCCCGCCATGGAAGTGCGAAGCACGAGGCGGGTAGTCCCCGGTAGGCGTAGGCGCGTGCGTATGGCCGCAGTGGCGAAGGGGCCGCAGGTCCCGTAGCGGACGGAGGCCATATG
>Ga0164315_10004878_pt1 | contig 10451 bp, 10 predicted proteins | sample GuaBasSedimGuay6_FD_113737 | JGI IMG/M metagenome (GOLD analysis project Ga0164315, IMG submission 113737) | Subseafloor sediment microbial communities from Guaymas Basin, Gulf of California, Mexico - Guay6, Core 4569-2, 0-3 cm | ecosystem: Environmental > Aquatic > Marine > Hydrothermal vents...
GCTAAAAGTATATCGCTTCCGGTAGGACCTTGTGCACAGCCGAGAGGCATGAAAGCAAACAAGCAACATATATAAAGCAGTATCATTGCTCGTCTTAAAATTATGCGCTTGCGCTTAGTCACCAGTCAGCCTCCAATGCCTTTATCAATTCGTCTGCATATTCAACTGCTAACTCAGCCGTAAACTTATGGTTGAGGCCACTAGTAATTATTGCCTGCAACGCAAGTCCTGCGAAGTATTCGCGCTTAGTTAATCCTACTGTCGTACCGTCGGTACCCATGTCACCATTAGCTCCGTATACTATCGGAAAGGCTGACTCGCCGTTATCTTTACTCACCCTCGACAACCTCGCGCAAGGTAGCAATCGCCATCACTTCACAGTCCCTAGCACTTAAGTTTTCGTTCGCTATTATGGTTAAGACTTTTACTAGCTTGCCCAGATCAGCCTTCGGAGTGTAGGCCGTGAAGCCTTTATAATAATCGGGGCTTGCTACAAATTCAGGGCTTGCCCTAAAGCTACTATTCGTCGCCACGTCTCTTGGGTTTTTTAGGTCTATGTATAATGTCACTTTTTTCGTTTGCCTCTCGTTTTATTTGTTTACATTAAATCATTAAGCTTCAATCCTTCAGTCGGCAACAACCGACGCCCGTCTATATATTTTAAAGCCATTTCACAACCACGCAACACTCCGTGGTTTAACTCGTCACCAGAAACGTCTTTAAAAAAATCCACCATGCGCTCGCCCTTCAGTTCATTCTTAACGAGCCATAATAAGATCTCGTCGCCACGCTTGAACTGCCGAACCTGGCGCATTAATAACACCGTCCCGAAGACGCCGTCATATAACCTGTCAGCTACAATTCTAAGTTGATCTTTCGTTAAATATTCCATAGTTAATTACCGACTAAAATCTAAGTCCTCAAGTAAACTCGAAATGCTTTTTAAATCATCGTCAAGAGCGTACTTCTTTACGCGGTTAAATAATAAAAGCAAAGCCTCGTTCTCTTGATTAAGGATGGCGCTTAACTGTTCGTGGCTCGCACAAATACTATCAAGCTCATCTACTTTGTCTTTGTAAACTTCAAAGTCACGTTTCATCTGGTTAACGACTTCAGCTGCTTTTCTAATTTTCATTATTGCCCCTCGTGTTGTTACTTAATAAATTAATAGTTGGTTAATGTAAACTTATTAATAAAAAGAAAGCCCCTCTTATAGTAAAAAAAAGTCTAAACCAACATGGAGCGAAAAGACAAGAGGCAAACTTGAACTTCTTAAATCATCTTAAAATGCATGCAAACACAAAAGATAACAACAACTTAACCAGTATAGTTAAACAACTTTCTTAACAAATAGAAAGGGGCCTTCTAAGAGCGTAATATTACAGCAATGTAATTAATTAATGCAAACTTTATTCTTATAACACGCGAGCACAGTTTGTTTTTATTCTTAACCGTGTTGTGATAATCAACTAAATTCTTTAATACTTTAAAAAAATAACACAAACGAGGGGCATAAATAAATGAACGATATTAAGTTATTAGAAATTGCGAAAGAGTACGCTGAGCACAACATGGTCGTCGTGCCAGCATTCGACAAAAGACCGTTCGGGCAGAACTGGCAAATAGAGTCAGCAGAAAATATATTAAAAAATACGAAAAATTGGGCGAAAGCCAATGGACTGAACATCGTGCTCGGTAAAACTTCCGGCGTCACTGTTGTTGATATTGATTTAATTGAAAAAAATAATCCCACACTCTTTAAAACAGTAATGGAACTGCTCCCTCCACCAGGGGAAGTTCAGCGCATTGGCAATCCGAAAAAAAGACCTTCACGGTTTTTTCAATATAACGGCGAACGTGCTCGCAAACTAAACGCAATACAAGTTGAAATATTATCCGATGGTAATAACTGTTGTCTTCCTCCTGGGTGGAACCATGTCTCTAAAACTAATTTCAAATGGGTGGGCGTCTCGTTAATCGAAGCTGGAGTTGATAGTTTGCCAATTCTTACAGAAGAAACACTTACAGCTTTGCACAACTTAAATGAAAAAATAAAAGACGAAGAGAAAAAAGCGAAAGGAAATTCGCACAAAGTAGATACGACACTAGAAAGTGGAAGGTGCAGGAGTGGCTCACACAATAAACTCTCTGCTTACACTGTTGCAAGACGGTTTGATGGTTACTCGAAACAACAACTTATAATAGACGTGCTCAAATTTGATAAGCAAATAAATGCTGACGCTGATTTTTTGTACTTCAATTGTAAAAGCCGAAAATGGAAACACGGAAACTCAGCAGATAATAACGCTGCTAGTTTTGTTGACGAAATCTGGAAGAGAAATATTCCCAAAGACGATGCAACAGAAAAAATGGAGCAATTTCCCACCATGAAAGATGGTTTCTATATAGAAATAAAACCGAAAGATAAAAGTGGAAACGTTATCGAAGGAAAAAGTAAATGGACACCTGACTATAAAGGTATGAGTGATTATTTTAAAAATTATTTATATATGAAAAATGACGACTCTTATCGCTGTTTGTATAAACATGGTTTTTATCACAGAGTTTCAAACTTAAGACTTGAAAATTTAATCGAAACACTACTCGGAGTAAGAGCGAACCCGACTAGTATTCGTAACTTCAAGGCAATGATTACGGCAAGATGCTATAAAGATAAAGAAGAGTTCGTTTCGCCAACAGGTCTTATCAACACTAAAGACTGCGTTGTTAATATTAATAGTAAAGCTCTCGCTGTTAATAGTCCTGACTTTAATTTCACTTACAAACTGCCGTATAAGTATGATGCTGAAGCAAAATGCCCAGAATTTATAAAGTTTCTAAACTTTATTTTTGAAAACGATCAGTCTCTCATAGATTTGATCGGCGAAATAATTGGCTACACTCTCGTCGGTGGCGAGCCGTTCAAACACAATGCTTTCTGCTTTTACGGCGACGGACGAAACGGTAAGTCCACTCTGCTTGATGTTATAGTTGCTGTACTCGGCAACGCTTCAGTCTCAAGTGTTCCAATGGGATTGATAGGGAAACCTTTCTCGGCAGTTCGCCTCGACGGAAAACTTGCAAACATTGTCGAGGAGTCGCCTAAAAATATAGACGCCGAGGTTTTTAAGAATATCGTCGGCGGCGGCTTTGTCACTGCTGCTAGAAAAGGGATTGACGAGTTTGACCTTAAAGTTAACGCAAGGATGTTTTTTGCCACAAACGAGTTTCCTCATTTCAAAGATACAACGGCAGGTCTTAAGGAGCGCCTTGTCATAATTCCATTCGAAAAGTTTATCCCAGAAGCCGAACGCGACCACAAGCTCAAAGGGCGACTACTAAAAGAAATTCCTGGGGTGCTTAACTTTGCCCTAGATGGATGGGAAAGGTTCAAAAAACAAGACCTGCAGTTCACTAAGAGCGACCACACTAAGGAAGCGATGAAAGAGTATGTTTTAGAAAGTGACTCGGTGCTCCGTTGGCTTGATGAAAATGTCAAAGTTACGGATGACCCTGCTGATTTTATCGTTAATTCTGACATGTATAAAAGGTACTCTGAGGACAGCAAAAAAGATGGATTTATGCCCCGCGCTAGAATTCCTTTTATAAAAAAAATCAAGGCGAAATTGGGAGTAAAAAAGATGTTTCGAAAAGAAATAAACATGTCAGAATTTGATAGCGCATCGCGCATAGTTGTCGACGTTAAACGTCATTTAGCTGTGATGCCTGGCGTTAGATTTAAGGCATTTAAAAGTGACTATGAGTGTTAAACTTATTTGCGTAGTAAAACTATGCAGTTGCAGTCTTGTGCACTGCGTCGCAATTTAAAAAAGCTGAGTGATTTTAATTATTTAACTTATTATACTTTCTTTTTCTTGTTTTAAGAAAAGAAAAAAAGAAAAGAAAAAGAAATAATAAAAAGAAATAATAAAAAGAATAAAGAGCTATTACAGAGTTGCATGGTTAAATTACGCAACTACGTATGCGCAACGCGTAAAGAATTAATTTAAAAGTAATTAACAGGAGGCAAACATGCAGACAATAAAAGCAGCTGAAAACGCAGTCGAAGTTGAACGAAAATGTGAGTGCGGAAAACGTGAATTTAATTTCTCTTGGTGTGAGTTCAAAAATAAAACGAACCACATTCGATGCGAGTGCTCAACTTGCCGCCAGTTCATTCAATGGGCTAAGCAGAGGGTTAATGTCAATACCATGCCTAGCGGCTCTTATGAGCTTGTTGATTGATTTTTTATGTTGTTGTCGGCGGTTAACAACGTTGTCGGCAGCTGAGACGGCCAATTACGCGCTGCGATTGAGTTAAAAACTAAAAAGCGCCCAGTTGCTAGGCTTTTATCTAAAAAGCTTTTAGCGGCCTTTGTGTGGCTTTGCGTATTACTTAATCGCTTTCGCGCCGAACTCCGTACGCGTTTACTCTTGTGTTACATAATAAAACTTATCAGGGAATGATTATGATATTAAGCGTCGCCAGAACGTTTGGTTTGACTATTGACTTAAAAACTCCTCGAATAATTAGTTCAGACAATCATAAAGAGGCAACATGAAAATAAACTGTCAATATAACGATCTTATCGATGTGGACTTATTAACACCGCACCCTAGAAACTCGAACACTCACGGCGAGAAACAGATTAAAATGCTGGCTAAAATAATCGACCATACAGGTTGGCGTCACCCCATAATAGTAAGTAGTCGTTCGAAGTTTATCGTAGCAGGCCACGGCAGACTAGAAGCGGCTAAACTAAACGGATATAAAGAAGTTCCGGTTCAGTATCAAGATTTTAATAGCGAAGCTGCGGAATTTGAATTTCTAATTGCTGATAATAAAATTGCAGAGCTTGCGGACCATGATGATGCATTAATGATTGAAAATATAAAAGACCTTGACCTTGGTGATATAGATTTTGAATTGTTGGGGCTTGATGATTTTAATATTGATGGCTTTTCAAAGGAAATTAAAAACACTAGTGGCGAGTTAGATTTAGATAGCTTTGATAACTTTCAGCACACTTGTCCGAAGTGTGGATTTGAGTGGGACGACAGTGGTAAAGACAACTCATAAAACTGGACCGTGGAACTTATCAGAATTAAAAGATATTCCCAAAAATGGCTATAAGGTTTTTTCATGTTTTCATTGTGGTGGTGGCTCAACGATGGGTTATAAGCTTTCCGGCTATGATGTTTTAGGCGGCGTCGAAATCGACCCTCAAATGATGGCTATTTATAAAATTAATCACAAACCTAAGTATAGTTATTTAATGGGTATTCAGGATTTTAACAAACTACCAAGAGAAGAAATTCCAAAAGAACTTTTTAATTTAGATATTTTAGATGGCTCTCCTCCTTGTAGTAGCTTTTCTATGGCTGGCAGTCGTGAGAAAGCTTGGGGTAAAAATAAAAAGTTTCGTGAGGGCCAAGCTGTACAAGTGTTAGATGACTTATTTTTTCATTTTATAGAAACCGCTAGGATTTTACAGCCTAAAATTGTTATTGCTGAGAATGTGAAAGGTTTAATCATGGGGAAAGCAAAAGGCTATGTAAAGGAAATAGCTCAAATGTTTAATATTGCAGGTTATGACTTGCAATTGTTTTTGCTTAACGCGGCTTTTATGGGTGTTCCACAGAGGCGAGAGCGTACTTTTTTTGTAGCTAGACGAAAAAATTTAAAGCTTCCAAAATTAGAGCTTAATTTTAATCAAGGTTTAATTCCTTTCTCAGTTATAAAACAGCCTACAGTGATTAATGACCTTTCAAAAAGGGAATACTCTCTATGGAAGTCTAAAACAAAAAAAGACATTCATTTAGGCATTGTCAATAAAAGAAAAAATGGAAAAATATCGGGTTTTACGACGAAGGTTCAGCGAGACAGCCAGCCATTATACACCATTACAGCTTCTGATAGTAATGTTTTAGACTATCCACCTCGGCATTTGACTTGTAGAGAAATTGTTTTAGGCACAACCTTTCCTGATAATTATAATTTTTTAAAGATAAAAATTAGATATTTATGTGGTATGTCAGTCCCACCCTATATGATGAACAGGCTTTCAAAGCAAATTCAATTACAACTTTTGGATAGCTTAAATGTCTAAAAAAAAACCACACGCCAGGGGCTCCTTACCTGCTGAGATAGACGCCGAACAGTTGAATAAAATCTTAAAGCTTAGGCCTACGATAAACGATTGCGCTGCAATTTTTAATTGCTCCGTAAAAGCCATAGAAAGATTTATTCGCCGCGAATATGACCGGACTTTTACCGAGCAGCGCGACCGCCAAGTTTCTTTTACTAAAAATAAGTTAATTCAAAAAGCATTAACCTTAGCTCTTGAGGGCGACACTAAAATGTTAATTTTCGCTCTTAAAAACCTTTGTGACTGGAGCGAGAAGCATGAAGTCACGGGAGAAATTAATGTAAACTCGATTACGGATTTATTAATGAGTGCCGATCAAGATGCGCTAGACATAACTCCGAAAACTATAGAGGGTGAAGTTGAAGAACGAAGCAGCGACGAAAAAAATACTTGAGTGGCGTCGTTATCCAGAGCGTTTCTTTAAAGAAGTTTTGGGCGTTGATACTCTAGAGCCTTATCAGATTAATTTATTAAACGCTGTAGCGAATAACAATAAAGTTTCTGTTCGCGCATGTCACTCAGTCGGTAAGACTTGGAGCATGGCAAGGGTTGCTCTATGGTTTTATTGTTGTTTTCAGAATAGTATTATCATCACAACAGCACCGACTTATAAGCAGGTCGAGACGTTGCTGTGGGGCGAGTTACGAGACGCTTATAAAAAATCTAAATACAAATTAGGTGGAAGTCTTTTAAAAACAAAGCTCACTAACTCTGACAAGCATTACGCGATAGGTTTTAGTACAAAGAACTCAGCTGGAGAAAGCAACGAACAAATTGGTTCAAGTTTCCAGGGTTTCCATAGTGATAATGTAATGGTTATTTTTGACGAAGCGACTGGCGTTCCACCTGACGTTTGGAAAATGGCCCAGGGCTTACTTACCTCTGGGAAAGTTGTGAAATTTGTAACAATTGGGAACCCTACGACGAGGGCTTGCGAGTTTTTTAAAACCTTTAGCTCAGACAGTTTTAAAACTATTCATCTTTCTTGTTTCGATAGCCCTAACATGAAAGCGAACGGTTTTAATAATACTCATAAAGTAAAAAAAGAAATAGCTCGCTTACAAGAAATGCATAAAGACGAGAGATTAAAAACTATTAACGAATACAAAAACCCAGCGCCTCATTTGTTATCTGCAAGTTGGTTAATGGATTATATTTTAGAATGGGGTATAGACCACCCACTAGTAGCTTCAAAAGCATTCGGAAACTTTCCCGACGACGACGAAAATGTTTTAGTAAAGTTAAGTCACGTTAATGCTGCGATAGAGAGAGATCTCGAGTTTTCTGAAACCGAAACTAGATGTATTGGAATTGATGTTGCACGTTTCGGCGACGATAAAAGTGTTTTAATTGAAATGATCGGAAAAAAACAAACTGATTTGTCTGTTGGCGTTAAGCAAAGCACGACTTACATCTCTGGTCTAGCAATAAAAATGATTAACGGACCGCGTAAACTATTTAGAACAATTGTACTTGTAGATGCGACTGGGATAGGGGCTGGCGTTGTCGATAATTTACTCGAAGCCCAGGCCGAAGGTATTGTGGATAAGTCAGTGGAAATTGTGGAGCTCCATTTTGGCTCATCCCCTGAAACCAAGTCAGAGACGGACAAAGAAAAGATTGCCCAAGATAAGGCCAGGTTTTTTAATTTAAAGTCTCGCATCTTTCACTTGCTTGCGAGTGACTTAAAAAGTGGGCTTGATATTTTTGACGACTCAAACTTTCTCAAAGAACTGCCGACAATAAAAGCAGAGGTTGACAGTAAGGGACGTTTGCGGATTGAATCTAAAGACGATTACAGAAAGCGCACAGGTCGAAAGTCGCCAGATTTTAGTGACTCGTTAGCCTTGTGCAATTACGGTCGTTATGTAAACGTAGGTTATGGTAGTTTTAACACTAACGTAAAACAGAAACCTTTAGTTAAGCAAGAAAGAACGAAACAAAGACGTTCTGGCATACGCTCGCGAGAGTATTAAGGGAAACGACATCATTGGCAACATGCGACCAGCAAGACAAACCAGCAGTAAGACATGAGGCTCCTCTCGGTTCTAGTGGGACCGATGTAATTGGAAAAATACATAATCAAGACGACCATATCGACGGATTAAAGGGAAGTGAGGCGAATAGTTTTTACGATAAAATGCATCGTAGTGACACTCAAGTTCGCAAGGCAATCTCTGCTGTTAATTATCCGATAAAAGCTGCTGAGTGGTCTATTGAGCCTGCCAGTGACGACGCTAAGGACTTAGAAGCTGCGGCTTTAATCGAACAAATACTTTTCAAAGATATTTCATGGTCTAAGTTCATGCACGAAGTATTAACTTTTTACCTTCATGGTTTTGCAGCATTCGAAGTGGTTCACAAGAATAGAGTTAACAAAGAAACAGGTCCTTACACTGGGCTTGCTCAGCTTGCTTTTAGAAAACAAAATACAATAACAGAGTGGACGCATGATAAAGTCACGGGCGAACTTCTAGCTGTCAAGCAAGAGTCGAATGGCGATATAGAAGTAGACGTTGAAATTCCTGCTGAGTTTTTACTATTATTTTACAACGAGCAAGAGGGCGACAATATCGGTTTTCCAATGGGGCGTATTATGTACGGTCCTTATAAGAGAAAACTTCTAGCAACAGAACTTCAGTACATTGGGACGGAACGTTTCGCCATACCGACGCCAATACTTACAGCGCCTAAAAAAGTAGAGAAAACCGACTCCGAATATCTTGCAGCTGTGGAAGTAATGCAAGGTTTCACCAGTGCAGAAGACAGTTTTATTATAAAGCCAGAGGGTTGGGAGTTAGAATTACATGACAGTAAATTTGACCCGACGAAATTAAGCGCATTAATAAAAACAGAGGATGAAAAGATCTCTGGCGCAATACTCGCAACGTTTTTAGAGCTAGGGACTGGCGGCAACGGCGGCGCTTTCGCTCTTGGCAATGACTTGAGCGACTTCTTTTTAAACGGCCTAGAAGCTGTTGCAAACGTCATTCGCGACACAATGAACCTTTGTCTCATACCTAATTTAATTAGATTAAACTACGGAGAAGAACTTTCTATTTTACCTAAGTTAGTTTATTTCGGCGTTAGTGATAAAGCTGGCAAAGAGATAATGGAGATCGTAACTGGTTACACTAGCGGCGGCATAATAAACAGCGACGAACAGTTAGAGGACTATGTAAGAAAAATACATAAGCTTCCGAAGAAAGCCGAAGGTACAGCAATTGAAAACCAGGAGACAGCAAGTGAAAGTGAGTTTGACGCAGATACTAGCGACGTTGATAGTTTGGATAATTCTGGCGGCAGTGACATTGATAATAAAGAAGTTGTCTTAAAGCTTGCAGATACAACAGGTCACACTCACAAGGGCACTGGTCCTGCTATAAAGAGGGGCGAAAAACATTATCATGATTTACTAGACGCCAAGGGCGAGGCATCGGGCCGGACGAAAACAGAAAAAGAAACATCTGGTCACGTTCACATTATAGACGGCGAAACCATGACTAGTAAGCCGATAAAATCAACTGAAGTAAAAGAGCTTAAAGAAAACCCGAAGGCTTTAATTGATTTAGTTAGCCCAGAAGTCACAGAAATAATTCGTCGTAACACTAAAAACATTTCAGACAAATACATAAACGACATAATGAAAAACTACGCACAACTCGGCGCTAAACAAAAACTAAACGCAACAAAAAACGTTAAGATCGGCGGCGTTAACGCTTTCAAAAAAGAACTGAAAGCATCACTCACAGGAGCAGCGAAAAAATCATTAGCACAAGCAAGAAAAGAAGTTCCAGAAAAGTCAAACGTTAAGCTCGGTTATGACATGAAGTTTTTAAGAAAGCATTTTAAGAACGTCGATACGTTTAAGTTTTCAGACTTCAGTGATTTGCCTAGACACATTCAGATTTTAGTTTCAAACCAGTCATTACTTTTATCAGAAGCCGAGGCGAAGAAAGTTGCCGACACTGTGGCGTTTCAATTTAATTCTAGCGAGTCCTCAACAAACGACCCTGAATTAATTAGAAGCGACATGCACGAAGCCGCGGACAAATCAATAAACAGTGGTACGAAAGACACCGCAGCGGCAACAGTTACGAGCACTATAGTTAATGAGGCGAGAAACGAGTTTTTACTTTCCCCTGAAGTTGCAAGTGCAGTTGCTAGCTTTACTTTCGTCAACAGCGAACCGAAGTCAGATATTTGTAAGCGTCTCAACACCACTGTTTACAGTGTTAACTCTCAAGAGCTTGTACGCTATCAACCTCCGCTTCACCAGAACTGCAAGAGCTATTTAAGAGC
>Ga0164315_10004879_pt1 | contig 10450 bp, 9 predicted proteins | sample GuaBasSedimGuay6_FD_113737 | JGI IMG/M metagenome (GOLD analysis project Ga0164315, IMG submission 113737) | Subseafloor sediment microbial communities from Guaymas Basin, Gulf of California, Mexico - Guay6, Core 4569-2, 0-3 cm | ecosystem: Environmental > Aquatic > Marine > Hydrothermal vents >...
GGAGTTTTATTGGTTTTAGCATAGCACCGTTATGGTTAAATCAAAAAACTCAACAAAGTTTCTGATTTGCAGATGTTTAGAAACGGAATAGATTTTCCAATGCATAAAGCGGGTTTAAGAGACAATAACATTAATACCATTATAGTGCTGTAACATCAACATCAGATCTCACTTCTCAATTTCAAAAATGACAACTTCAATATTACCATCTCGCATAACATCAATTTTTAAATTTCCTGCATCGTCAAAGTGGCCTGTAGTTTCTTTTTTCTGTCCTTCTTTATTCTTCCAGGTAACACGGTAAACATTTGGGATGGAGGTTTTAACAAAAGTACCAATCAATTCTCCTTTTTTATAAGAACCGTCTTTAGTTTCATTTACATAGGCGGTTAAGGTCCCATCTTGTTCAATAATAAAAAACGAAATATTTTCATTTTTATAAGACTTGAGAAGTGAATTAGTATTACTGCTGTCTTCCGACTTAGTATTATTCTCCGTCTTAACAGGTACAGGTACAGGAACAGGAGCCGGCTCTACTTCGGCAACAGCTTCCGCTTGATTGGATTCAATTTTATCTGAGTTTGACTGCTCTGTTTTTGATACTTCTTTTTCCTCAACTTCCTTCGGTTCATCCACAATTACCGGAACCGGATCAGACAAAATAACAGCTTCTGGCTCTGTCTTTGCAGGTGATACCACCTCAGCAGACACAGGTAACCCAGAACCATCCGATTTTAAGGCAATGGAAAGATTTGCTACAAGGGCCGGGTCGAATTCATAATTCATAGCTTCAAAAGAAACAAAGGCACTTCTAAGTGCTTCCTGATATGCCTTTTCATATACCTTTTCCCTGGTTTTACCTTCTATGGATGTATATACTATTTTCTTGTAACAATCTCTTATTTCAATTTTTAGTCTAGTTGACATCATCTTTGAGTCATTATCAATTTCCACGTCAACTCCCAGACATGGATTTAACATTAAATCTTGAGGAAAGTCTTCGTCCTGAAACAGGGCTGTAAAGCCATGTTTATTGAACAAAAATTTAGTTAAAGAATTTAATTTGTATTTATCCTCCGTTTTTAAAAAATCATATTTTTTGGGGACAATTATATATTTATAAGCATTCAATTCATTTTGAGAAAACGAAACGGTTACATACATAACTAAGATAAACAGAGCTAATATTTTATTATTCATATTTTCATTTTTAATTCATTCAAAGATAAAATTAAACCCTAGTTGTAATGACTGATAATTACTATCTTTTAATCTAGGTAAATATAATAAATTATCCATAGTAGCGTAAAAATTTAGTCTTCTAAAATGTGTAGATATTCCCAAGCCAATGTTGTATGGTGAAAAATTATCATAGGTATAAGTGATTTTTGCATTGACATACTGATTAAACTCTCGAGAATAATAGGCCGTTACCGCCCATCCAATTTTTTCTGGTCTAAAAATAGTATAAGTTTGAATTCCCAATTCACTGGTATAGACATCTTTATTATATAAGCATTTATCACATTTCACATCTCTGAAAACAGGTTTAGCCCCTTTTGCTTTATTCGACAAAACGTAGCCAGCAGAGGCATTTAAAATAGGAGAACGAAACATATTGTAGTTGATGTGTATTGTATCCAAAGGCAGATCATCGCCATAAAAATATCGATAATTATCAATTTTATCCTTCCAATACTCCTTTTCTCCTCCAAATGGCGGATCAAAATAATCTTTATCCTTAACTAAGAAATCATTGACCATTACATAACTCGTGACGTCATTGGAATAATTAATATAGTCCAAATCCAAAACACTCGCAGTAACTGTGACCCTATCTGTTGCCTGATAGGTAAGCCCTAAATCAACTCCTACTCCAATATTTCCATTTATAAAAAATAATCCTTGAATATAATTCCCTGTATCAACTTGAAAATCACCTGTTTCCGATGCGCTGAAACCAGAAGAATTAAAAATTACATTCATATTGCTAAAATTATGGTGGTACAGTGCAGTACTTTCAGATTGGCTTAGCTGATAATTACCGGTATTTTTTGTAGAATTAAAATTTAACGATCCGGAGATCAATTTCAAACGGGCTCCAATATTTAATCTCTCACTTATTTTACTTGAAATACCGACATGTAAAACGCCCATCAAATTTCCGATCATATTTATCTGATTGAGATTAGTTATCCTGTCAAATTCCGGAATACCATCACCATTCCAGTCATCTCCATTATAATAAATTTTTACAATGTCTTCAGGGTATAAGGAAAAACCATCCATCTCTGCATACATACCAAAACTCACATAATGCTTTTCGTTTCTCAATCGAATACCACCATACAATATTTCAATTTGCTGGTTAAACTCAAAATAATCATCAGTGGATAGATCTTCAATATCATTCAAGCTTCTGAGGGCATCTTCTCTACTTTGACCTGCGAAAATATTATTATATGTAATATTCTTATTGGTAGCTCCTATTTGAAAATACAGACTTGATAGTAAAGGAACTCCTATATGGTTTTTATAATTAACCACAGCTCCTGGATTTGACATAAGGGTCTGTGGCAATTGATCAAAATTGTAAGTTAACTGTTTGTTTTGGCCATAACAACTTGCAACTATAAAAATAAAAAACATGTATAGAAGTTGCTTCTTCATCACAGAGGGGTCTTGTAGCAATTTAAAGTTCTAAATATACATTAATTTTTATAACCTCATTTTAAGCCCTTTATAGATGATTTTTTAATTGTTCCAGTTTCGATATAGCTCTTCCGTTATTAGATACAATTTCTTCATCGAAATTGCAAAAAATAGTATGCATCCCTACTTCTCTGGCACCAAGGATATCAGCCTCATAATTATCTCCAATCATAATACTTTCTTCTGATTTTGCCTTTGCGATCTTTAGCGCATAATGAAATATTTTCGGATTTGGTTTTTTAACGCCTGCCTTTTCTGAAGAAATAATATGGTCAAAATATGGCAAAATCGATGAATTTTCTAATTTTCTATGCTGCACTTCATCAAAGCCATTTGTTATTATGTGCATGCTATATTTTGGCTTTAAATAATCCAAAATATCGATCGCACCATTAAAAAGCTTATTAAAGTGTGATAAGTTTTCAATATAATCCACTGACAAAGTATCTATTAAGTCATCATCGATCGAATAATCCAATGCTTCAAAAGTTTCTTTTAAACGTGCATATCTAAGCTTTTCTTTAGTTACTTTATCTTCCCTGAACAGTTTCCAGTATTTTTGATTAATTGGTTTATAATGTATGCTAAAATCTTCAATTCCAACTTTAATTTGATTACCCTTGAAGATATGCTCAAAAGTATTTTTCGAATTGCTTTCAAAGTCCCACAAAGTATGGTCGAGATCAAAAAAAATGTGTTTTATATTCATGAAATAAATGTAGTCATTTACTTTTAAATATTATTTTTACGTTTCTATATGAAATCATTACTATTAAAATTACCCAGAACCTTTCAACAGGTTGCACTATTATTTGTGTCGAACATCTTTTTGATCGCTATTGGATTTGGAATTAAGAAGATTCAAACAAATCAGTTGGGTGATATTAGTTATGGTGAATATGCTTTTTTTATAAGTTTGGTAACGTTTCTATCGCTATTTTTTAGATTTGGATTTTTTGTTTCTCTTCGAAATCTACTTGCACAAAATCACAATCTAAAACGAGAAAAAAAATTACTGGCCATAGGGTTCGTTATGGCCGCAATAAATGGAATTGGACTCAGTATTGTTGTTTGGTTTTTAAGTTTTTTTATCAACGATCTATTTCAAACCAACATGGGTGACAGTATGCGGATATTTGCACCTCTCACGATAGTCTTTCCATTTTACTATTTGGTTAATTCATACGGAGTAGGCACTAACAATGTTAAAATAATTGCTTCATATAGTAATCTGCCCAAACTTCTGTTTTTAATATTGCTGGTGATCTTCTTTAATCGACTTACCATTAATTATATCATTTTATTTAATTTGATCTCCACACTGATCATAATTTTATACTTTTTACTTAGACTGAAGCCACAGTTTTCAAATACAAATAAATACTGGAAACTTTTATGGCTAAAAAATAAAAAATATGGATTTCATTACTATACCGGAGCCATTGCAAATCAAACCACCTACAAACTTGACGAATTATTTATAGCGTACTTTAAAAATACTACTCTTTTAGGTTTTTATTCCTTGGCATTACTGGTAGCCTCACCAATGATACTATTTAGCCAAGCTTTAAATCAGTCCATGTATAGGCAATACTCCCATTTAAAAAAAATACCAAAAAAAATATTTTTTTACAATACCATTTGGCTCCTGGGATGTATGTTGTTCCTCTATTTGTTCAGTGATTATATTATTATTTTTTTATTTGGCACTGAATTTATAAGTGTAAGCAAATATGTTTTCTATATTTCATTTGCCTTCTTTTTCCAGGGATTGTCTTCACCCTATACTTTTCTCGCTGCGAAATCAAAAGGAAAAGAAATTAGGAATGTTGCCTGGGCCGAGGCAATAGCGAACATTTCAGGGAATATAATCTTAATACCCATTTTGGGCGTAGAAGGTGCTATTATCACGAGTGTCATTTCCAAAATAATCAATTTTTCCTTTTTCAAATATTATTATAGAAAATATCTAAATACATTGAATGGCTAAAAAAATTAAAATATTGATGATTGCATTGCAGCATCGTGCAAACGATGATAGGATTTTTTACAAAGAAGCTCTAAGTCTTAAAAAAAATGGTTTTGCAGTAAGTTATTTATTGTTAACGGACGAGGAAGGTTATATAAAAGACATGAGTGGTGTAATATTAAACGAAAAAGGGGAAAATATATTTTTTTTAGACGGAGTCAAAATAATAGGAATCAAACCTCCATCAGATTTTATAACTTCTATGCTTAATAAAATATTTCTAGGTAAATTTCAAAAGGAAATTATATCTTCTATCCTTAAAGAAAATGCAAATATTTATCACGCTCATGAGCCAATTTCATTAAGGATTGCGATGAAAGCCGCAAAATTTTCTAATAATAAAGTTATTTATGATAGTCATGAATCATGGGTTGGTGGAACCATAAAAGATCAATTGATCAAAAAAAAATATCTCAAAAAAATAAAGTATCTGATAACTGTTAACGGGGGTATACTTGAGAATCTTTCACGAAAAGCAAATTTCACTTGCACAAAAATAATATACAATTGTTCCTTACCGTCCCTATTTCCATTTAATAAGGGCTCTCGAAAAATAAACACTCCTATAGTACTGGTACACGAGGGAACTTTATCTTTTAATAGAGGCCTAAAAAATATGTTGCAAGCACTACTTCTGCTAAGGGCAGAATTTCCCGATATTAAACTAAAAATTATTGGAGATTCTCCAAGGAAAGAGTCTGCCTATATTTCTAAATTTCTTCATGACAATGATCTTTATAGTAATATTATTAAAACAGATTGGGTTAAATATGAAGATGTTGCTATGAATTTAAAAAATTGCGATATTGGTTTAATTTTGTATTCTCCATCCAAAAATAATTTATTCTCAACATCGAATAAGCTTTTTAATTATATCTCTTCCGGACTGGCTATTGTAAGTGTGGATCTACCTGAAACCAAAAAAATTATTAGTCCGTTAAATAATGGTGTATTTGTTGAGAATCATGAAGGGGATGAAATTGCTGAAGCAATTAGTTCGTTAATTAAGGATCCTAAACTTCTTCTTGAAAAAAAAATCGCCTCCCAAAATGCCTATCAAAAATACAATTGGTCAGTAGAAGAAAAAAAATTAATCGATTTTTATAAAAAAGTATTGACCGATTAAATTATTCTTTTCGAGGAGTACAAATAATAATTTTCTTCAATTGCTCCAAAACTTTTAAAGAACTTAGCAATATTGGGTATCATGGATCCTTCAAAATCCAAGACCATATTACTATCACAATATTTTCGAATTATATGATCAATAATTGAGGTGATCGCCTGACTCTCTTTTCCTTTCATATTTACTGCCGAAAACAAATAAATGATCCTGTTTTTATTTTTTAAGAATACAACTCCTCCCAATAAGTTATTATTCTCATCCGAAGCACAAAGCATTTCAACTTTTTGTTGTTCAGTACCTTTCAGTATCAATTGATTCAATAATTCATAATCTCTTTCTTTCTTATTCAATTCGACTCCTTTGTTTTCTTTAAACAAATTAATAATTGATTCTGCACTATCAACTTCCATAATACTTAAGTTCAATTGCTGAGCTTTTTTGAGACTCCTTTTTCTCAACTTATTATAGCCCTCAAATAATAATTCGTAAGGATGATTAATTTCCAAAATAAAATTATCTCTTTTTGACAAATATTTATTAGAAAAAGGATTGTTATAATTAAATAAAATATCCACCGATTTAAATTTCCTCGGTATTGCTTTTAAAAATTCTTTTATTATTTCTTGTTTTATTTCTATTGCCGAAAAAATACCTAATTGTTGCACCCAAGCCGGCATAAAAATATAAGGTATGCCGTATTTTTTTCTGTGAGTTAGCGGCATCACCATTTTGTAATCAGCGAGTACCAAAGCATCCCAATTCTCTGCAACTATATCCAAATACCAGCTATATGCATATATCAGTGAAGTCTCAGAATCAGCAATACATTTGTCATATTTTACAAAGTCTATCTCCTTATGTTCTAAGTATTTAATCATGAAATATGTCGCGTAGCGCAGCAGAAATTATTTAACTATGGAATCAAATTAGAATATTTGCAGAGTTAATCAGACAATTCTCTCATAATGTTTTCATATATGTCTTTCCATCCTCTCCACCTACCCGATCCTCCAACAGTTTCGTTGTGAAAAAGTACAATAAAAGTTCCATTCACTTTCTTTACCTCATTTGCAAGTCTCAATATCGTATCATATGACCTTTTTGCCGTAAAATTTAAATAGTCCTTAAGTGTCCCATCCATAACGGCAAATGGAAAAATTTTCAGAGGGGTCTGAATTTCATAATCTAAATCATAAAAATAGAACGGCGTGCAAGTTCCTGCTCTAAAACCGTAATGGCTGGCATAACCCATTGTGTAATCTTCCTTTATTTCTAAATCAACCAAATTTTGATAGCTATCGGGCAAATCCAATCGCAGATAATGTTGTCTGGATTTGGTTATGGGAAAATTAACTATTTGTTCTAATCGCTTCTTTTCTTTCTTAATTTTTTGTTCGTTTTTTAGACTAAAATAAGAAGGGTGAATTCCTACTTTACTATAATCTGCCACATTTTTTATCAGTAATTTATAATTAATGTTTCCGACGGAAATATTTTTATCAAAGGTTGTGTATTCGCTCATCAAAAAGAAGAATATCGTTGTTATTCTATACTTTTTTTGTAAATAGATCAAACGACTAAATGTATTAAACGGGTCCCTTCTAAGGCCAAAAATAACTAAAAATCGCAGCCAAATTTCCTTTAGTTCAAAAGCAAACAAATCATTGATGAGTCCACCAATTGTTCTTACCAAACCCTTATGTTTGTATTTAAACGCAATGTCAACATCAATAGTAGAAATAAATTTGAATTTTCTCTTGCTAAGCTGTAATACCTTTTGATCAGGGTAATTCTCCAATAAAATATTTTTGAATTTATATGCCCAGATATCGACGATCGGTTTGTCCAAAAATTTATTTTGATAGGCTAAACTTTCCACAGCTGGAAATCTATCGAACTCATCTTTTACCTGTGGCAAATACTCTTCATAGCGACTGATCAAATAAAAACTGGCCGCGAATATATCGAACGGAATTATGGAACTTCCTCCTGATTGAAAGAAGCAAACATCGTCACCCCATTTCCCTAAAGTTATATCCAAATAATCGATACCTTGATCAAACAGCAATTCATTGCTCTTTACAAACATTTCATTACCCAAGGCTTGTTTCGTATAAGAAAATTTCAATTCGTCATGAGCATTAAATTCCTCAATTTTTGAAGTAAAACTTACTTGAATATCCAATATATGGGTAAATATGTGCTTAAAGGTAAAGGTAAGTCTTGGTGTAATCTTGTGGGTATAAATTAATAGCATATATAGATCTATTTCACCTGTTTAAATTTTTCATGTTCGGTTCACTTGTAATATTTTCTACATTCGATTAAATATTTCTAATATTCGAACTCAACATCCAATTTAAATCATATTATTATCAGCAAAGCTAAAATAATCTTTTTCAGCTATAATTACATGATCCAATACATTAATATCTAGAAGTTCTCCTCCTTTAATTATTTTTTTTGTCAAATTTATATCAGAAGAACTTGGCTTAATATTTCCTGATGGATGGTTATGGGTCAATATAATTCCCGTAGCTGAAATCTCAAGTGCCCTTTTAAAAACCAATCTATTATCCACCAAAGTTCCGGTTATTCCACCTTTACTCATTTGAAACTTTAATTGTATCTTGTTGGCATTGTTAAGATATAATATCCAAAATTCTTCATGTTGCAATTCACCCAGAATAGGTTGCATCAGATCAAAAACCGATCTACTCCCCGTTATTTTAGGTTTCACTAAAGCTTCTCCCAAATTCCGTCTCCTACCCAACTCTACTGCAGTAATTATTGAAATTGCCTTAGCCTCTCCAATACCCTTGAACTTTTTCAAATCTTCTATGGATAACTTACCCAATTCATTCAGATTATTGTGTACTGTATTTAATATTTTCTTTGATAATTCCACCGCACTTTCGGCCCTGCTCCCGGACCCTATTATGATGGCAACTAATTCAGCATCAGATAAAGCTGTTTTTCCTTTATTGGCCAATTTCTCTCTTGGCCTATCATCTTCACTCCAGTGCTTTATCGTTAAACTATTTTTATAATCAGACATCATTTTTTCTTTAAAGATATGAAAGAAAAAGAATACATTTGTAGGGTTTAAAAGAATTTGGCAGGCTGTAATAATGACATATTTTTTTTCTGATAGAAAAACTTCAATCTGCCGACCATAAAATATAACCATGAAAATTATTATTGCCGGTGCGGGAGAAGTTGGTTTTCATCTTGCAAAATTACTTTCATACGAATCACATGAAATAACCTTAATTGATCAGGACAAGGACCGGTTGGTTTTTGCAGATACACGATTGGATATCAGGACATTGGATGGAGATGCTACTTCTATCTCCACATTAAAAGAGGCCAACATAGAAAATACCGATCTACTCATAGCGGTTACGTCCTCCGAGACAACTAATATTACCATTTCGGTAGTTTCAAAGAGATTAGGGGCTAAAAAAACAATAGCCAGAATCAGTAATTCAGAATTTACGGATAATAAGGATGAGATTAATTTTAATGAGTTAGGTATTGATGAATTAATTTCTACTGACGAACTGGCCACGAATGAAATAAAGTTATTGCTTGAAAAAGCGGCATTCCACGATACGCATGAATTTGAGAGTGGTAAATTGACCATGGTTGGATTATCACTTTCTGAAATAGCACCTATAGTTGGAATGGAGGTCAAGGATGCTGCGGCAGCATTCTCTGATATACATTTTATGCCCATTGCAATTAAAAGAAAGGAGTCAAGCGAAACCATAATTCCCCGAGGTAATACATTGTTCAAATCTGGTGACCAGGCATATTTCATAACTACGCAGGAAGGTGTGGATGAACTCGTTAAATTGTCAGGAACTCATAATAAACCTATCAAGAATGTTATGATATTGGGCGGAAGTAAAATATGTGAAAAAACCGCTTTGGAACTTTGTAATAAGAAATTGAATATTAAAGTAATTGAATACAATAAGGCGAGAGCCATTGAATTGGCAGATAAATTACCTAAAGCGCTGGTTATTTACGGTGATAGTCGGGATGTTGAACTTTTAGAAGAAGAAAATGTTAGTGAAATGGATGCCGTTATTGCTGTTACCGGTAGATCTGAGACTAATATTATGTCCTGTCTGGTAGCAAAATCCAAAGGTGTAAAACGTACAATCGCCTTAGTTCAAAATGTAGATTATTTCAATTTGAGTAAAAATATTGGTATTGACACTTTAATCAATAAAAAGCTTTTAGCGGCCAATAGTATATTCAGATATATAAGAAAAGGTGAAGTTCTGGAAATGACAATTTTAAATAATATCAACGCAGAAATTTTGGAATTCAAAGTTCACGAAAAATCCAAGATTACCAAAAAGAAAATCAGAGATCTGAAGTTTCCTAGAAATGCAATTATCGGTGGGGTAATACGTGATGACGTGGGTCTTATTGCATTGGGGGATTTTCAAATTAAGAATGAGGATAAAGTTGTAGTTTGTTGTTTTCCTAAAACCATATCAAAAGTGGAAAAGTTCTTTAACTAAAGATTGAAATGAAAAAGCTCAACATCAAAATAATCCTCCAAATGA
>Ga0164315_10004880_pt1 | contig 10449 bp, 8 predicted proteins | sample GuaBasSedimGuay6_FD_113737 | JGI IMG/M metagenome (GOLD analysis project Ga0164315, IMG submission 113737) | Subseafloor sediment microbial communities from Guaymas Basin, Gulf of California, Mexico - Guay6, Core 4569-2, 0-3 cm | ecosystem: Environmental > Aquatic > Marine > Hydrothermal vents >...
TAATGCGAAAAAAGCAGCGATCAGTGCAGGCTATCGCGCCAAAACAGCAAGGCACTGAAAACCTGTCTAAACCAGTCATTTCAAGGTCTATATCAGATGCTATGCAGCAACGCAGCGCTTCAAAGCCCGAGTAGACTCTGAATGGGTGTTAAACGGCGCTATAGAGCTGTACAGGGATGCTCGGACAAATGATGATCTTAGAGCTCCTCTAAGGGCTCTTGAGATGATTGGTAAGCATGTTGATGCGCAAGCCTTTAAAGATCGAGTTGAGGTGCCTCAGGTCGGTCATACTGCTATATTGGAAGAGTGCATCGCTGCCGCTGAACGGTTGCGGAAGCGGTTAAATTGAAAAGCTACTGCTTTGAGATCTACAACCGGATAGATGAGAATGAAAATCTCATCGTTCGATTTGCATTAATCTTTGGGGGAAGGTCAGTAGATTCATCACAAGGTAGAGAGCGAAAAATGGCTTAAAAGGGCAAATGTAAGAGAAATTAGCTGAACTCTGAGAGGTTACAGCTTGAATAGCTGTTTTTCAGATGTTCCCTAATTATCGTAAGCTTATATAGTATATTGATACACATCTGAAACATACCATCGTCAAAGGAGAAAAACCATGTCACTAAATGGATCATGCTTATGCGGAAACGTACAATACGAAACTAAAGGCGAACCCGTTCTAATGGGTAACTGCCACTGCCGAGATTGCCAAAAATTGAGCGGTAGCGCTTATATACCAGTTGTTGCTTTTCTTGAAGAAAACGTAAAAATTACTGGAGAAGTAAAATACTATGCCAAAAAAGGTGACAGCGGTTTAACTGCCTACGAAGGTTTTTGCCCAAACTGTGGCTCTAGGATTTGTGCGCACGCTGAAGCGATGCCGGGTTTGAAACTGGTTATGGCTGGCACACTGGAGGAGCCAGAAAATTATAAACCACAAATGGATCTATATGTTGGTCGCGCCAATCACTGGGATAAACTGGCTGACGATACTGCCAAATTTGAAGGCATGCCAAGCGAATAAAGCTCCTTTGTAACACACACAAAAAAGCCCCAGTTGTTTTATATGCGACTGGGGCTTATTTATACTTCGCTTTAAATTAACCAATAAAGTCGTGCAATCACCGAACTTAGCCACTTAAGTGTGAGACCCGCTGAAACATGTATCTGAATCGCCCGAGATCCCTAGACACTCCTTAAAGTTACAATAAACCTAAAGAGGAGTTGACGATGGCTGAGTCCAGAGAATTATTTTGTAAGAGTAGTTGAGGGTGACTCTCCAAAAACTTTTTTGTACTCAATAGCAAACTTACCTACATGTGAAAATCCATAATTGAAAGCAACTTGTAGCACGGTGGTAGAGCCCTTTTCTGAGCGAAGTAGCTCGAGATATGCTGAATCTAGACGACGTTGTCTTATAAAGCCCATTGGGCCGCACTCATATTTTTTCTCAAATGCACGAGACAACATCCTAATTGAACAATTAGAGACCTCTGCTAGTTGATCGCGCGTAATAGGATTTTGTAAATTCTCATTGATATATTCTTCTGCACGATTGAGAGTGTATGGAGCATCATGCCTGTAATGTTTCACGCTACTATCATTGTTTAAATACAATGCAAAGCTAGCTAGTAAATCATCTTCTAACTCTTTTAAAGTAATTGTACTAATAGGTATTTTTTTATTTAAAGTAGACCATGCTTTAACTGTGGCTCTCAGTAAAGCACTTCCTGGTTGTGTAAATAGTGAAATGTCAGGATTTATTGACGACAAAACCTGAAAGTCTGATTGTAATAATTTATTTGAATATTCCTTGATTGGGTCGACAAAAAAATTACTCACGAGAAAATGGCCATTTCTTTTTGCAGATAAATTAAATTCATGACCCGGCACTAGCATGTGAGCCAAAGATGACTCGAATATTTGTTTTTTCTCAGATGCAGCAATTGTAAAGGGTGAGCTTAAAGGGAACGTTAAACCGAAAAAGTCCTGTTGTGGCTCCTTGATTGCCCTGAAAGAATTTGCCGATACTGTAAATAAACCAACGGACTGAAGTCTTTCCATGCTAATTTTAGCATTGAATACCTTGCCGACCGCGGGCCTGATAAGAACATCTCCCGCGATAGGGAAAAGGAATTCTTCAAACTCTTCTGGATCATTAAAGAACATAATTTGTCCATGTGAGAAGCATAATAAATCCAACGTTGTCCCAAAAAGGACTTCCTCCCAAAACTTTGACTCTATAATAACTCAAGATCAATCTAAGCCTAAAGCCGTAATAATTACAATAGAGCTTACTTCTGTATGTCTTGAAGATAAGGGTATCGGATCAGGAACGAACCAGATCACCCCGTTGACTGGGAACATGAGAATGAAGTCTTTGAAAGTGTTGATCTGCAATTTGGAAAATATTTACAAAGTCGTTTGGCCTTTATTTGGATTGTTTGGGGTTGGACGGGACAGGCCATACGATTGGGTACGGGCCTGGACGTTCGGTTTAATTACTAAGAGAGGAATAGGATAATGATGACTAAAAAAAGTGTATTTACAGGTGTATTTATTACACTGGTAGCTGCGATGATCTACCAATGGGGGCACATAGATGGGCTTGCTGGAAAACCGTCAGTGCTTATATCTGAGTCAATCGCAGCTGATAGTCCGACAAAAATATCACCGGTAAAGGCGCGTGCACGTGATTTTTACGCACCCAACAGTGAAGACTTAGCGCCGGACGAAATGCGCTTGATTGCCTGTGGTACAGGTATGCCAACGGCACGTCCAAAACAGGCTGCGTCGTGCTGGCTACTCGAACTGGGTAACGGCGATAAATTTATCTTCGATGTTGGAACTGGGTCAGCAGAGCGCATCGCGGCAATGCAGATCCCTTATAATTACCTCGATAAAGTATTCTTGAGTCACTTACATACTGATCATTTCGGTGATCTGGATGCATTGTTTGTCGGTGGCGCGCTGGCTGGTCGCCAGAAACCGCTACGAGTCTGGGGGCCAAGTGGTGATACACCAGAGAGGGGTACGAAGTACGCACTTGAACATCTGCGCAAGGCGCTTACCTGGGACCTTGACGGTCGCTTAGGAATCACTGATCCACGAGGTTACCATTTCGAAGTCCACGAATTTGATTACAAGGGCATAAATGCGGTTATCTATCAAGAGAACGGCGTGACCATTCGGTCTTACCCAGCTATCCATGCCCTCGATGGTCCGGTGAGTTTCAGTCTTGAGTGGAATGGGCTTAAATTCGTCTTTGGCGGCGATACCTATCCGAATAAATGGTTTGACGAGCATGCGAAGAATGCCGATCTGGCAATTCATGAGTGCTTCGTCACCGTGCCGGACATGATTGCTAAATTCGGATTCACACCACAAGGGGCTTTGTCAGTTGCCACTCAGGTCCACACCTCACCCGAAGCATTTGGCAAAGTAATGTCGCGCATTAAGCCGCGAATGGCTGTTGCCTATCATTTCTACAATGATTTTGATACCACTGCAGGGATTCTTAATGGTGTCAGAACTACCTATGACGGTCCGCTTAGTTTAGCCGAGGACTACATGGTGTGGAACATCACCAAAGATGATATTCGTGTGCGGATGGCAAGAATTGATGAAGATGTCTGGCCACCAGTAGCAACTGAGAAGCCACAGGTGCCAGATCCAAGCACCAGAATTCCTTATTCGGATATGATTGCGGGAGGTAAACTCGACGTGCAAGACGTGATTCAGCCTGTGTATGACGAGATCAACAAGAAGTATGGGCTAAATGAAAAACAAGACTAGATAAGCCTACCCATTTTCTAAGACATGTGAGATAAAAGGCCGAGTGAAGCTCGGCCTTTTATTATTTGCTCTCTCCTAATTTTAGTGTGTTGTAATTTTTAAGTTTGAAATGTGAGTGATTGTGTCTCTATGCTATTTTATTTTCGTTTATTTTTAATTAGCTTATTTGTATTATGGGCGCCTTTTTTAAAGGCTGACTGGATTAATCTCACCGGTGCTGAGACGGCAGAAAATATTGCCGAAATTTATATGCTTGATGATCATGTCAAAGTAAAACTAGAGGTGTATGTAGGAGATCTGGAAAAGTTTGAAGAATTGGTACCTGATGAATGGCTAAAAGAATCAACTGGTAAACGTCCTTCATTAGAAGAACGAATGCACGCCTTTGCCAACGAACGTTTGCAATTTATAACTGATGAAGGGGTGAAACTTCCTGCGAGGCTCGAGTTCGTTGAAGCCCGAAATCGGGTGGATCGCCAATCACCCTATGCCGGCATGATAAATCCGACGACTCGACAGCGTGTTGGAGAAGTACCAGCAGACAAACGCGTGCTGTACGCAGAAATCATTTATCCCTTTGCTAAGAAACCTAAACAGTTACAGATTGTTCCACCGATGGATGGGCACGGGGTCGTTTCCGCAAGCATCGGTTTTATTGCTTATCATAAAGCGGTACCGATTATTGATTTTCGTTATCTCGGACAGCCTGTAACGTTAAACCTTGACTGGCAGGATCCCTGGTATACAAAATTTGAGAACAAAAATCTGACCCGGCACCATAAATACCCGTTGATGCTTTTTCTCTATGTCGAACCACGACAGGTGAGACTGGAATCACTTCTGCGTTTTAGAGATATTGTAGAGTTAACGGAGTTTACTATTGAAGACTCTAAAGCAAGTGATAAAGATAAATACCAGCTGTTACAGGAGCATATTAAAAATTACTATGCCGACAAAGAAGAGCTACAAATCGATGGTGAATCATTTCAACCCGACTCAATCCGTGTTGATTTTTTGAATGCTACATTGTCTGGTCTAAAAATTATTGATAACGCGTCATCAGAAGATGATTCTTCGCTGCTTGTTGGTGTAAGTCAGCAATACTTCATAGAGAGATTGCCACAGAAGATCGACTCCCGCTGGCAGTATTTCAATCAGCGTATAGATCGTATTCCAGTTGTCGTGACTGATCCAGCTGGCCCATTACCGGGTCTTATTGAGAAAACAGATCCCAATTTTGGCTGGCAGAACTTTCTTAAAAAATACCAAGAGCCGGCCATTCAGCCAGTCGTTGTTGAAACAGGATGGAGTATCGACATACCTTATTTTGGTGAAACGAAAATATTCAACCAAATGCCTGATCAACAGCGAGCGTTAGCCATTGTTGGCGGCGTGCTGGAAAATGTACGTATCGCTTTTATTGAAAAAGAGCCGGGTAATTTTTCACGTGTGCTTGGTGAAGTTGTTAGTGGAAATGATTCTATATTTTTACAAAATGAACTGGCGAAATTATTTTCACCCAAAGTTACAGGCGGTGCTGTAGGTGCAGTGCAGTTATTTAATGATATGCAGATTATAAATATACGTGAGTTAACTAACTCAGAGGGTTTTAGTGCAACCATTAGCGGTTCGGCTATCATCAGCGCTCAACACTGGGGGCATATAGATCGGCGTCAAGTAACGTTTCAACTACTGCTTGATATGATTGAAGTTAACAGCCAGTGGCGATTGACCGATCTTACCGTGATTGATATTAAAGAAATTAAATAATGTTTACGCCATCTCGCACAATTGTTTGGCTGACTTTATTTATTGCGATGTCTTTGGTTGGCTTATCAACAGCCTCAGCACACTTCAAACTCAACCTGAATGTGAGAATCTTTCATGTCGAGCATTTGTCGAATGGCTTGAATGTATACATGCGCTTGCCAATGCCCTATCTGGTGGCTCATTTACTGGGAGAGATAGATGAAAATGGGCTGCCATCACCTGCACCTTATACCAATAATCGACTAGAAGAAGGCAAGCTTGTTCATTATGTAGATGTTGAGCAGTTAAAAAACTCTACTGATGGCTTTGCTTTGCTTGCCAAGCAAGGTCTTAATCTCTCAGTTGGCGAAGAAAGTGTTAACGCGAAAGTTGAAAGTATCAAAATATATAAGAATGGCACACAACCGGACTTTGCAACCTTGGATGATGCCAAGAAGTCATTTCAGGATGAGCAATTATTCGATACGTTTGAGCAAGATGTCTATGTGGGTGACACTACAGTTGATGTACTGTTGAGATATACTCGGCAGAGTGCAGTTTACCAATATGCTTTATCAAGCAATTTAAATCCGGGCCTGCCAGATCAGGATGAGACCGCTAATCTTGTGCTGGACTACAGTCCAAGTGGTGTGCAGATTTTTCGAGCTCGAGGTCTATTGCACGAGCCGGTTATCGTTACTCGTTCTGTTCTTGATGCGGTGGTGACGTTTATCAAGGAAGGCGTGAAACATATTCTTGAAGGTCTCGATCATGTCCTGTTTGTAGTCTGTCTTGTCCTTGGCGCGATGCATCTCAGGCCATTATTCTGGCGCGTGACCGGTTTTACCCTCGGGCATAGCGTTACACTGTCTCTTGGTTTCTTTGGTTTTGTACCAACAGCGGCTTGGTTTGTACCCGCGGTGGAAACCGGAATTGCACTATCAATTATCTATGTGGCCATGGTAGCCATTATTCCAAAACTTCAGCAGAAAAAAAATGAATGGGCGGTTGTTGCCATTACCGGGTTAATCGGATTATTACATGGCCTCGGCTTTTCATTTGTTCTACAAAATATTCTTCAAGTGACATCACCGAATATCTGGCAAAGCTTATTAGCGTTTAATGTTGGTGTCGAGATTGGCCAAGTAATGATCGTCATAGCTGCATGGTCAATCTTTTATTTAATCAATCTTTTGGGCACCAAAGCCACAAAAATAAATCGATACTTTGTTGCAAGTGTTTGCATTGTTATTAGTTGCTACTGGGTTATAGAACGGGGCGGTAATGTATTGGCGAACATACATATTTAAATACCTAAGTGTCAGGTACCGCAAGGGCAAGTTACGCTAACCTAGTAACTTTTCCCACAGACCAAAGCAAGATGAGCCAGTACTATGAGCCCTTCCAGCTTCTATTTTTTTCAGAAGCGCTAAATCAGCGGCATAGAAATTGGCTCTAGCTCAGATGCAGCCCCACCTTCGTCACTCAATCATTGAGATAAAAAGTTACACCCAACAAAAAAGGCTCTCAGCACCGAATGGATGCTGAAAGCATTGCTGTACTTGGTGGACCCTAGCAGACTCGAACCTCTGACAAGATGATTAATGGTTATATGCAGGAAAGCACATTTTTTTATAACTGGGGGTGCTAGCTGAATTTGGCGGCACATCGATAAGCTTGATCGAAAAACCACTTTAATCATATGGGCTAGGGTTTATTATCCGAAGAGGGGTCGAGTCTTCGGTCAAGAAATTATGAGTCAGTGAGAGGTTGCACCGACCCGTACTTCCAATCAAGTTATTTTAAGCTGTTTTCAGGACCATAAAGCTATCAAATCCGGAGGGAAACAATTTATAAGTTGTTACTTACCAGTTAATCGGTTTTGCTTGAAAAGTGCGTGTTTTCTGGGTTTTTCTCAAAGCTAAAGGGTTGAGAGTCGGGTTGCTGTGAAAGGTGGGAAATAGAATATCGAAGGCTCATGAAATTAATTCCCCTGGGACACTCATGGGACACTAGCAGGTAAGTTATGGCAACAACTGGCGATAGATGGTGGCAAGGCCAAGAGGTTAAGTGCCTGAATGAGGGTGTTTTAAAAGATGGGACTGAGAACTATGGCATTGATTATCGCTACTTCCGATTAAAGTTTGATAGTGAGGATAATCAGGATAGAGATGGACGTGCCCCTAAAGGGATGGCGCAAGTTGAGTATCTTTATTCAAATGTTGCCCGCGAATGCCAGATTGATATGCCGAAGAGGAACTTTATTATTGATGGGGAGGATTTCCATTATTTGATCGAGCGATTTGGTTTAATCGACAACAGTGGTCGTTTAGATAAGTTATATTATGCTTCTTGGTGTGGGATTAATCATGCGCATAGAGATGCTGCAGGTGCCTGTGGTTATGAGTAGTTAGTGGTGGTGGCTAAGCAGCTTGGGCTAGGGCAAGCTGCATTAACAGAGGTTTGCAAGTGGGCTGTTTTTAACGTGGTGGGGCGCAATCACGATGACCCAGAACCAGAACAGATTTGCCTAGAGGCCATTCTAACTTTGCTGATTGAACCTGCGACTCGATTTTGCTTTCTGAGTTGTCTCGCAGGTACTGAATTTGGTAGATCGAAACAAATCAATTATCGTGCTGACAAGCCAATAATTGTAAGCAGCTAACAATAGGGATGATATGAGGATTTTTTCTGATATAAAGTTTTCCAGTTTTAGGCGCGCTGGGCTTTCTAAAGATGACCGCAGAGAGATTCTGGAAGACTTATTCATATTTGGCAAAGAGAAACAAAGTCCTTATCTGTATCGAATGGCATTTTTATTGGCCATCTCTACGGTTATAGCCAGCAGTGGTTTATTGTCCGATTCCGTAGCCGTCGTAATCGGTGCCATGCTGGTGGCACCGATGATGGGGCCTGTGATGGCAGCTGCAGCTGCCATCTCGCTAGGCTGGCCTAATCGTTTTTATCAGGCAATTTTTTTAACGTCTGCGATGGCCGTTTCCGCGGTCTTGATATCTGCGATATTCGCATGGCTTTCGCCGGATATGATAAGAATTCCAGAGCAGGTCATGGCGAGAACAGTTCCGACATTTTTTGATCTGGTCATTGCATTGGCTGCTGGAAGCGGTGGCGCATTTACGATGACACGTAAAGAGTCGAGTGCGATTCCGGGTGTGGCAATGGCGGTTGCTTTATTACCTCCATTAGCATCAACCGGTATTTTATGGGTCATGATGGAATACGCGCTTGCTATAAAAGCATTTGTATTGTTTTTTACTAACTTTGCAGCAATGGTTTTAGCGGGTGCCCTTACTTTCCAATTTGTTGGCGTGTCACCTAAAAGGGCACGAGGTAAAAGTGCTCGATTTTCTCGCAATAACTTACTGGCCTTTGCTCTTCTTGTTGTAGGCATTTCGGTGCCTCTGTATTTTTATAGCAATGAAGTATGGTACGACGGAGCCTATCAGGCTCATCAATCGAAAGAATTGCAGGTATGGCTTAAGAAAAATAAACTGTCGATTACAGAAGTCACTATTGATGAGGAAAAGCAACTCTTGGTGCTGAGATTAACAGGCCCAAACCCACCGCTAAATGTTGAGACCCTTCATGCTGAGATAGATAAAAGACGAAGGTCAAAGTATGGTATTACAAGCCCTTTTAAAATTCATGTGATATGGGCGCAAACAGAACAATTTAGCTGGCCTCCCGAAGAGGGAGTGCATGCTGCTAAAGTCCCACTCAAAACCCGTTTGTTAAGTAATCTGCACTTTAATAAATGGTTCTGGCTGGGAACCCAATATGCAGACGGAGATTGGCTGCGCCCTAACCCAAAAAATGGTTATTTTATAAAAATAGTCGATAAACACTCTGTGGAATTATGGAGTCATTGTGCTCACGGTATTGGCTCTTATGAGCTTGTGCACGAGGAAATGAATGTCACCTTTGACATAGTTGTTAATGAAGCCTGTGACACTTACGAGCTAGACCAACGCTACATCGCGGACTTAAACCAGGTTGTTAATTTGCTTGTTGAAGGTGAACATTTGTCATTGCGTTTAAATAATAATGATGGCGTGATGCATTTTGAGATCGCGAATTAAAATAGCTAAGCCCCTCCATTTTACTATGGTGTTTTTGCAGTCACTTTTATTGCCTCTTCATTGAATGCTTGAGTTATAACTAAACTGGCATTTGAGAATGTGAATAAGACGGTGTGGCTGGTTAATTTATTGTTGCCACATAGGTGCGCAGCTATGAGTAGGCGTGGTGTTATTGAACGGATAGCTCGAGATAGGATCGAGACCCATTGACTGAAATTCTGAGAGTAGTCGCATAACAACTGAATCAGCAAGTTGTTGAGGCCAAATTGCAGAGCCGAGTGGATCAATATTCAGACAGCCGAACCTCTACCGGCACGCGGGCGTTGTTCGGAAACGAAGATGATATTCAGCGGTTACGTGTTTGCTGTCGGTATTCACGCGGTGATGCTCCCGCCCAGCGGCGAAAGGCACGAGTGAAATGTGCCGCATCGGTATAGCCAAGCTGGAAAGTAATCTCCGTAATGAGTAGCGATGAATTGCGTAGTTTGTTTTTTGCCAGGTCAAATTTAGCCTGATTCAGTAGCTTGTTAAAGGTAATGCCATGCTGCTTGAGCCGCCTCTGTATGCTGAGAACAGGAATGTTTACCGCTTTGGCCATATTAATTTGGCAGAAAAATACCGATCATACAGTTATTGTAATGCCCTGATTTTGTTGCAATATAAAAACAAATCAAGCGGCTATTATATTGCCCAGTAAGTAAGATCGATTTTGCAGTTTTGGTTGCAGATGTAAATGCTGATAATGTTGCGTAAAGTCTCGACAAAATCAGCATCTATATCATATTGATTCTTTCCCTTTACAGTA
>Ga0164315_10004881_pt1 | contig 10448 bp, 8 predicted proteins | sample GuaBasSedimGuay6_FD_113737 | JGI IMG/M metagenome (GOLD analysis project Ga0164315, IMG submission 113737) | Subseafloor sediment microbial communities from Guaymas Basin, Gulf of California, Mexico - Guay6, Core 4569-2, 0-3 cm | ecosystem: Environmental > Aquatic > Marine > Hydrothermal vents >...
TGCGGGAGAACTTCTGCGCGTCGATGACGATGCCGCCGACGCCGCTCGGGACCTCCAGCGAGTCGTTCTTCACGTCCTCGCCGGCACGTCCGAAGATGGCGTGCAGCAGCTTCTCCTCGGGGGAGAGCTCGCTCTTCGACTTGGGCGATACCTTGCCGACCAGGATGTCGCCGGGACGCACGTGCGTGCCGACGCGGACGATGCCCGTCTCGTCCAGGTTGCGCAGCGCGCGCTCCGAGACGTTCGGGATATCGTTCGTGAACTCCTCGCGACCGAGCTTGGTCTCGCGGATCTCGATCTCGAATTCCTCGATGTGGATCGAGGTGTAGGTGTCCTCGCGGAGCAGCTCCTCGGAGATGAGCACCGCATCCTCGAAGTTGTAGCCGTCGAACGGCATGAACGCGACGAGCACGTTCTTGCCGAGCGCCAACTGGCCGTTGTCGGTGGCCGCCGAATCGGCGAGCACCATGCCCTCCTCGACCGTGTCGCCCTCGCGGACGAGCGGCTTCTGGTTGAGGCAGGTGCGCTCGTTGAGCCCGACGTACTTGCGCAGCGCGTAGCGATCCTCGCCGTGGTTCGTCTTGATGACGATCTCGCGCGAGGTGGCCTTGGTGACCGTGCCCGACTCGCGGGCGCGGGGCACCATGCCGCTGTTGGCGACGACGGCGCGTTCCATGCCGGTCCCGACGACGGGCGCCTCGGTCTTGATCAGCGGCACTGCCTGCCGCTGCATGTTCGAGCCCATGAGCGCGCGGTTGGCGTCATCATGCTCGAGGAACGGAATCAGCGCCGCGGAGACGCCGACCAGCTGCATCGGGCTGATGTCGAGGTAGTCCACCTCCTTGGCGGGCACGACGAGGAAGTCGTCGTTGCGGCGCGCGAGGACGGTGGAGTCGGCCATCTTGCCGGTCTTGGTCAGCTGGGTGTCGGCGGGAGCGCAGATCTTGTCCAGCTCCTCGTCGGCGCGCAGGTACTTGACCTCGTCGGTGACGATGCCGTCCTTGACGACGTGGTAGGGCGTCACGAGGAAGCCGTACGGGTCGCACTTGGAGTAGATGCCGAGCGACGAGATGAGACCGATGTTCGTGCCTTCCGGCGTTTCGATCGGGCAGATGCGGCCGTAATGCGAGATGTGCACGTCACGCACCTCGAAGCCGGCACGCTTGCGGTTAAGACCGCCGGGGCCCAGCGCCGAGAGGCGACGTTCGTGCGTCAACTGGCTAAGGGGGTTGGTCTGATCGACCACCTGGCTCAGCTCGCCGCGTCCGAAGAAGTAGTCGATCGCGGAGCTGATCGTCTTGGTGTTGATGATCGAGCGCGGGGTGATGGTCTCCCGATTCTCGATGTTCATGCGCTCCTGCGCCGTGCGCCGAAGCTTGAGGAAGCCCTTGCGGATCTCGTCGCCACCCAACTCGGCGATGGACCGCACGCGGCGGTTGCCGAGGTGATCGATATCGTCGATCTCGCCCTCGCCGTTGCGCAGGCGCAGGATGTAGCTGACCGCATCGACCAGGTCCTCCTTCATGAGGATCTGATGGTCTTCCGGCGTCTTCTTGCCGAACTTGCGGTTCAGGCGGAAGCGGCCCACCTTGCCGAGACGGTAGCGGTTCGCGTCGAAGAACTTCTCGCGGAAGAGGTCGCGCGCCTTCTCGGGCTGGGGCGGGTTGCCCGGCCGCAGGCGGGAGTAGAGGCGCAGCAGCGCGTCCTCGTGGCTCGTGGTGTTGTCCTCGGCCAGCGTGTTGAGGATCAACGGGTCGTCGAGCGAGTCGATGACCTCGACGTCCTTGATGTTGCTCTTCTGGATCAGCTCGGCGTGGTGCTCGGAAATCGCATCGCCGGCGGGGACGAGAATCTCGCCCGTGGCCTGGTCAACCACTTCCTCGACCACGTAGCGGCCGGTGATCTTCTTGATGAAGCCGCGCGTGCCGCGCTTGACGCGGACCGTCTTGTGGAACAGACGGATGATGTCGGCGTCGGTGGAGAAGTCCTCGGAGATCGCGCGCACGAGCATCGTCGCGGCGAACTTGCCCGACTGATCGATGCGCACCTGCAGTGCATCCTTCTTGGAGACGTTCAGCTCGATCCAGCTGCCGCGCTCCGGGATGATCCAGCAGGAGTGCAGCTTCTTGTCCGACGTGTGGATCTCGACGTTGAAGTCGACACCCGGCGAACGGTGCAGCTGCGAGACGATCACGCGCTCGGTGCCGTTGATGATGAACTCGCCGCCGCCGATCATGATCGGCAGCTCACCCAGGTAGACCTCCTCTTCGACCGGTTCCTCCTTGTTGAGGCGGACGCGGATCTTGAAGGGGGCGCCGTAGGTCAGGCGCAGCCGACGGCACTCGTCGGAGGTGTAGCGCGGGGCGCCGAGCTCGTACCCGAGGAACTCCAACGACATCGTGCCGTCGTAGCTCTCGATCGGGAAGATCTCCGAAATGATCGATTGGAGACCCCGTTCTTCACGCTCGGAGAAGGGGACGTCGGACTGCAGCCAATCCTCGTAGGACTTGGTCTGCAGATCGACAAGGTTGGGCAACGGAAACTCGTTGCCGCGACCGTACTTGAGGACTTCCATGGTTCTGATGAACCTCCCTTAGCGCGCGCCGTCCGTGAAGAACGATGCGCGGGGCATGACGTAACGCGGCCCGCGAGGTGATCCTCCCGGGTTCGCGTTCATTGCGGACAGAGAAAAGGCGTGATGCTGCGTTTCTCGGCCTCGAGGGCCATCTTCGCAGCTGAGCTCAAAACGGTCACAGAACCCGCCCGGGAATCGCTTCCCGGGCCGGATCCCACTCCGGATGACACCGGAACCGGACGTGCTGGCAACCATGTAGGTTAGGCCAACTCGACGACGGCGCCCGCTTCCTCCAGCTCTTTCTTGACCTTCTCCGCCTCGTCCTTGTCGACGGCTTCCTTGATCTTGGTCGGCGCGCTGTCCACCATCGCCTTGGCCTCCTTGAGGCCCAGGCCGGTGATCGAGCGGACGGCCTTGATCACGGCGATCTTCTTGTCGCCTACGGCCTTCAGCACCACGTCGAACTCGGACTGCTCGGCGGCTTCTTCCTCGCCACCGCCAGCGGGGGCGGCCACGGCGACCGCGGCCGGCGCGGCAGCGGATACGCCCCAGCGCTCTTCGAGCGCCTTGACGAGCTTGGCGGCGCGACCGAGGGGAAGCGCATCCAGCTGGGTGAAGATCGCTTCGAGCTCGCCGTCGAGCTCGATCGTCGGGGTCATGTTCTCTTCGGACATCTTCGTCTGCTCCGTCCCGGAATGGGTGAATCGGGAGTTAGGGGTCTCGTGTATCTGAAAATTGATTGGTGAAAACTACGCTTCGGGCTCGCCTGCCGAATCGCTGGCGGCTTCTTCGCCACCAGCTTCTTCGCCAGCATGCTCGCTGATGCAGCGCGCCATGCCTGAGCCGACCGCGTTCATGAGAGCGGCAATGCCACGGCCAGGGCCGAGGATCGCGCCGCACAGCATGGCGCGGAGCGTCGGCTTGTCGGGGCAGTTGGCCAGATCCGTGAATCCGGCGGCATCGAACAACTCGCCATCGACGCAGCCACCGCGCAGTTCGACCTGCTTCTTCTTGGCTGCGGCGACAAGCGTCTTGGCGATGCCGATGAAGTCGGTCTCTTCGGTGCTGTTGGCCACCGCGATCGCCGTCTGGCCGACGAAGAGGTCGGCAAGCGGCTTGCGAGCCTCGTCGAGTGCGTGACGGGAGGTGCGGTTGTGGATGACCCGCAACTGTGCGCCCTGTGAGCGCAGGCTACTGCGCAGGGCGACGGTCGCCTCCGCGTTCATGGGCAGCATGCCCATGACGAGCAGGTTGGGGGAACGGTCGAGATCGATTTTCACCGCCTCGGCCATCATGTATTTGAGTTCCTTGCTCATGCCAAATTCCCCTACGCCACCGTCAGCGCGATCCCGGGGCTCATCGTCCCGGAGAGATTCGCGCCGAGGATGAAGTTGCCCTTGGCCGCCGTCGGCTTCAGGGAAGTAACGTGCTCGATGAACGCCTCGACGTTCTCCTTGAGCTTGTCGTTGTCAAAGCTCCGACGACCCATGACGGCGTGAAGGTTGCCGCCCGCGTCGTTGCGGAACTCGATCTTGCCGGCCTTGAACTCCTTGACCGCCTGGCCGATGGTCTCGATCACCGTGCCCGCCTTGGGCGAGGGCATCTTGCCCTGCGGGCCGAGCACGCGACCGAGCTTGCCGACGATGCGCATCATGCTCGGGTGAGCGATGGCAACGTCGAAGTCCATCCAGCCGCCCTGGATCTTCTCGGCGAGGTCCTCGCCGCCGACGATGTCGGCGCCGTTGGCCTTAGCCTCCTCCGCGGCGTCGCCCTCGGCGAAGACAGCCACGACGACATCCTTGCCGATGCCGTGCGGCAGCGAGAATGCGCCGCGCACGATCTGGTCGGACTTGCGCGGATCAATGCCGAGGCGGACGCAGACGGTGACCGTCTCGTCGAATTTCGGCGCGGGAAGGCCCTGCAGGAGCTGGATCGCGTCGGGCAGCTGATACCGCCTTCCGTCCTCCACCTGCGCAGCAGCCTGAGCGTAGCGCTTGCTTCGTTTCTTCATATCTCCTCCGTGGTTCGAACGGCGCAGACACGCTGCGCCTCCCACGAACTTTTTCGGACTAGTCCTTCACCTCGATGCCGCAGCTACGCGCCGTACCCATGATGATGCGGGTGGCGGCTTCGATGCTCGCGGCATTGAGGTCTTCCATCTTGGTTTCCGCGATCTCGCGGCACTGCGCCTCGGTGACGGAGCCGGCGACCTCGCGGCCCGGCTCCTTCGAGCCGCTGTCGAGACCCGCCGCCATCTTCACCAGCACGGCCGCCGGGGGCGACTTGGTAATGAAGGTGAAGCTGCGATCGCTGAAGACCGAGATTTCTACGGGAATGACGAGGCCCTGGCGATCGGCGGTGAGCGAGTTGAACTGCTGGACGAACTGTCCGATGTTCACGCCATGCTGACCGAGCGCGGGACCGACCGGGGGTGCCGGGGTCGCCTGCCCGCCGGGGCACTGCAACTTGATTTTGGCGGTGAGTTCCTTGGCCATTGTATTTCTCTTCAGCTAGGGAAGGCCTAAATGGCCTCCACCTGCCAGTAGCCGAGTTCCACCGGCGTGGGCCGATTGAACACGTTGATAATCACCTTGACCGCACCCTTCTTCGGGTCGACCTCCGTGATGACCCCGTCGTAGTTCTCGAAGGGTCCTTCCCGGATCTTGACCGCGTCGCCCTCGCTGAACTCGATCTTGAGCTTGGGCTTGTCGGTTTCCTTCGTGACTTGTCCGAGCAGACGATCGACCTCTTCGGGCGACATCGGCTCGGGCTTGCCATGGCTGCCGATGAAGTCCCCCACTCCGGGGGTCTCACGGATCACGATGCGGCTGTCCTCGTCCAGCACCAACTCCACCAGCACGTAGCCGGGGTAGAGCTTGCGCTTGACGGTGCGGCGCTTGCCACCCCGCATCTCCGTGACCGTTTCGATCGGCACCAGGATGCGCGGGATCTTCTCTTCGAGAGCCTTCGCCTTGACGCGCGCCTCGAGTTGACGACGTACGCGATCCTCGTGGCCGGAAGCCACGCGGAGAACGAACCAGTTGAGTCCGGTTTCGGCTTCTGCGTTCATGTCGGAAGATGAAGCGTTCATGTCAGAAAATGAGGCTGAATAGACGGTTGAAAAGAAGATCGAACGAGAAGAGCGCGGCCGTCAGCAGCACGCTGACAAGAATCACGACGCCCGTCGCGTTGATGGACTCGTCCCTGGTCGGCCAGGAGACCTTGCGGAGCTCCTGTTCCGTCTCGATCAGCGCGTCCACCGTGGACTTCTTGGTGAGCACGCGGCGAACGAGCCAGAGCCCCGCGACGAAGATCGCGATGCAGAGCACGAACTTCCACGAGAACTTGGTGCCGAAGAACGGCAGGTCCTCGAAGAGTTCCACGCCCGGAATCAGCGACGTGTCGGTCAGCGGGTCCTGAATCCACGTATAGAGCTCGGCACAACCCAGCGCAAGGGCGATCAAGATCGCCACCCAGGCCGTGAGTCGTGCCAGGCTTCCCTGGCCTGCCTTGTAGGTATCCATGTGGAACGTCGATCCGTTTCGGGTTCGGGTTACTCGTCTATCTGTCTCGAAAAATCAGGCCGAAAATCACATCTCCCGGAAGGGCGATTCGCCCCTCCGGGAGGAGTTACGGGTGGCACGGGCGGAAGGACTCGAACCCTCAACCTGCTGATTTGGAATCAGCTGCTCTACCAATTGAGCTACACCCGTATGTGATTCCCGTCTAATTGATTGTCTCTACTCGATCACCTTCGTAACGACGCCGGCACCGATGGTGCGGCCGCCTTCACGAATCGCGAAGCGAACTTCCTCTTCCATCGCGATCGGCGTGATCATCGTGACCTTCATCTTGATGTTGTCGCCGGGCATGCACATCTCGGCGCCTTCCAGCTCGATCGAGCCGGTGACGTCGGTGGTGCGGAAGAAGAACTGCGGGCGGTAGCCGGAGAAGAACGGGCTGTGACGGCCACCTTCCTCCTTGGTCAGCACGTACACCTCACCCTCGAAGATGGTGTGGGGCGTGATCGTGTTGGGCTTGGCCAGCACCATGCCGCGCTCGATCTGATCCTTGTCGATACCGCGCAGAAGCAGGCCGACGTTGTCGCCCGCCTCGCCGGTGTCGAGGGTCTTGTTGAACATCTCGACGCCGGTGCAGGTCGTTAGCAGGGCCTCTTCGCGCAGACCGACGATCTCGATCTTCTCGCCGACCTTGACGACGCCGCGCTCGATACGACCGGTGGCGACGGTGCCGCGGCCCTTGATCGAGAACACGTCCTCGATGCTCATCAGGAAGTCCTTGTCGATTTCGCGGGGGGGCAGCGGGATGTAGGTGTCGGCCGCCTCCATGAGGTCGTAGATGCACTTGCACTCCGGCGCGTCGGGGCCGGGGTTCTCCGCCTTGAGGGCGGGCAGCGCCGCACCGCGCACGACCGGGATCTCATCGCCCGGGAACTCGTACTCGGTGAGCAGCTCGCGCACCTCGAGTTCGACGAGGTCGAGCAGCTCGGGGTCATCCACGAGGTCGACCTTGTTGAGGAAGACCACCATCGCCGGCACGCCGACCTGACGGGCGAGCAGGATGTGCTCACGCGTCTGGGGCATCGGGCCGTCCGAGGAGTCGACCACCAGGATCGCGCCGTCCATCTGGGCGGCACCCGTGATCATGTTCTTGACGTAGTCGGCGTGACCCGGGCAGTCGACGTGGGCGTAGTGTCGGTTGTCCGACTCGTACTCCACGTGGGCTACCGAGATCGTAACGACCTTGCTGTCGTCGCGCACCGTGCCGCCCTTGGCGATCTCCTGGTACGACTTCACTTTGCCCTTGGAGGACATCAACGTGCGGACGATCGCCGCGGTGAGCGTGGTCTTCCCATGGTCAATATGACCGATCGTGCCGATGTTGACGTGAGGCTTTGTGCGCTCGAAGACTTCCTTGGCCATGCCTTGTCGTCCTTCTTGTCTTTCGTCCTGCTAATTACTCGCAGCGCCTCGGCCCGTCGTACTGTTCGACGTCCCCCCCGGCGCTAAAACTGGGGTGAATTCTGTTCATGGAGCTGCCGATGGGACTTGAACCCATGACCTCCTCCTTACCAAGGAGGTGCTCTACCACTGAGCTACGGCAGCAACGTATTCGCCTGTCGCGAGGCCTCCAAAAGGGCCGACCTCGAAAGAGCTATCTGGAGCGGGTGATGGGGATCGAACCCACACAACCAGCTTGGAAGGCTGGGGCTCTACCATTGAGCTACACCCGCAGCTTCGCGTGATTTTCTGTCCAACTTCTGTCGATTTCCCGTCTGGGAGGTAGACCGCTTCTAGGGCCCCCCGGAAGGGAAAGGCGCATTGTAGGGGCGCAATAACCGCTGTCAAACTAACGACAACCCCCTTTCGAGGGGCCCCCGATCCGCTCGTCGGAGGGGGTTCCGGGGGGCGCGTCGAACGAGGAGTCTGCCCCCTCATATACGTGGATTGTGCCGCGCAGGTTCAGTCCAAGCCGCTCGAACCGGCCGCGGGTGCCAATGCGCGCGCGATCAGCCGGTCGATTTCCAGCGGTTTGGCCATCCAGCGCACTCTCTGCACCTGATGCAAGTCACTACCTTACAAAGCGTTGGATCGCGGGGCTGCTCCCGTTAGGATGTCGCGCAGCGGCGGTCTGGTGTGCGATCATCGTACCGACGTTAGCGGCGTCAGGGGAGCCAGACCCTTGGCGTCGTGACTTGCCGTTCCTCCGGAGCGGCAATCCCCGCGGATCCGCCGCGGATGGCACGGAAACCGTCAAGAAACTTGACGGCCCGCGCGAACCCGCCCACCACGCCCGGTTCGCCCGCCAGTCGTAAGAATTACTGCCGGCCCAGTCGTGCGGCCAATCGGGAAAACCCGCCTGGCATCACAACGGTCCACACCTTGCGTAGGCGCCGCTCGAGAATCGGGAATGGAGGACGACGAGCGAAGGACCTGAGGGCAACCCTGGCAATCGCGTTCTCACCCAGCGCTGGCCCCCCCGCTCCCACCAGAAGGGAGCGGGGGGATTGAGGTCAGCGCCCAAGGTCCGACGTCGCCCGCGTACCGGTTCGCCATGGCGCGAGTGATCCGCGCGATGTGGCCGAGGTCGTGCATGGTCCCCGCGGGTGCTTCGATGGAAGCCGTGCGGAGCCTCGATACCTCCCCCGCCGCGCGACGCATCCAACAGGCTGCGTGACGTCGCATGAGCCCAAGCGAACGCGTGGACCTCGCCGTCGCGATGTCGGAGGACGTGCGAGCGATCGTCTCGGCAGGCATTCGTTCGCGCCACCCCGATTGGAGTGACGAGCGCGTGAGGCACGCGTTGATCGAACGCCTCTACGGAACCGAACTCGTGGCGCGAGCATGGGGACCGGCACCGGAGCAATGAACAGCGCGAGAGAAACCCTGGCTCGCGTCGCGGCGGCGCTCGACTCCGCCGATGTCAACTACATGGTCGTGGGCTCCTTCGCCAGTACGCTTCACGGCGAGCCTCGGACCACGCAGAACATCGACATCGTCATCGAGGCTGATGCCGGAAAGCTCGATCGGTTCGTGAAAGCCCTGCCCTCGTCGAACTGGTATGTGGATGCCGACGCCGCGCGCGAAGCGCTGCACCTACGATCGCTGTTCAACGTGATCGACACGAACACCGGCTGGAAAGTCGACATCATCTGCCTCCGCGCCGGCGCGTTCCCGGCGATGGAATTCTCTCGGCGTCGACCCGCCGAGTTCCACGTCGTCTCGTCCTCATTCTTGTGCTCGATGTCGATCGCGAGGCTGGGCGACGACCCGAAGAGGTCAGTCCCTCGATGCTGAAGAGAGCTAAGCGTCCAACGGCCGGGGCGCACGATGGAAACTGAACAGACTCTCACTTGATCTGGCACTGAATTCGGGGGCACGTCACAACGATTCGGGACGTTGGGTTCGCTCTACGGTTCGCCTAGCGGCGCGGTCCCTGAACGCACTGCTCACCGATCAAGACGCACGAAGCGGACACGCGGCCGTCAAGGAATGCGCACCCGCGCGCGACACCCAACGGGCACGTCGAGCCCCAATACCGCCGCGTTGCCATCGAGCGACTGGCGGCAACGCGGCGGAGCCGCGACCCGTTGATCACGGGGACGGCTCGGAGTATGCAATCCCGCGACTCAGCGGGCCGCACCACGAATACCGACGCGCGGGCAACGCGAGTTTAGCGACCGAAATCCGCCTTGATGAACTCTAGTCGGTCACTTCAATGTGTGGAAAATGGAGTTCCAGCCGCATTTGAGTTTCCCGTTCGGCCTCCGAGTACACGGCACGGTAACGCGCCACCGGGATTCTCACGTGCAATTCCAATTTGCGAGCTGCTTCAATTGCACCGAGCAGTTCTTCCGGCTGGCGGCTGCTCAGATGGCGATTCACGATCGCCGCCGCGTCAGCGAACGAGCGAGGGAAGCATGTGACCACAGCCAGTAGTTCTCGACGGACCGGCCCTTCTGCAGAATCGGCGGTTGATCTTGAGCCCGACGCGGTCGCGATCGGACCACGGAGCCGCGCTCGGACGGCCTCTGCGATCCGGGTGTCGCAGGCCCCCAATAACCGGATCACGCGAGCCGCCTCCCTCGCGACCGCGGCCTCCTGCTCCAACGCGGTCGCCAAGCACTTGGAAGCTACAGTAGGCCATTCTCGTAGCGATGGGATCATGGAGACCGCTGCCACACGGTCTCGGAGGGGCCCGTCCTCTGGTTTCGAGATCGTCGCCGCGATAACCCCGCTGGCAATTTCCGAGCGCGGCTCAATTGTCAGGATTGTGCTCGCCGCGAACAACGCCGACTGTCCATCGGCCACTTCGAGTTGCTCGCGTAGTCGGTTGAGACGTAGCCCGCGAA
>Ga0164315_10004882_pt1 | contig 10448 bp, 10 predicted proteins | sample GuaBasSedimGuay6_FD_113737 | JGI IMG/M metagenome (GOLD analysis project Ga0164315, IMG submission 113737) | Subseafloor sediment microbial communities from Guaymas Basin, Gulf of California, Mexico - Guay6, Core 4569-2, 0-3 cm | ecosystem: Environmental > Aquatic > Marine > Hydrothermal vents...
AAGAATCAGGAGTTAAGAATCAGTAGACAGAATTAATAATCAATAATCAAGGCTTACCCAAGAATATAAAAACTTTAATCTTTTATATTTGCACATTGATTTTAAAACAATTATTGATGAGATATTTTCTTTCCTTACTTTTTTTGGCTCTCCTTTCATCCAGCCTCAATTCACAAAACTTCACTATTAATGGTACAATTCCAGGGCACAATGACTCAAATACCTATCTGATGAGAATCATAGGTGAGAATCAGAAAATTGTTGATACTGCTGTCTCATCTGCAAACGGCTCATTTGAGTTTCAACTTGACAATGATTTTCCAATGGGTATGTACGTTATTGTCGGTGGAGCAAAAAAGATGATTGAGATTCTCTACAATAGAGAAAACATACGGTTTATCACTAGTGGAATGGGTGCCGAAGATAATGTACAGGTAATAGAATCAGTTGAGAACCTCATTTGGTACGACTACCTTTACCTGAAGGGACTTAATCAATACAAACTTGAAGTTATTGAAACAATCCTACTTAACTATCCTCCTGATGATGACTACTTTAAAACAAGTCAGGAAAAATACAAACAACTTCAGGATATGATTACTAACAGATCCTTAGAGTTGGCTAATAATAATCCTGAAACTTTTGCGTCAAGATTAATTATGGTTGACAAACCTGGATTTGCACCATCAGATCTTAGCGATATTGAAAAACAAGAATTCCTGATAAAACATCATTTTGACAATACTGACTTTACTGATACTTTGCTTCTGAGAAGTAATATTTTAACATCTAAAATTGTAAAATTCCTTTCGTTGCATCAACGTCCGGGACTAAGTCAGCAGCAACTTGAAGATAGACTTCTAATAGCTGTAGATGTAATTCTTGAAGAAGCAATTGTTGACCAAAAGGTTTATGAGTCTGTAGTAGAGTTTCTCATTAAAGGTTTTGAAGCAATAGGTTTTGAAAGGGGAATGGAATATATTGCTGAACAGAATCAACTTTCAGAACTTTGTATAAATACAGAGCGCAAGGCAGAACTTCAGAACAGAATGGAGTTGATTAAAAAACTAGCAATTGGTAAAATAGCACCTGACTTCAGCGTTACAGATATTAATGGTAAAATGATTTCATTGAGTGAAATTAATTCTGAAAAAACTATTTTAGTTTTTTGGGCATCATGGTGCCCCCATTGCATAGAAATAATGCCTGTATTACAGGAATTTTATGGTGCAAGCACACGTGAGGAACTTGAAATTATTGCAATTTCTGTGGACTCTGAAGAAGCAGATTTTTTATCAGAAGTTAATGATTACAATTGGATCAATGTAGCTGAACTTAAAGGTTGGGATGGACCAACAATTTTGGAATATGGCATTCATGCAACTCCTAGTATCTTTATCCTGGATAAAGACAAAAAAATATTGTCTAAGCCTACTAATAAAGTTTCGCTGAGAAATGAACTTGAAGGGAAATAGAGGAAGAATTGGAGTGATGGTGTATTGGAGTGATGGAAGAAGATATTTTAAACTTTTAAGCGCAGAGATGGAAAGAGTTTTTTTACTAAATACTCAACCACTAACCCACTCAACAACTCGACCACTTAATAAAGTTTGCTTCGTTTAAAAAGATAGGGTAATAGGATACTTTCAAATCCTTGATTGATATCTGCTTCAACATAATCGATACTATATTTTCCGCATTTTATTTTTAACTCTTCACGTAATTTTGAACTTCTTTCAATATATTTATCTCTGATATCCAATGGATTGAGTTTAATTTGTTCGTTGGTTTCAAGGTCGATAAATTTATGAGGGCGATCATCCAGAACCAATTCTTCTTCAAGTTTTTTATCATAAACATGAAAAAATATTAATTCATGATTGTAATGCTTAAAGTGCTGAAGTGAAGAGAACACCTCATCAATATTAGAGGAATTATCCATCATATCGCTAAATATTATTACTAGCGATCTTTTGTGAAGCATCTCTGCAATGAGATGTAGGGATTTACTAATATCCGTATTTCTGTTTCTGTTTGGCTCATCGCCCCACAAAAGATTCTCCAGTTGAGAATAGAGATATTTTTGATGTACCGAACTTGAGCGAGCCTGAGTATGTTCTTCTATCTTATCGGTAAAAAAACTAAGGCCTACAGCATCCCTCTGCTTTTTCATCAGGTTAATCAGGGCAGCAGCGGCATAAATGGAGAATGTAATTTTATTAGGGTTCTCAATACTAATTTTCTCCCTAACGGGAAAGTGCATTGAAGACGAATTGTCGATAATTATTCTACACCGAAGGTTTGTCTCCTCTTCGAATCGCTTGACAAACATTTTGTCGGTACGACCATAAAGTTTCCAATCGATGAAACGAGTTGATTCGCCAGGGTTGTACAATCTGTGTTCAGCAAATTCAACTGAAAAACCATGAAAGGGACTTTTATGCAAACCAGTAATAAAGCCTTCAACAACCTGTCGTGCTAAAAACTCCAATGAGTTAAACTGCTCAATCCTTCCTATGTCGATGGTCTTCAATGTACTATGTTCTATGTTCTATGTACTATGTTCTATGTTCTATGTTTTATTTTCAATTTAGTATTGACTAAAAACTAAAAAAGCCGTCCTAACAAGGTTTGGACAGCCCTTTTAATACCTTTTAAGATGCATTACAATAATGCTTCAAGTTTTTCAACAAGTTTTTGTTTTGGTACTGCACCAACCTGCTTGTCAACAATTTCACCATTCTTAAAGAAAAGAATTGTTGGGATATTTCTAATTCCAAAAGTTTTTGCCGTTTCTGGATTATGGTCAACATCCAGTTTACCCACAACACATCTGTCGGCATATTCTTCGCCAATTTCCTGAACAATTGGACCTACCATACGGCAAGGACCACACCATACAGCCCAAAAGTCAACAATAACTGGTTTATCTGATTTTAAGACAAGCGCATCAAAATTCGCATCTGTAATTTCTAAAGCCATTTTATTAATTTTTTGAATTTTAAAAGGGCAAATATACAGAAGAAATGAAAAGGATTATTATTCGAACGGAAAAAAATAATGTCAATGATTACACGCTGAATAAGTATTAGTTTTAATACATGGCAGAACTGCTTCTGTGGCTTCTGTTGTTTCTTGTAAAAACAGTATGACAATAGAGACAATAGGAGCAATATGAGCAATAGAAACAGTAAAAATGGCTGCTGTGGTTTAGTGGCTATTAAGGTTTATTTTTGCACAGCATACAATAGCAGCAACAGAAACTATAGTAGCAATAGAAGCCTTTTTGCAACATCATCCTAGCATCAACATATTTTAATATTTTAGCTAGCAATAAAATAAGATGACCGAATTCTCAAACCGTGACATAGCAGATTATTACAATCAGACCCTGATACATTACAAAAGGTGGTGGAAACTGGACAAATATCTCTCGGTGCATTATGGGATTTGGGATAAGAACACTAAAAACTTTGCTGATGCCTTAGTCAATACAAACAGTGTAATGATGGACATTGCAAAGGTGAAGGATGGGTGCGTGGTACTTGATGCCGGCTGTGGCGTTGGTGGCTCAGGAGTATTTCTGGCAACAAATAAGAATGCCAAAGTAAGTGGTGTTACTCTGAGTGAAAAACAATATGATTATGCTGTTGAGAATGCTAATAAATTAAAAATGAGTCATCTACTGGATTTCAAACTAGAGGACTACACTAAAACTTCATACCCGGATAATAGTTTTGACTTGATCTGGTGTATTGAAAGTATTACATCGGAACCAGAGAAAGTGCTTTTTATTAAAGAAGCAAACAGACTTTTAAAACCAGGAGGCAGAATAATTATTGCCGACTATTTCAATACTTGTGAGGGTAAAGAAGATTCAAAGAACTATTTGGACAAATGGCGCAAAACCTGGAATATGGCACCCATTGAAAGTTTGAAGGAATATGTTCCAAAGTTTAGTGATAATGGCTTTTCCCTTGAGGAGAATCATAATTTTACTGAAGGAATTACCCCAACAGCCAAAAGGATGTACTATTCCTATTTATTCGGTGCTATTCCAGCCATTGTCTACAATTTACTTTTTAAAAATGTGAGTCGTTTTGCGAAAACAAATTACAAATCAGGGTATTATCAGTATAAAGCACTAACAAAAGGACTTTGGGAATACAGGATACTTTTATTTGAAAAAACTGGCTAAATATTAGATACCTTTGTACTAATCAATCTCAAAAAAACTTAATTATGAAAACTTTCAACTTCTATTTTGCAATTACAATTTTGATGTTTTCTATCACATCATGTTTACAGTTTGAAGACAAGACAGAAAAACAAGTATCAAACGATGATCAAATAACCTTAAATAGCAATTCACCCAACAAAATAAATTCTACTAATAATCAAGAAGGATCAACCATTATTCAAGGCGACTTTGTGCATATGGTTTTTTTCTGGCTTAAAGAACCTGACAACAAAGCCGTTAAAGAGAAGTTCACTAATTCGCTAATTGATTTTGTTAAGAATTCAGATGATATTAAATCGTATCACTTGGGAACTCCAGCTGATACCTACCGACCAATAATCGACACCTCTTACACATATTGTCTGATAGTTACATTTCCATCTAAAGTGGAGCATGATAGTTACCAGATTGATCCTGTACACAAAAAATTTCTTAAGAATTTTAAGGACAGTTGGGAAAAAGTACAAATTTATGACTCTGAGAGTATCAAATAATTTTGTTTAAATGATAACCTATTTCAATAATCTGAGTAAACTGCCGGGCTTATTCCTTACTTTGAATAATAATTTAAGACTTCAAAGAGGATTTATTGGAAATACCATTGCCTTAGATATTGAAAAAAGCAAAAAAACAAATGATAACACTCTCAGTGACAAGGACTACAATAAAATAACTGGCTATTATGGATTGGCAGTACCTGCAGTATTGGGAGAATCTTTTTGTATTCTACAAGGTGAAAAACTGTCTGAAAAAGAAAGAATTGCATTAACCTATTTGGGAGGATTGACTGGTTTATTTGATGATTTCTTTGATGAAAAAGATATGACAGAGGAGCATATTCTTAATTTAATTCAGAATCCTGAAGAAATAAATGCCACAACATCTCATGAAAAGTTATTCATTACATTTTATGAGAAAGCCCTTGAGAATGCTACAGATGCAAATTTGGTAAAAGAATATTTCATTAAAGTATTTGATGCTCAGGTATTGAGTAAAAAACAGACACTTCCTAATATTGATAAGGAGATAATAAAATCCATTACTTACCAAAAAGGTGGAATTTCCTTGTTGTTTTACAGATGTGCATTAAGTCAGGCTATGAGTAAAGAGGAGGAAAATCTTTTTTACAAATTGGGTGGTCTTATGCAATTGGAGAATGATATATTTGATATTTACAAAGATCATCAAGGTGGAATAAAAACACTTGTTACAACAGAAACAAAGATTGAAAATCTTCAAAAAATTTATGAATATTTGATAGGTGAAATTCATGAAATAGTACTTAAAACTAAGTACCCAACCAAAAGCAAAAAAAAGTTTCTTCGGATTATTTCAATGATAATTTGCAGAGGAAATGTGTGTTTAGATATGTTGCAGAGCAAGGAAAGACTAACCAATAGTATTTTTGCCATTGACGAATATTCAAGAAAAGATTTAATCTGCGATATGGAAAAGCCCCTGAATATTTTAAGGACGATTAATTATTATTCAAAAAGTAGAGTTTGATACTTGTTACGTCTTATTTGTTTATACTTTATTAAATCATTAATACAATTTGTCCTCCTGAGACCCAACCTCCAAAGAAAGGGCACACATAGTATGATGACAAAAATTCCAAATCTAAATCCGCAAATCACAAATAAATCTCAATTTGCAAAAAAGTAAAATTCAAACATTTAACGATACTCAATTTTAGTTTTGATTATTGAAATTTATTATTTGAATATTATTTGCTATTTGGATTTTGATTATTGTGATTCCAAATAAAATATAATTTTTTGAAAATCATAAAGGGCTAAATTACAGCATTATATAAAACGTTGTCATTGGTAGCACAAAACGAAGGATCTGGTTGTAAAATTAACGGATCTTCCAATAAACATGAAGATCCTTCATTACGCAAAACATTAACCTCAATTAAAAACCATTATTGTTGCTCATTCAGAATGACAGTTCTTCTTTTTGTTGGATAATCCCTCAACATAAATTTGATTTGTCATCCTGACCACAGTGAAGGATCTCTACCCCTGTAATTTTCCAGACTGAAATTCTGCATTGCATTCAGAATGACAATATTCTTTTAGTTTTGTGTAGGAAAATATTGACTATTTAAAAAACTAAAAATTATGAAACAAATAAGTTGGGACGAATTTGAAAATGTAGAAATAAGAGTGGGAACAATAATAGAAGTTCAAGACTTTCCAGAGGCAAGAAAACCAGCTTACAAGCTTATTGCCGATTTTGGTGTAGAGATAGGTTTAAAAAAATCAAGCGCTCAGATTACTGATCTGTACTCAAAAGAAGAATTGATAGGGAAACAAATTATTGGGGTTGTTAATTTCCCACCAAAACAAATTGGTCCCTTCATATCTGAATTCTTAATTACCGGCTTTGCTAATAAGGACGGAGCAATTGTTTTAGCTGTTCCTGATAAATTATCAATTAACGGAGCCAAGTTATCATAATGTTGATAAAGTCACTCCATTAATAATAAAGATTTGTTTTAGTTTTGCTAAAATCAATCCCATTTAAGGATACTAAAATTAGAATTACAAAAATTGCATAAACAAACTACTTAAAACACTTATGATTGTTCCTCAAATACCTGTAAATGAAACTGAGAGGCAAAAAGACCTCGATTCGTATTCCATACTTGACACACTTCCTGAAGTTGATTATGACAATTTAAGTGCCATTGCTGCTGAAATATGTGGCACTTCAATATCCCTCATAAGTTTAATCGACAATAAGCGTCAATGGTTCAAGTCGCATCATGGGTATGATGAAACAGAAACTCCCAGAGAACATGCTTTTTGCGCCCATGCAATCAACGATCCAAATGATATTTTTGTTATCCAGGATGCCAGAACTGATGAGCGTTTTCATGATAATCCTCTTGTGACAGGAGAGCCGCATATTATTTTTTATGCCGGAGTACCATTGACAAGCGAAAGTGGAATGGCTCTGGGGACTTTATGCGTAATTGACCACAAAGCAAAACGACTAAATGAAAGTCAGTTAAAATCCCTAAGGGCTTTATCTAATCAGGTAATGAACCTGTTAGAGTTGCGAAAAACGAAAAAAACTTTAGAAAAGTCACATGAACATCTGGAAGATAAAAATCAGGAATTAGAACGTTTTGCTTATGTAGCAGCACACGACCTAAAATCACCTCTTATTGGCATTTCGAGTATGACCCAATTATTTACGGAGGAATACAGTTCAAAAATTGATGAGGAAGGACAATCAATGTTGGGACTAATTGAAGATTCTTCTGATAAACTCCGAAGGTTGATTGATGGACTTCTGGAATACAGTAAGTGCGATGAAGTATTAGCAGAAAATAAATCCAACATAAACCTTGAAGTATTAAAGGATGAAATTGCGGCCCTATTTTCCTTTGAGAAAAAATTACATCTTGTTTTAAAGTCTTCTCTAGAAGTGGTTTGCACTAATAAAACCGCCTTGGATCAAATCCTGATTAACCTGGTTGCTAATGCAATTAAGTACAACGATAAAGACAATACTGAGATTGAGATTGGAGTTTTAGAAACTGATAAATATTTTGAATTCTATGTTCATGATAATGGACCTGGCATTGATCAAAAAAACCAGGAGAAAATATTCCAGATCTTTGAAGTATTAACAACAAGTGACAAATTTGGCGAGTCTGGTAATGGAATTGGCCTGGCAACCGTAAAAAAAATAGTTGAAAAACTTGGTGGCAATATCACAGTAAAGTCAATAATAGGTGAAGGTTCAAAATTCACTTTTACGATTGGGAAATAATTTATTTACTTTTAGGCTGATTTATTTGGGAGTAGGCTATTATATTTTTGAAATGAGTTAAGTAATTATTTAGTATATTTGAACACCTATTAATTTAATTAACTCATATTTTGAAACCCAAAAGAAATATCAGATTAACCCAAGATTCTCATAACGGAAGGAACATAATACTAATTGAGTTTGATTATGATAGGGAAGTAAACGACTATGTTAAGAAACTTGAGGGAGTTAATTGGAGTAAGAGCAAGAGTTGTTGGTATCTTACAAAAGATGATTTTAAATTGAATAGAGTATTTAACTCACTCAAAGTAGTAGCCTACGTGGATTACTCTAATTTAAAATCAAATAAAACTGATGGGACAAGCAGACAAGAACCCAGAATTAAAACAAAATCAAAAGTAAAACTACCAGAGGCATATTTTAACCTACTCGATCAAAAGAGGTACAGTGATAGCACAAAAGCAACCTACACTAATTATTTTGAAGATTATGTTAGACACTTTGAAGGAAGGGCATTAGACAGAATACTTCCCGAAGAAATAAATGCATATATTTTGGAATTAATCCGTGATAAGAAGATATCTGCAAGTCAACAAAACCAGAGGATTAACGCCATTAAGTTTTATTATGAAAAGGTGTTAGACCAGGATAAATTATATTATAAAATTGACAGACCCAAAAGAAATAATACCTTACCAAATGTACTTTCTGTAAGTGAGGTTAAGAAAATAATTGATACGACCATTAACCTTAAGCACAAGTGTATTATTAGTTTATTGTATTCAGCAGGCCTTAGGAGAAGCGAATTAATTAATCTTAAACTTGAGAGTATTTTATCGGGGCAGATGCAGATTAAAATAAGCAATAGCAAAGGAAATAAGGATCGATATGTTGGCCTATCAACACATCTACTTCAATTATTAAGAAAATATTTTCATGAATATAAACCAAGAGTGTGGCTAATAGAAGGTATTAACAGAGAGCAATACAGTGCAAGTAGTGTATTAAATATTGTGAAGATTGCTGCAAAGAGAGCGGGCATAACTAGAAGAGTTACACCACATATGTTTAGGCATTCTTTTGCTACACATCATCTTGAGAGCGGTACTGATTTAAGGTACATTCAAGAATTTCTAGGTCATAGCAGTTCAAAGACGACAGAAATCTACACACATGTTGCAACAACGGATTTCAGTAAATTTAGAAACCCCTTAGACTCGATGTATGACGAAAACCATTAGAAATAAAAACTACGCTTTACATACTCAAATGGAGTTATATAGTTACCTTTACACTTTGCGCAATGAAAATATAAAGTTAATATTACCTATAGACATACGTTGGCGTTCATTTTGAAAAAATATAAACTATGACAAATATCAGAAATAAAATCTTTTCATCGATTAATCCAAATGCTAAATTATTTAAAGAATTAACAACTCGAATGCCCAATTGGTGGAATCTATTAATAAATGATAATAAGTTGTATATAGATATTCGAAAAGACAATTCAATTAATGTATATTATTTTGGTGGTTCAATTGCTCGAATTCAATTTAAAAAAAATGATTTTATAGCCAAAATACATCAAAAATATTTAGGCGATTTTGAACCTCGAGGAAAAACAAAAAAAGGAAATGATAAATTTGAATATGACCAAATAGACTTATCATTATTTACAAAAGAAACGATTGAGGAAATTAAAAAAAGAATAAGAAATACATATCTAAGACACATAGATAGTGAGAGACCTGCAGAAAAGTGGATACAAGGAAAGTTGGTTATAGAAAATTCAAATTTTATAGATTCGGAGTTTCAATTTAATAAAGATACAGATATTGGGAAATTACGAATTGATTTAATTGAATTAATTTCAAATGAATTATCCTTCATTGAATTAAAAGGAATTACTGATAGTCGGTTGAGAAATGATAAAAAACGAAATTCAAATATTCCAGAGATTATTGAGCAAATGGAAAAATATCAATCGTTTATAAAATTATATAGAACGAAAATAAAAGAATATTACAAAAACCTTTTAGAGATTAAACAAAACTTAGGATTGACTACTATTTCAGATACTGATTTTAGCATCAATCTAAAGCCAAAATTAATAATAGTTGATACATACAAAAAAATGACAACTAAACGAGAAGAACGAATTTCTGATATTAAAAAACTGTTAGAAACTCACAATATCGATTACCGAATTTTAAAATAAAAAAAACGAAACGCCAACAATGTATAAAAATAATAGCCGAGATAGTTGTAAATATGAACATTATTTCCCGCATAAAATTTAGTAGTAAACTGAAAGTTTCAACTTCCACAATCGGCTACTATTCTTATACTCACCGTTATAAACAAGCTGGCAGAGTATTAGGTCTGTAATGTGGTATCTCCTGCGCATGAGCGTTTA
>Ga0164315_10004883_pt1 | contig 10447 bp, 11 predicted proteins | sample GuaBasSedimGuay6_FD_113737 | JGI IMG/M metagenome (GOLD analysis project Ga0164315, IMG submission 113737) | Subseafloor sediment microbial communities from Guaymas Basin, Gulf of California, Mexico - Guay6, Core 4569-2, 0-3 cm | ecosystem: Environmental > Aquatic > Marine > Hydrothermal vents...
AGGAAGGTTATTGAACGTATACAAGACCGCACAGACGCTGGTAGAGATGTTAATAACGTTAAGTTTCCTTCATATTCAGACGAGTATGCCGATAGCTTAGAGTTTAAAATAGCTGGAAAGTCTAAAGGTAACGTTAACTTACAACAGTCAGGCGACACAATTCATTCAATTGAATTACTCGATCATGGCAGTGGGTTTATATCTATTGGGTTTGAAGGTGGTTCAGAAGAGAATGATAAAGGTACGTGGCTTGAAGCTTCTGACAATGGAGTGTCCAGGAAGTTCTTAGGCATTAATGATGACGATTTGAGGACCATAGTTAATAAAGTAAAGAAACAACGCACAGATAGCAAGGCTCGAAATAGAGAGCTTGTTACTGAAAGTGCTGTATCTAGTATATTGAAAAGGTTGGGGTTTTAATGGCAAACATTAAATTAACCGACATAGATGATTTAATTAAACGTGTAATTAATGAACTATCGCATAAGCAATTTATGCGCATATTAGGTGAGGAGTCAGTTAAAGACATTCGCACTAGAACTAGATTAGGTAGAGGTGTTGAGAAGAGTTTAGGTAATGCTAAGTCTTTAAAGAAGCTATCTACTGGATATAAGAAGTATAGGAAGAAGATTAAATTAAGTAAAGAAACAAGGCCAGCTAAATCTAATTTAACTAAAACAGGTGAAATGCTGAATGAAATCGGCACTAAAGCTAAATTTGGTGAATTTAAGATACGTTTAAAATCTAAGAGAGCCAGACAAAAGGCTAGATGGAATGCAGAAATGGGACGTGTGTTTATGAATATGTCTAAAGCCGAGTTAAAGAAGGTAGTTAGAAGATTAAATAAAAGAGTAGATAAATTAGTTAACAAATATTTTAAATAAGGAGCCAATATGCCACCAGAAGACAAGAAAGAAGAAGAGAAAGAAGTTAAAACGTACACTGAAGATGCGTTTTCTAAGGTTATGATTGAAGCTAAGAAGGCTAAATCACAACGTAATTCATTACAAGCTGAATTAGAAGAGCTTAAAGCTAAGAATGATGATAACGAACGTGCTGCACTTGAAGCTAAATCCGAATATAAGGATTTATACGAAGCTGAAAGGTTAAGAAACGATGAGTTAAAGAAGGATCGCGATTCCCAGAATGTTAAATTCATTGAAGCTAAGAAGCGCAGTGCTGTAAATGACGCCTTAGGTGGATTTAAAAAGAGTGAATATATGAATTTCATTGACATTAACAAAGTTTTAATGGATGATAGTGGTGTTATTGATAGTTCAACAATAGAAAATGAAGTTACACGTTTAAAACAAGAATTCCCTGAACTCATCAAATCCTCAAAGTCTAGTAGACTTCCTAACGATGCCCCCAGTGGCGGCAGCACTAATCAAAAAGCATTAACTGATATGACTAAAGACGAGATTAATGCTGTTAGACTTAAATTAATTGAACAACGTATTAACTAACCAACTAATTATAGGAGCATAATATGGCTTTAAACGCATCGGGTGTATCTGCAGTAAGTGAAGCGCAGATTGCACAAAAAATCGTACAGGACTATCTACAAGATGACGCTGTAATTATACCTTCCATCATGAATTTAACTAGTTATGTTCGTCCTGGAGCAAAAAGTGTAGCAATTCCAAGAGTTTCTGGGTTGGCAATGACTGACGTTAAAGAAGACGGCACTCAGCAATCAGATGGAGCGTTCGCAGCAGCTGCTGATACTCTTAGTCTTGATAAGTTTAAAGAAGTGCGCAACTATATCTATGAGACTGGAAGTGCTCAATCTATGGTTGATCTTCATAATGCATTCTTTGATGCAGCTCCCGGCACATTCGCTGAAGCAATGGAGAATTTAGTATACGTTGCAATGCTTGCTGGTGCATCAACTTCATCTCCTGATCATCTATTGCAAATGAGTGGAACAGGTAATACTATTCCTACTCTTGCCGATATCAGACTAGCTTCAGAGCTACTTGATGTTCAAAAGGTTCCTGCTAGTGATCGCTTCCTAGTTGTTACTCCAACTATCAAAACTGCTCTTTTGAGTATTTCTGATATCTCAGATGCTTCAAAATCTGGCGTTGGTAGTCCAACTGTTTCAGGTCAATTCTCTGAAATCTATGGATTCAAATTACTTGTATCAAATCAAGTAACTGCTAATACTTGCATGGCTTATCATAAGTCTTTCGTATCATATGCATGGCAGAAAACTCTTGAGCCAATTAATGAGAGACAAAGATCTTGGGGACGTGATTTCGTTTCTGTTCGTGGATTCTTTGGATATAAGGTTCTAGATAGTGGAAAAAGAGGAGTTGCTTTTAACGCAACTGGATCATGATAGTTTAAATTTTTATATCTTCGAGGGATGGTGTCAGGCTCACATCGTCCCTTATTTTCATTAAGGGTTGAAATTATGTTAGATTCCAATACACAATTAAAAGTATTATTCTACAACGGTTCAACCTTTACTGATTATTCACAAGATATGCAAGATTTCACTAGAGACACTAATGTTGTTGATTTTCAAACAACGCATGTTTGGTATGTGGGATTTAATAAACCCATTGATAAAGTATACTTAGATATGAATGTTGTAAATAACGTATCTAATATTCTTTCTATTAAGTATTATAATGGATCAACTTATGCTAATGTTTCAGGTCAAATTGATAGTACAAAAGGATTCACTCGATCAGGATTCATAAGTTGGGACAATGATCAAACTGATCAAGAACAATCCACAGTAGATTCTGATGAAATGTATTGGTATCAAATAGTTACAGACACAAATCATTTATCAACTGCATCATATAATGCATTTAATCTTATATTCTCAGATGACAGTGAATTGCGAATAAAAGTGCCCACAATTACTAATACATCTCATTTACAAGGCCAACCATCTCATATATTACAACACGTAAATGCTAGAAACTTCATTATACAAGAATTGCGCAATAAGAATTATGGTAAACGTAATGATGACGGTGAGTTGCAAGACATTAATCCTTGGGACATTTTACGCATTGATCAAATAAAAGAAGCCGCCACTTATAAGGCATTAGAATTTATATACTTTAATTATTCTGATTCTCCTGGTGATAAATATGAGTTAAAGTCTGGTAAATACAGGGGTCATTTTGAACGTGCATTCAATTTAGCTAAATTAGCTATTGATACAGATGATGACGGCATTGAAGATACAAGTGAAAGAGAAACTCAAAGCTATACATCGAGAGTGATTAGATGAGCACAACAACTCAAGATTTAGTTAATGCTATTAAAGTAAGAGTGGCCGCTGTTTTAGGTGGATCTTATTCTGAAGCCCCGTATCAAATTGATATTGAACGTAATTCAGATGGTAATCAAGATAACGTATATTCTGTTATGCATTTAGGAATAATTGATTCAACCACTGTAACGCGCTCAGTGACTTATGATCAAGAGTTTCAAATACAGGCAACTAGTGTGTGGATTAACGCAATGATGTCAGATAGTGAGCAGATGACGGCGTCTATCGCATTACAAGACAATGTGCGTGACATTTATGAAGATTTAGTTAATACTCAATGTGGCCTACCTGGTACATGTCTTATTGTGCGTGGATTAAATATGGACGAACCTGAGTATGATGAAGATAGTAAAATGGTTTTAATAACAATGACATTTGTAGCAAAATATAGAAAATTAATCTAAAGGAGAAGTTAAATGGCCGATATGGTTAAGAATAATACAAAAGTGGCGATTAAAGAAGAAGTGACAGAGGGTACCTATGTGGCACCTGCTGCTGGTTCAGACTTTATTTCTCCTTTATCAGATGGTTTAGAGTTCTCACCTAGTAAAGAATTGCTTGAAAGAAGTAATCTTAACTCAAGTATCGGGCATTCAACCCCAAGAACTGGCATGAAATCTGTGACAGGAACTTTACCTGTTGAAGCTAAAGCTAATGGCACCGAGGGAGCTGCACCTGAATATGGATTGCTTGTTGAGGCTGCATTGGGAAGTAAAAGAGCTGTCACAACTAGTTCTGCTAATGATACAGATTCCGGAACACCTCATACTGTTTCACGTATATATCTATTAGATACAGACGCATCTAAATATGCTGTGGGTGATGTTGCTCACATTAAAGTCTCTGGAGGACATCATGTTAGCCCTATTACTGCTGTCAGTAACACTGCTGGCGATGTTTATATTGACCTATTAGTTGCTGCAGGATCTATATTTACAGATGGCGATGCAATTTCCGCTGTTCAAATGTACGTTACCGGTAATTCAGCCCATCCTTCATTTTCTGTTACTAAATATATGGAAGATGCTAGGCGTGAATATGCTGCAGGATGTCGTGTAAATTCAATGTCTGTTAATAATTTCACCACTGGTCAATTAGCCGACTTTGGTTTTGGATTTGAAGGACTATCTTGGGATTCTGATATTTCAGCAATTGGATTAACTCCATCATTTGATGCAGCATTACCTCCTGTTGTTCTTTCAGCTTGTTTTTATGAAGATGGCGTTCAATTAGCAGTAAATGAAGTTAACGTAACAATTGAGAATACTTTAGGATTTAAAACATCCACATGTTCAGCTAATGGTAAGATTGGATCAAGAATTACTGATAGAAAAGTATCATTTACGTTCAATCCATATAAACAAGATAATGAAGTTGCAAACTTTGCTCGTTTTAGAGATAACACTGAGTTCTCTGCATTCTTTTATATGGCAGTGCCAACAGTAACTGGTGAATATAAAGACATCGTTGCTGTATATATGCCTAATTGTTTAATTACTGAATATTCTGAAGCTGATGCTGATGGACTACTTCAAGAAGCAATGACTGCAACTGCTGGACGTGGAGCTGATGGAACTGAAGAAGAGATTTATATTGCATTTATTTAACCTTTAGAAGCGTTAGGAGCCAAACGTGTCTATTATATATAAAACAAGTGACAGAATACCAGTACAAATAGGAGAGGTTGTAATTAAGCTTTCTCCATTAACTTATGATCAAAAGACAGAGATTCAATTATTAATTTCTGCTGGAGGCATAGATAGTCTTTTAAAAGCGGCGAACACTGCAATTAAATATGCTGTTAAGGGAATATCTGGCATACAAAATTCTGATGGTAGCGATTATGAATTAAAGTTTGAAGGTAATATGTTAGATCAGGAAAGTGTTGACGATTTATCTAATTTAGAGGAATGTGAAAAGCTTTCAGGAATATGCGTTTCAATATTAAACGGCATTCCTAAAGAATTCATTGATCCGTCAACTAATAAGCCAATGAAAGACGTTAAAATTATTAAGAGTAGTAAAGGTAACTCTAAGAGAAAAAAGTAGAATCATTTCTGTGGCTGCCTTTATTTAGTCAGTTTCTGTACATCACGATTATGGAAATGAATCAAATAAGTGATAATGAATACGTTAATTTTGTTATTTATTATAATAATTTAGGTAAAGATAAGCCTAAAGCCGATTTAAGTCAACGTGGTTATACAAAAGAGATGTTAAAACAATTGAATGACCTTAGTTTGAACGTTTGTTGTCATAAGGTTTTAAACGTTGAATATCCATCTAGTTTAAGAAACGAATATCCCGGTTTTGGGTTTTTGTATAACTTATATAGACAATATTCAGATAACGGCACAATGCCTTATCCTGGTTGTTTAACAGAACAGCCGGCAAAGATTATTGAGTATTTTGATATTTTCGATTGTTTGAAAGCTGAAGCTGAAAAAGAACAAATGAGGAAGATGAAAAAGAATGGCTGATATTGACATTACCCTAAAAATACAACTAGAAAAAGCCCTAAAACGTTTAGATAAGTTAGAGAAATCAGCTACTAAAGCTGATAAAAAGTTTGATAAATTACGTAAATCATCTGAAGGTTTATCAAAAGGGTTTAAAATACTTGCAGCAGCCGCTGCTGGTATTGGTTTATTTAGAGTTGTTAAAAGTTTGCTCGGTGTTGCGGCAAGTGCTGTACAGGCTGCCGGTAATTTAGAATTATTAGAAGTTCAATTTGCTGTATTAACCGAATCAGCAACAAAAGCCAGAGACATAATGATTGATTTAAAAGACTTTGCGTCTAAAACGCCTTTTAGATTAGAAGGGGTTGGTCTTGCGGCTAAATCATTACTTGCTTTTGGTGTAACAACCGAAGATTTACAACAAAAACTTAAAGTTATTGGTGACGTTGCTAGTGTGACAGGTAAGGACTTTAAAGAATTAGCTGTTATTTTCGGTCAGATTAAAAACAGAGGACAATTAACTGGTGATAATTTACGTCAGTTAAATGAAGCTGGCGTTGCAATCGGTCCTGCATTAGTAAAATCAATGGGTATAGCTAAAGAAGCAATTCGTCCCCTAATGGAACAAGGTAAAATTGCGTTTAGTGAATTTGAAAAAGCATTCGATAGTTTAAATCAAAAAGGAGGTCAGGCTTTTAATGGAATGGAGATTGCGTCTAAAACGTTAAACGGGCGACTATCAACATTAGCTGATAATATAGGGTTTTTAAAGGCCGCTGTTGGAGCAAAGTTCGCCCCTGCAGTTAAAGGCATCGTTATAGTATTTAACGAATTCGCTAAAAGATTAGTTGTGTCATCAACCGTAATGAAGACGTTTGGTGATTTAGCTAAGAAGATACCTATAATTGTAGCTTCAATTGGTGTAACAATTGATAGTGTTAATGAATCTTTTGGAAACTTTCGTAAAATAATGACAGTGTTGCCCGCATTAACTAATGAATTCGCATTATCGCTGCTTAAATTAAAGCTAGCAGGACAAGAAACGTCAATAGCTATGCAAAGTGTTTTTGGTAGAAAATTCCCAGGAACAGTTAAGGCTATAGCTGAAACTAAAGAATTAATCAAAACGCTTGAAACTGCCGGCGATTTAATGGGCGAAGACTTAAAGAACATAGGCAAAGATCATGCCGATATGTCTGAGGCTATTAAAAATTCATCAAAAGAGATAGTGGACGCAATTAATGCAGAAGTAGAGGCGTCAATAAGAGCTGCCACGCTTAAATCAGAGGAGGATAAAAAACAAACAGATTCAACTAAAAAATTAACTTTATCTGAATTAGAAGCGATTGACATTAAACGCAAGGCAATGGAAGAGCTACAAGCTAAACTTAAAGTTGCTCAAGAACAAGTTGCTATAGATCAAGAGGCTCAAAGATTATTTGATACTGAACGTGAAATATTGTTTCAAGATGAGCGTTTAATACGTTTAGAAGAGAGTTTTACCAGGGAACAAGAGGCAACTTTACAAGCCCACATAGCATTAGCTGATGGCGAATTAGCTAAAGAATTATTAATCACTGAAATTCAATCTAAAGGATTACAAAAACGATTAAAACAAGATGCTAAAGCTGCTAAAGATAAAGAGAAGCTAGAAAAAGACAGTAAAATTAATTCATTAACAAATGCGGCTGGTTTATTCGGAGCATTAGGATCACTTGCCGCTGTTGGTGGTAAGAAATTGTTTCAAATTACTAAAGCTTTAAATTTAGCTGAAGCAATTACTAGTGGATTACTTGCAGTTCAAAAGGCATTAGCTTTAGGTCCTGTATTAGGTCCACCAGCAGCAACTATAGCTAAAATAACAACAGTCGCCAACGTTGCCAGAATAGCATCAACTCAGCCGTCATTTGAACAAGGAGGATTCGTTGGGGGTTCTTCATTTAGTGGTGATAACGTAGATGTGAGAGTTAATTCAGGTGAGGCTATATTGAATTCAAGACAACAAAAGGAATTCATGTCCATTGCCAACGGTTCAGGTTCAAATAATGAAGATATATTGAATTCATTAGATAATATATCAGCTCAATTAGAGAATAAGCAACCAGTTATAATTGAAGTGGATGGAAGAGAAATAGCGCAAACAGTAAAAGATGAAACTGATAAAGGATTTATTTTATGAGATTAATTGTAGATAATTTAGTCACAGCTCAGGGGGTTGCAATTGCTGCGTCCAGTGCTGCAACAGACTATCCTATATCTAACCTTCAAAATGACAGACGGGGCTTTGAATGGCGTTCAACTGGTGTCACAAGTGAGAATATCGTATTTGATATGATTACAACCGAGCCAGTTAATTCTGTTGTATTATTATGGGATAAAGTAGGCGGCATAAAGATAAGTTCAGCGGCCACAATTACAATTGAAGCCAACCCTGTTAACGTTTGGACATCACCTGCATTATCTCAAGCTATGACAATTAATGAAGATTGGTCGGTGTCTAGTTATTATCCAACTTCAGATCAAAATTATAGATATTGGCGCATAGTTATTGAAGATCCAGGAAATGCATATGGATACGTACATTTATCTAATATAATCATCGGAAAGGGCATCGATATTCAAAACGCAGATAAAGGATTTACATTACAAAATAGTGATATGTCTAAAGTTGTTACAAACGATAATGGTGAACGTATTGTTGTTAAAAATGCATTAAAATTCAAACAGTTAAAGATGAATTTTAGAATATTAGATAAAGATGATTCTGAATTAATAGCAATTGCGTTTGAACGTAATGGAATGACTGTGCCGGTTTATGTCACTATGGATGAAAAAGATTTAGCTCAAGATAAAGATCAAAATGCGGTTTATGGCTATTTTGCTCCTAAACTTAAGATATCGCACGTTAATTATGACATATTTAGAACTGGTTTAGTGGTGGGTGAGATATGAAAATAATTGTAGATGAAATACGTAATGATTATTTAATGCAAGAATTTCAATATAATGGGTCTAATTTACACAGTAATGTGTATTCGGTGCGTTTAAGAGTGTATAAACATAATACGCCCAGCGGAACCTTATCTGTTGAATTGAGGACAAGTGGCGGCACACTTCTTGCCACAAGTACTGAAACTAGAATTGAATCGGATGTTTCTGGTACATATTGGCATGGTATGTTAAGATTCAATTTAGCTTATCCACTAACTCAAGGAACTGTATATCAGTTGAGATTACTTGATTCAGGTACATTTTCTGAAAGTAATTATTGGGGATGGTGTAGAGAATTTGATTTTGTAAATAATGATAAAGAATATACGCCGGCTAATGACATAAATATGCCGTATATGTATGAAATATGGGAGAAAAGTTAATATGGGAAGAATTTTAGATGTAGATGACGGGTTTAGTTCATCAACTGAGCCAACTCAAGGATTTATGGAAGCCTCATCAATAGCTAGTTATCCTCATGATTCTGCTTTTGAAACAGCTAAAGGTACTTCTATTGAAGCCGGTGACTTCTATTATAATACAACATTTAATACGCCGAGATATCATAATGGGACACAATGGTTTAATATTATAATCATACCAAATTCGTCCACAGATAATTCCGTACCAAGATTTGACGGTACTACCGGTGACGCAATTCAAGGTTCAGGCGTACTTGTTGATGATAGTAATAACGTAACTGGAGTTAATGATTTAACTGTCGATGGTGATTTTACTGTTAACGGAACAACTACAACAGTCAACACAGCTAATTTAGATGTCACAGACAAGAACATCACCGTAAATGATACAGGCAATGACGCCACTTCAGAAGGTGCAGGGCTTACAGTTGAACGAACAGGAACGGACGGTTCTTTGGTTTACGAAGACGCTTTAGCTTCTAAATTTAAAGCGGGAGCTGTTGGTAGTGAAGTTGAGATAGCTGATATTTCTTCATCCCAAGTAATCACTAATAAAGATTTTGATGGAGGCACAGCTTCTAATACAAATAGAACAACTTTACCTAAAGACACTGGAGCTAATTTAGATTTATTAACTGATAAAGAGGGCTCAATAGCTTATAACACATCGGTTGCGTCGTTAGTTGTAAATAATGGATCAGGATGGGCCGAAATTACGGGTTCTGGTGGATCTGGAGGTAGTATAAATTATGCAAGTAATCCCAATTTTGATGTGAGTTTTGATGACGTAACTGTTACAGGTAATATAACTAAAACACATGAGACAACTACCCCTTTAAGAGGAGATGGTAGTTTAAAGCTAACAATTGACACATTAGCAACAACAGCTGATTATGCCGACATAGCATTGGATACTTTTGATGAATCCGATACTGATGTTAGTAAGAGCTTAGTTGTACAGTTTGATATAGACAGTTCAAACGCTAACTATACCGCCGATGATGTTGAGTTTGTCATAAGAGACTACACTACCGGTGCAGATATTGTAATAACAAATGAGTACAGTGGTTTATTAAAAAGTTCTTCTTCTATCCAAAAGTTTGTTGGTAGGTTTAACACTGTAGCAGGAATAACATATTACGCTCTTCGGATGAATGTGTTAGTTGCTCCAAGCAGTGACAGTATTTTATATATAGACAATGTTAAAATTGGTCCTGACGTTTTAGTTCCTGGAGCAATTATAACAGATTGGGAAGACTATACACCAACAACGGCGG
>Ga0164315_10004884_pt1 | contig 10447 bp, 8 predicted proteins | sample GuaBasSedimGuay6_FD_113737 | JGI IMG/M metagenome (GOLD analysis project Ga0164315, IMG submission 113737) | Subseafloor sediment microbial communities from Guaymas Basin, Gulf of California, Mexico - Guay6, Core 4569-2, 0-3 cm | ecosystem: Environmental > Aquatic > Marine > Hydrothermal vents >...
CTATCGCTTTTTTGGCGATAGTATCACTTTTGCGAATGGTATTTCGTGATGCTATCGCTTTTTTGGCGATAGTATCACTTTTGCGAATGGTATTTCGTGATGCTATCGCTTTTTTGGCGATAGCATCACGACTTGAACACTTTTTTGTCCTGTACAAAGATTTTGTGCATAAAAATTTTTAGGCGCGATTGGGTAATGGGATCTTTATCATATTACTATAGATGTTCAGATAATTAATTTCGCTCACTGAAGTTAACGGATACTATCCCTGGGAGGGATAGCATCCGTAGAAATGAAGTTATTTTTCTGAAAATCTATATGCGACTTCTCGTGACAAAAATGGGCACCCTTCATTGCTTATGTGCTTTACTTAACATGTATCTTGCTGATTTTATTCCCTAAATTTAAAAAGCCCGGTTTTTTCGTTTTTTGTGCACAAAAAATTGGAAAACAGTTTGAAAGCCCCTTTTGCACCAAACCTTCAAGGTTTGGCAAACCTTGAAGGTTTTTACCAACAATTGACACATCACTTCCGCATCAAACGGAGCGCATTGGCAACCACTAACAATGAGCTAAAAGACATACCAATGGCTGCCATCCACGGCGCTACCCAACCCATCGCCGCGGCTGGTAAAGCCAGTGCATTATAACCAATAGCCCAGACGATATTTTGACGGATAATCTTTAAGGTTTGACGCGCTGTGTTTATGCCTATTAGTAAATGAGATATTTGCTCCGTTAATAAAATCATATCCGCACTGGCACGGGCAACTTGGGTGCCACTGCCCATAGCAATAGATATTTGCGCTTGTGCCAATACCGGGGCATCATTGACACCGTCGCCTATCATCGCGACTATTTCACCTTGCTCTTGCAAGGTTTTAACGTGTTGTAACTTATCTTCAGGTGTCAGGGCAGCATGGAATTTTTCAATGCCTACCGCTTTAGCAACGCGCTGAACAGCGAACGTTTGATCGCCGCTTAATAAACTAACCGATTTACCTTGTTGTTGTAACGCTTGGATTAATTCTCTGCTACCAATACGAATATCATCACCCAAAATAAAGGCACCGAGTAATGATTGACTATTAGCCAGTAATACCAGTGTATTACCCGCTTGTTGCAAATCTTGTAAAAACGCGGATTCAAGTATTAGCCCAGTCATTTCGGTAATAAAGGCAGATGTACCGATAAAATAACGTGTATCGTTAATATCACCTTGCATACCAGCACCGGGATGATTGCTGACTGTACTGGCGTTCATTCCTCCCTTTGATGTGCCAGGGGAACTTTTTTCCCAAGCTTCTTCTAAAGCCCGAGCAATGGGATGTTCAGAATAACGTTCCAAAGCAACTGCACGCCGTAAACACTCAATATCATTAAAATGGGCAAAAGTGTGGGTGGCTAATAAACGCAGCTGTCCTGTCGTTAACGTCCCAGTTTTGTCAAAAACAAAGTGGGTAGCGCGAGCTAAACTTTCTAGTGCATGTCCCCGTGTGGTTAGCAGGCCGGCACGAGTCAAGGTGCTGGTAGCTGCCGTCATCGCCGTAGGCGTTGCCAACGATAATGCACAGGGACAAGTGACTACTAAAACCGCGAGGGTAATGGTTAACCATGCATTGGGGTTAACATGCCACCAATATATCGCAACACCCAAGGCTAATAGCAATACGCCCAACACAAACCATGAAGCCACTCTATCGGCTAATTGTGTCATCAAAGGCTTTTCAGTCTGGGCGCGTTCTAATAGACGTAAAATGTGAGACAACACCGTATCTGCACCGATTTTGTCTACCTGCATTCGTAAAGGGTTATCAATATTCACAGTCCCGGCAATCAAGGTTTGCCCGGCGCTTTTAGTCATCGGATGACTTTCACCCGTCAATAAGGATTCATCCACACAAGAATAGCCTTCCAACACAATACCGTCTGCCGGCACATTTTCACCGGGGCGAATAAGCAATGTATCTCCAAGTGCCAAATCAGCCACTAATACTAATTCTTCTTCAATTCCTTCAATGGTTTGACGTAAACGAGTCGCCATTGTTGGCACTAAATGCACCAAACTTTCGGCCGCTTGACTACTACGTTGCCTTGCCCGCAATTCAAAATAGCGTCCAGTCAATAAAAAAAACACAAACATCGCAATAGAGTCAAAATAAACATGTCCTGAATTGGGAATTAGGAATTGGGAAACTGGAATCGGAATTTGATAACTGATCACTGATAACTGATAACTGATCACTGAAAAAACGCTGCCGATAAAGGCGAGAGTGAGGGCGAGGGCGATAGGCACATCCATCCCAACTTGCCTAAAGCTGACATCGCGCCAAGCACTTTTAAAAAAAGGTTGGGCACAGTAAAACATAATGGGTAAAGTCAGGATGAAATTAACCCAATAAAATAAAAGTTTAAATTCGGGTTCTATGCCGTACCATGCACCAGCATAGAGGGCAATTGAAAACATCATTACTTGTGCGCCTAATACCCCAGCTACGCCAAGACGACGTAACTGTTGTTTGCGTTCACGATCAAGGATTTCTTGTTGACGAGCGGGATCATAAGGGTGGGCGATATAACCAATCTGACTCACCGCCTGTAAAATGTGACTGAGATGAATTTGCTCATCATCCCAACGTACTTGAGCGCGATGCGTAGAATAATTAATGCGAACATCAATCACACCGGGTAATGTCCGCAAATGACGTTCATTTAACCAAATACAAGCCGCGCAGGTAATGTTCTCTAAAATTAAAGCTGCTTCGCGTATATTGCCTTGTTCATAACGGACAAAACGTTTTTGGATAGCCGGGTTATCATAAACGCTGGTTTGCTGAAGAAATTCAGGGACTAATTCTTTTCCAGACGGCGCATTATGGGTGCGGTATTTATAAAAATCTTGTAGCTTAGCATCAATAATGGCTTGAGCAACCGCCTGACAACCATGACAACACATCGGTTGTGATTCACCATTAATCGTGACAAATAGATTAAGATGAGCCGGCACTGGTAAACCACAATGAAAACAGTGAGTTTGTGACATAATCAACTATTGTTCTATTAGTAAATCCAATATAATCAATATATTAGTGGAAATTTTTAAACTACCTACTGCCACGAAGTTTAACTTCATTAAAAGCTAAAGTTTGCATTAGTGCAACTTCTTTTATAGATTTTCAGGCACCCATAAGTATTCTCTAAAAAATTGTTAACAAAAGTATCGAAGTAATGGGGTTGTGAGAATAGGTAATAGGTTTGAGGAAATATTGTGAGAAATTTGATCTTTTTGGATTTGACTCGGATTTTTGTCGCCAATGAGTTAATTGGGAACTACGCAAAAGTTTTTCTAGAAAAATAAATAAATTCTTGCGTAGATTGGGAATTGGGAATTGGGATCGCAGAAATTTTGGCAGGAGTCCAAACTTTAGTTTGGCTAGTCCAAGATAAATCTTTGACCGGAGTCCAAACTTTAGTTTGGCTAGTCCAAGATAAATCTTGGACTCCTGTCAACAATAATTCTGATAACTGAATCCTTATGAAGATCCTTCTAACTAAAATTAAAACCGATAATTAAAACCGATAATTCAATTGCAGATAAAACGCCCGCCGTACTTCGTCAGGAATTTCTACGTTGCCACTTAATCCAACGCCAAATTCCGGATGTTGGTTGTCAAATAAATTTCTTGCCCCTAAGCTTAGGCTTAAGTTTTTCTGTGGCTGCCAACCCCAGCGGACATCAAAACGGGTATAGTGGGGAGTGTTTTGATTAGAAATATTGTCTACATAATACCAGACTGCATCAAATTCCATATTGTGTGGCAAGCTTAAAAGTGAACGCAATGTCGCTTGATGGTGAGGTGTATCACCTTCTTCGGTTTCGCCAAAAATAAACCGGCTGGTTGGTAGCAAATGTAGTTGTACTTCTGCGTAACTATAAGTAGTAACCAATCTCCAATTCTTTGTGGCTTGCCAGTGTGCGGCTATTTCTAGCCCATAAACTTCCCCCGTCATTTGATTGTCCCATCTCACTATCAAAGTGGGCGGTGGCGGAAAGGGTTGAAAGCCTATTGCTTCAATCGTGCGTAGTTTGTCATAGTCGTTATAAAACAGAGTGGTATCCAACAGAAATTGATCGTTGGGGGTAAAGCGATAGCCAAGTTCATAAGCCGTCATTATTTCTGACTCAAAATCAGGATTCCCGGAGCCATTTACCCGTAAATCACCGGTTAAGGTATTGGTTTTATTATCTGAATCATAACGTGAAGGGCTACGCACCGCGCGTGAGACGCTTGCCCACCCACTATGTTGTTCATGCGGAGTCCACAGTAAGCGAGCCGTCGGTTGATATTCAAACCCGGTATAATCATTATGTTCAAACTTTGAACCAAGTACCATTTTCCATCGTTGAGGTTGCAGAATAAACTCCGCTTGCACAAAAGCACTGAATAAATTGTCTTGGCGTTGATTGGGCTCAACATCAATAATAAATGAGTTGTTTTCAAAGTCATCACGGGTATGACGAAAGCCTAAACCCCATATAAATTCTTGGCGTTGATTGGGTTGCCAACGATGTTGAAAATCAAGATCATAAGTCCCGCGTACTTCTTTGAGAAATACGGTGTTATCACGTTCGGTAAAGTCATAATAGGTTTGTAATATCATGTCACCCTTGGTGAGTGTGCGTTTCCAACGGGCTAACAGATTGAAACCTTTGAGATAAGTGTGAACGTTGGCAATGCGCGGCACGTCTAATGGCAGAAAATTAGTTTGCTTTTCAAAACCGTCATAAGCATCGCCTTGTAGGCTTAAGCTATCGCGTTTAGTCACATTCCAATCAGTGCGAAAACCGCCGCGTTTCATTTGCCAATTATCGTCGGTGTCTTGCCCTTGTGCATCCGCAAAACTGTCATGCTGGTAAAATTTACCATAAACACGATAGTGGCCTTTTTTCATCTGTCCGCCATGTCGCGCCCCGACAATGGCTTGTTCTTCCCCCGTACCTAGATGAGTGGTCACCAAATTGCCTTGGGTTTTGTCAGCCGCTTTCGTGATGATATTGATAATGCCATTAACTGCATTAGCTCCCCATAATGACGCGCCGGGGCCCCGAATGACTTCAATGCGATCTATATCTTCTATTAAAAGATCTTGGACATCCCAAAAAACCGAGGCCGTATAGGGTGTATAAACTGTGCGCCCGTCTATCATCACCAGCAATTTACTGGAAATCAAACTATTCAAACCCCGCGCACTGATAGCCCAGCGATTGGCATTAACCCGTGCGACTTGCATGCCGGGTACCAGTCGCAGGGCTTCTGGAATACTGGTAATACCGGCACGGCGGATATCTTCTTGACTAATGACAAATAAAGCCGAGGGGGTATCCAGTAATTTTTGTGTCTTTCTGGCGGCTGAAGTCGCTTCCGGGTTGTAAAACTGGACTTTACCTAAATCTTTTAGGCTCAAGTTTTTCAATCGGCTGAGAAGGGCGCGTTTTTTTTCCAATGCGCTTGCGCTTGCTGGTGTTTTTTCACTGGCATGGCTTGGTTGTGTGACAATCAGCAATAAGCCGAGGAACAGTAAAAAAATCCCAACGAGTTGAATCCATTTGGGAATATAGGATGGTATGCTAAAGATCTTCATAAAAAAATTACCTACGGCGATAGAAAATTTCAGCAATTTCTAGTAAATTAGCACTGGCAATGAGATGTGCTTCATCCACGGTTTCTGGGGCAATAATGAAGCGTACTTCATTATAAGGTGTATTAAAAAATTCAATCATTCCACCCCGTCTTACAAATCCCTTTATATCGCTAACACTGAGGATAGGATGCTGCTTAAGATAAGCAAAAATTGTTGCCAAACGATATTTTTCTGATTGACTAACAAACAATATTTGACAACGAGCACTCCGATAAACCGTGCCCAAACGTTGCACGGTAACGAAGCGTCCTTCGACTCGTTCATTTTCTACCACAATATCAAGGTCTATCCCAAACGGATATTTCCCCAGAACACAGAAACGAAAAGGCTGTCTCGGATGTTTAAATGCAGAATCTTGCCAAGTAAAGAAAAGTGCAAAATTAAATAAATAAACCGCTTTGATCTGATATTCTTCTATGACATCTTCTGGGGTGTCAGCATAGCTAAAAGAAAAAGGCAATAGGCTGACAACCATTAAGAATAGGGTGATTGTGATTCGTAACCAGTGTAAGTATGACACATCTGATACCCGATTTCAGTTGAAACAAAAATAAAAATAACAAGAGACATTATACCCATTTAATTTAAGTGCTTGAGAGTTACGTTAAATAGGTATAAAATATAATTTATAGCAGCAATAAAAGCTAATCCGCTGGTTCATCCCACAGACTCACATATGTAGGGAAATGATTCGGTTCATCCCCACAGGCGCGGGGAACGGTCAATCAAGAGCAAACTCAACACAGTTATTATCGGTTCATCCCCACAGGCGCGGGGAACGTATTATCATATCTGATTGTTTTTGAACAGAAAAAATAATACCTTCGCCAAAAGTAGAGTATTAAACTGGGTTATTTTGAAAAATGCTTGAAAATCAATGAGATTTAAAATCGGTTTGACCAGATTCAAAATACGATAAGTGGTTGAAATTTAACCAATATCACATAAAAACAAGTTTATATTTGTGATAATTGGCGAAGGTATTAAAAAAAACAACCAAATTTTTTACCAAACCAGTTTGCCCTATATATGTGAGAAATTCCTACTTGGTTTTAAGTACTCTCATGCTTTAAGCTGGTTTCATTATCCAATAAAAAGGTATCAAGCAATGCGGCCGGTTTTCGGATATCGCCTAAGAAGGCCTGAATCCCAACAATGGCCAAATTGGTCCACTCATCATGACCCAGATTATCAGTCAACGCATCAACAATAATGAACAGACCATCGATACAACAAAGTAAATCCATCATGGCATCGGCAACGCCAGTAAACTGCACTTGATACTGGAGCGGTGTTTGTGCTACAGTGGGTTTGCTTATTTATGCTGTACCTCTTTGTTAGGTATGGTTTGATGATGGTGACCAAAGCTTGATTCAAACCTTGGTTCACCAGAGCATTGTCGTTTAGTAACAATAATATATAGTATACGCCCTTAACAATATTGGTCAAGCTTTTTTTTACGTTAGTTTTCCAAAACAATCGAGGTTTCTAATGCGTACCTTTTATGATACATCAATCAAGAACAAACTCAACATAGTCATTATCGTCACCAGCGGTACCATATTACTATTAGCCTCCGTGGCATTTGCCATCAACGACATTTTCACTTTTCGTCGCAACATGACGACGGATCTGTTTACGTTGGCTGATCTCGTTGGGATAAACAGCAGGGCGGGACTCCTTTTTAACAATAGTCGCACCACAAAAAAAAATATAGCGGCATTGAAAGCCAACCCACATATCATTTTAACCCATATTTTCTCGAAAAACGGTAAAAATTTTGCCAGTTATTTTCGGGAAGGGGTGAATGATGATTGGCTCCATTTGCTACCCGCGTCTTCAACAGTCAGTGACTATTATGTTTTGAATCAAAACGATACTGACTCTGAGCAGCCCATTGAAGATAGCTATCGGTTTCACGATGACTATATAGAAATATTTAAGAAAATTATTTATAAAGGGCGGATGGTAGGCACTGTCTATATCCAATCCGATTTAGATGCGCTCAAGGCTCGCCTTTTCTGGGCGGGCGGTATTGTGGTATCGGTATTTTTAATTTCCTTATTATTGGCATTTATGTTGGCATCCAAGCTCCAACGTCTTATCACTGCCCCGATTTATAGCCTTCTGCACACCATGAAAGTGGTATCAGAAAAGAAAAATTATTCTATTCGAGGTAAAAAACAGAATGATGATGAACTGGGGCATCTGATTGATGGCTTCAATGACATGTTGGTGCAAATTGAGACACGCGATAAAGATCTCGCGCGAGCCAATAAAGATCTCTCTCAGGCATTAGAACACTTGAAAGCCACGCAGGAAGAGCTGATCCAATCAGAAAAAATGGCAGCTTTAGGGCATTTGGTTGCCGGGATTGCCCATGAAATCAATACCCCATTAGGGGCTATTCGTTCATCCGTCGATAGTATTACCATTTTTTTAACTCAAAATCTAGAAAAATTACCGGCCTTTTTTCAATTACTACCAAAAGCCCGTCAACCGGCTTTTTTGGCTTTACTCCACAACATAACGAGACAAAACACCACGCTTACCACCAAAGAAAAACGCAAATATCGACGTGCTTTGATTCGTCAACTGGAAAAACACGACATTGAAGATGCCGAAACGGTTGCCGATACACTGGTAGATATGGGTATTTATCAGGATATTGAAGCCTTTTTACCCCTATTAACAGATCCTGAAAGTAAAACCATTTTAGACACCGCCTATCAACTGTCCACGATTCAAAAAAGCGCCAAAACCATTACAACCGCTTCAAATCGTGCGGCTAAAACGGTATTTGCGTTAAAAAGTTTTGCCCATTATGATCAAACTGGTGAAAAGGTTAAGGTCAACATCACTGAAGGCATCGACACGGTATTAACCCTTTATCAAAATCAACTCAAACAGGGTGTCGATGTCATCCAAAATTATGCCGAGTTGCCACCGATATTTTGTTATCCTGATGACTTAAGTCAAGTATGGACAAATCTGGTTCATAATGCTTTACAAGCAATGGATTACAAAGGCACTTTGACGATTGATGTAGCCATGCCAGCAAATTACATGGTTATTAATATTACTGATAGCGGCATTGGTATTCCTGATGAAATCCAGCCGAAAATTTTTGAGCCATTTTTTACCACCAAACGTGCTGGTGAGGGTAGTGGCTTGGGTTTGGATATTGTCAAGAAAATTATTGAAAAACATGATGGCAAAATTACCTTTACAAGTGAGCCGGGAAAAACCACTTTTAGTGTTTGTCTGCCAATCAATGGGTAATAAATAAGTAATGGGATCTACGCAAACAGATACCACAGCTTAGCGAAACCTTTTGCGTTTTGTAAGGTAATAGGTAATAGGGTGAGAAGTATATATGGACGGGTACTTATTAGTCACTATGTGTTACGCAACGTGCTTCAAATTGATTTTAACTAAAAATGGCGAACTGACGTGGTGGCCGCTGCATCCAGTATTGATATAGAAGAACATCAAAACATTCCTGTTGATATTGGACTACGGCCTCACGGATCGCGGACTTGACTTTGGCCAGACTAATCCCAAGCAGCCAACCGGGTAATTTATGCTGTGGGATGCACAGCATCTCGTATTGTTTGCCATCGGCACCGGTCGTAACCATATGGTGACAACTGAATTTTTCCTTCTGAGACAATAACTTATGATATTGACCCGGCCAGCTTAAACCCATACCGTCAATAATCGGACGCATCGCAATATGGCACTCGCCATTAACTTCAATGGTGAGCAATTCTTGGCTGTGGAAAGGCACTATTTGAGTGTGTGACATCTTGGTTTTCTCAAAAAAAATATCACATATAGTTTGTAAGAATAATAATTTAAGAATGAAACCGTAAAGCGTTTTGGAAACTTTGAAGGTTTTGCCCTAAATATTTTTCTGAACGTCTATATATAGGGAAACGGTGGTAAATTAATTAAACCGCGCGCGTCGCGGGGAACGGTACTGGCGTGCGTACCAATTAGATGCGGTGCAAAGTTCATCCGCGCGCGTCGCGGGGAACAGTCATATAGTATCTCACTGTTTTTGAACCGAAAAAAACAGTGTGATTTATTACCAAACCGGTTTGCCCTATATATGCGAAAAAATCCAATATTTTAAATAGCATTCCGGGTTTTCCGTGCCCGGCTGAGTAAACACAAAACTCACGAATTCCCGCGAGCGGGATTCTATGTTTGCTCGTCGCAATCCACCGCAATAAATTAATCTCATATATCCAATTGGATATTTATCAACCCCTAATAGAAAATAAATTTTATTTGCAAATAATAAAATTGGAAATATCATTTTAATACATAAATATCAATATTAATTGGCTGTTGACTGGTAACGGGGAAATGCATCGTCAAAACTCTACGTCTGTTGATTCAATAGACGCAGTGGTAGATTGGTTGAATGAATGGTGGGAACGGACGGATGAGCGCACTTGGCTAAAAGTGCAGTTCAAACGGAACTTTCCCGAACTTGCAGACTGGTTAAAAAGCCAGTTTTAGAGTCAATGGCTTATTATTAGATAGTGGTGCAAAAATGGCCCTAGTACACGATCGCTGCAATCCCCCAGATCACCCCGAAATCAGATTTTTCCAAAAAATCGGATTTCTTGGCTCTATTTTTGGGTGGTACGGATCCTTGCGCGATCCAGCACTAGGATAAACGATACCAACAGAGAAAATTACCGCTTCTGTGACGAGCAATTTAGCGGCTAAA
>Ga0164315_10004885_pt1 | contig 10446 bp, 9 predicted proteins | sample GuaBasSedimGuay6_FD_113737 | JGI IMG/M metagenome (GOLD analysis project Ga0164315, IMG submission 113737) | Subseafloor sediment microbial communities from Guaymas Basin, Gulf of California, Mexico - Guay6, Core 4569-2, 0-3 cm | ecosystem: Environmental > Aquatic > Marine > Hydrothermal vents >...
GACGGTGGCCTCTGGAAAGAGGCAGTCCTCTCCTGGTTCAACGGCGTAAGCCGTTGAGACGGGCGGCCTCTTGAGAGAGGCAGTCCACTCCTGGTTCAACCGCTTACGCGGTTGAGACGGCGGCCTCTGGAAAGAGGCAGTCCGCTCTTGGTTCAACGCCCTACGGCGTTGAGACGTTGGCCGCCGAAAGGCGGCTTTTTCGTGGCTAGGCGTGGACGATGCGGGCCAGGCGCTCGACGTGCTTGGGATCGACGGCGGCGGTCGTGCGGCCGCCCCGCTTGAGGGATGTCCCGACGATGAGGCCGTCCGCCACCGCGAGCAGGTCGGCGGCGTTGGCTTCCGTCACGCCGGAACCGACCAGCAGGGGCGCGTTCCCGATGGCCGCGCGCACCGCCTCGACCTCCTCGATCGCGGCGGCACTGCCGGTTGCCGGGCCGGTCACGATGACCGCGTCGGCGCCCGCCCGCGCGACGAGGTCCTTCGCCGCCGGACCGACCGCGTCGGCGTGCAGTGTGCGCCCGTGCTTGACGTGCACGTCGGCCGCGATGCGCGTGTCGAGTCCGAGTGCCGCGCGCAGGCGCAACAATTCCGCGGCGCAGCCCTCGATGATGCCCTGGTCCGTTGCCACCACGCCGGCGAGTACGTTGACGCGGACAAATTGCGCGTCCACGGCGCAGGCGACTCCCAGTGCTGCGCACGCGTCGTTGCGGAGCGCGTTGATTCCCAGCGGGATATCGATGGCTTCTTTCACCGCCTGTGCACAGATGGCGAACGCCGCGACCACCTCGGCGGGAAGCGCTCCTTTCAGGAACGGGGCGTCCCCGAAGTTCTCGATAATGAGCGCGTCGGCGCCTCCCTTGGCGTACGACTTCGCATCGGAAACCGCGCGCGCGGCCACGTTTTTCATGCTGCCGCCATAGCCGGGACTGCCCGGCAGGGCGAGCATGTGAACGACGCCGATGAGGGGGCCAATGTGGGGGCTCGGGAAGCCCCGCGCGGCGTGGGAAGGGCGCGGCATGGCTGCAAACCCTACTGTCTCGGATCGGGGCGGGCAATTGCGATCAAGCGCGACCCGCGAAGCGCCGAAGTAGGGGCAGGCATTAAGGCGCCATGAGTCGTATTGACACGCATCGGAACTCGCTGGAAGCGCACATCGTCTATTGGGGGCCCTCGGCCTCCGGTAAGTCGGAAGCGTTGGCCGCGGTACAACGTTCGGTTGACCCCGAAGGTCGATCGGCGATGTATAGCCTCGCAGGCAGCGATGGCAGCACGGTCTATTTCGACATGCTGCCGCTCGAGGAGTTCCGGTTCGGTGGCCACAAGCTGCGTGTGCGCGTGACCGCGGTTCCCGGCGGTGTCGATCGCGGCCCTGAACGGCAGGCGCTGCTGCGCGACGCGGATGCCGTCGTGTTTGTGGCCGATGCGATGCGCTCAGCGCTCGCCGGCAACCGCGCGTTTTCGCGTGAACTGGATGAGGTGCTCGCGCAGACCGACCGTTCGCGGACCGATCTGCCGGTGGTCTGGTGCTTCAACAAGCAGGACGCCCCCGACGCGATCCCGACGCGCGAATTGCGCGAGATGCTCGTGCCGGGAACGGAGCCGGTCTACGAGACCGTCGCCACCAGCGGCACCGGCGTCTACGAAGCGTTCCGCGAGACCTTCCGGCTACTGCTGCAGAACCTGGCGCGGCGCCACGAGCTGACGCCGTCCTCCAGCGACGGTGACGGGATGCCCGAGCAGCTTCTGCCGCAACTCGCCCGCGCCGCGCGCGCCGGCGGCGTGCGTGCGGCCGGTGCGGCCGGATCGATCGTCAACGTGGATGTGCCCGCCGAAGACGGCGACAGCGCGCTGCGCGCGGTCGAGACGATGCGCGCACTGGCGGAACTGCACGCCGATTGCGCGGCGAAGCTGTCGCTGGTCGAGGGCCAGAACACCGAGCTGTTGGCCGTCAATCGCGTGGCGCGCTCGATCCTCTCCGCGATGGAGATCGACAATCTGCTGCTCGTGCTGCTCGATGCCACGGTCGGCCGGCTGGGTGTGACGCACGCCGGCGTGGTGGTCTTCGACCCCGCGCAGGAGGGCGCGCTCAAGACGCACATCACGGGCTTCGGGCGCGATCCCGCGCTCGGTCTCGCGCCCGCCGCGGCGCGCCGCTTCTTCGAGTTGATGCGCGATTCGGATGGTCCCATCCCGGCGGACTCCCGGCTCGATCCCGAACTGCTCAAGGCACTGCAGGAGGTCGATGGCCGCGTCAAGTCGGCGATGTTCCAGCCGCTCAAGGTGGACAGCAGTTCGCCGAACGGCTGGATCGGCATCTACATGGTCGAGGAGACGCCGCGCATGGGCGCCTCGGCGCTGCTCTTCCTGAGTTCGATCGCGCGTCTCGCCGCGCTCGGTCTCGAGAAGATCGGGCAATTCGACGTGATGCGGCGCACGCAGGAGGAAGGCCATGACGAACTGCATGACATCACCGCCAACCTCGAGATGGCGCGTGCGCGTGTTCGTGCGCTCAATCGCGGCCTGGAGTCGCGCGTGCGCGAGCGGACGCAGGTGCTCACGGAATCGTTGCGCCGCGTGCAACGCGACTCGGCCGAGTCGGTGATTCGCGCCCGCGAGCACGGCGTCGCCAAGCTCGCGGCATCGCTAGTCAGTGAAATGGACGCGCCGCTCGCGGGCCTGACCGCGCGACTCGACGAAATGCGCGGCCAACTGCACGAGTTACGCGGCAAGATCGCCGCCGGCACGCCCGAGGAACGCGTGGCGGCGCTGGCCAAGTACTCCGGCGGAATCGACGCCTGTATCGACGAGGCGAAGCGGGTCGATGGCGTGGTCGGAAGCCTGCGCAGCAAGGATGCGGACAGGCCCGACGACGCCGGCTTTTCGCTCAATTCCGCGGTCACCGATGCGGCCGCACTGCTGGAGCGTCGCATCGAGGGCGCGGCCGAGTTCGATCTGCGTCTGGGCACGCTGCCGGACGTTCCGGGCGACGCGGCGGCGCTGGGCGAGCTTGTCTCGGCGATCCTGACCAACGCACTCGAGGCTGTCGAGGCGACCGGCAAGCGCGGCACCATCACGGTCACCACGTACGGGAGCAGCGACAGCGTCACCCTGCGCATTACCGACGACGGCGTCGGGATCGATGAGGACCTGCTGCCCCGCGTCTGCGAGCCTTACGTGACCACCAAGCAGGGCCAGAAGGACGCCGGCCTCGGTCTACACGCGGCGCAGCAGTCGATTGAGGCGCAGGGCGGCTCGCTGAGCATCAAGGCCCGCAGCGGCGGCGGCACCTCCGCCACCGTCGAGTTCGCGCTCGCGACGCAGCCTGCGTAGCCGAACTCCCTCTTGCTCGCTACGCTTCGCGCGTTCCGAGTGATGGTTTGTGAGTAGTGCGTCGCAACCAGCCCATCCGTCTGCGTGCGGCAGTCACGGGGCCTCGGGAGTCATATTGCGGCGCCGAATTCGACCGAGGCCCAACGATGGCGCCCAAGCCACGGGACGGTCTGGTCGCGACGCAAGACCCATCACCTACAAACCGCTACCGATCCCGGCGAGCTTGGCCTAGAGCTGCGAGTCGCGCGGCGAAAACGGACAGCTTCCGCGCTTGCTCGGCGTCTGCAGGAACGCGACGAACTCGGCCGCTTCGCCCGACTTCGCCTCGCGGCGGAAACGTTCGACCGTCTCCTCGAAGCCGCCATCCAGCGAACGCAGCGTGCGCACCATCATGAGCAGTTCGCCGCGCGCCTCGCGCGTGACGCCGTTGCGCTTCATCCCGACCGCGTTGATGCCGTCGATGCGCGTGTCGTGGTTGAGCGTCGTGAACGGCGGCACGTCGCGGCGCGCGCGGGAGTTGCCCGCCAGCATCGCGAGCCGGCCGATGCGCACGAACTGATGCGCCGTCGCATTGCCCGACAGGAAACAGCGATCGCCAACGGTGACGTGGCCCGCGAGCAGCGCGCCGTTCGCAAGAATCACGTGGTTGCCGACGCGCGTGTTGTGCCCGGCGTGCGCGTGGTTCATGAACAGGCAGTCGGAGCCCACGACGGTTTCGCTGCCCTCTATCGTGCCGCGATGAATCGTCGCGCCTTCGCGAATCAGCGTGCGCGCGCCGATGCGGACATAGGTGGGTGCGCCGTCGTAGCTGAGATCCTGCGGCTCGCAGCCAATCGATGCGAAGGGCCAGACGCGCACCTCCTCGGCCAACTCGGTCCAGCCCGTGATGAAGGCGTGCGGACCGATGACGACGCGCGGACCCAGCTTCACGTCGGGCCCGATCCACGCAAGCGCGCCAATTTCGGCAGTGGGGTCGATTTCCGCGCGCGGGTCAACAATCGCGGCGGGGTGGATGCGGGGTGCACTCAAGGCACCGTGAGAATACACCGCCGGCGTGGCGGCAGGCCTACAATGTGCGCATGAAGCGATTCATCCTTGCCGTGGGCGTGTGTGCCGTTCTCTCGCTTGCCGCGTCGGCCCAAGACGTGATTCCGTCCGAGGGCACACTTGTCGCGGAGTCGAAGAGCGTCGCGCCCGGCGGCACGCTGTGGGTCGGCCTGCGCATCACGATGAAGCCGCGCTGGCATGTCTATTGGAAGAACCCGGGCGACTCCGGCCTTGCACCCAAGCTCGACTGGACCGTGCCGGACGGCGTCAAGCTGACCGTTCCCGCTTGGCCGGCGCCGCACAAGCTATGGCTCGATCCGTTGATGATGTACGGGTACGAGGACGAACTGCTGCTGCCCGCCCGTATCGACGTGCCCAAGGACTACAAGGGCAAGACGCTGACCGTCGCGCTCGATGCGAAGTGGCTCTGCTGCGATGAGATATGTCTCGACGGCGGACTCAACGCGAAGATCGAAGTCCCCGTGCGCGCCGGTGTTGCCGAGAAGGACCCGCAGTGGGCGCCGCTGTTTGCGCGCACGCGCACCGCGACGCCGCAGGCGATCGAAAACGCGTTCGCGTTGGCGTGGACGCGCAAGGACGGCGCTCTTGTGTTCGGGATCTCGATCCGCACCGCGAAGGTGCCGCTGGACAAGAATGCGCGCGCCTACTTCTTCTCGGGGACGGGCGGCGTGCTCGACCACACCGCGGATCAGAAGCTGACCGTGGAGGACAAGCACGCCACGCTGAGCCTCACGCTCGACCCAGCGACAAAGAAGGACCGAATCCCCCGACTGCGCGGGGTGTTGGTAGTGGAGCAGGGCAAAACGAGGCGCGCCTATCTCGTCGACCTGCCCGGACAGAAAACCCCGTAAGGAGAGAACGAGATGCGAATCCTGATTGCCTGCTGCGTCGTCGCGGCGCTGGCCTGGACGGTGCGTGCCGAAGACAAGCCGGTCGCACCCAAGAAGCCCGACGCCGAAAAGAAGGCGCCGGAAAAGAAGGAGAACAAGGGCACCAAAGCCCCCGCTTTCACCCTCAAGAACATTGAGGGCAAAGATGTCTCTCTCAAGGACTTCAAGGGCAAGATCGTCGTCATCGAGTGGGTCAACTACAACTGCCCGTTCGTGAAAAAGCACTACGACAAGTCGGGCAACATGCCGGCGTTGCAGAAGAAGTACATCGGCAAGGGCGTGGTCTGGATCGGCATCTGTTCCAGTAACCCGAAGCACCGCGACTATCGCGACGGGAAGAACCTCAAGGCGGCGGCCAAGGAGCGTGGCGCGATCTACACGGCGCTGCTCATGGACGCGGACGGCAAGATCGGCCGCGAGTACAAGGCGCGCACGACGCCCCACATGTTCATCATCGACAAAAAGGGCTACGTCGCCTACCAGGGTGCGATCGACAGCGTGCGATCCAAGGACCCGGCCGACGTGAAGACCGCCACCAACTACGTCAGCCAGGTCGTCGATGCGCTGCTGGCCGGCAAGAAGGTGCCGGTCGCCGCGACGCAGCCCTACGGCTGAGGCGTCAAGTACGCGCGCAAGCGCAAGCAGCGCCCGTAGGGCCCTGCAACAAAATCAACCGACGATCTGCGCCGCCGTGTTGGCACGTGCCATCGCGGTGCGCCGATCGATCACGCCCGCCTTGACGAGGATGTTGAGCGAGTCCTCGAGGGTCTGCATGCCGCTCTTGCCGCCCGTCTGCATGGCGTTCGCGAGTTGCTGCCCCTTCCCCTCGCGGATCAGCGCCCGCACGCCGCGCGTCGCGACGAGGATCTCCTGGGCGACGCACAGCCCGTTGCCGCGCTGCTCCGGGATGAGGATCTGCGAGCAGATCGCGTTGAGCGAACTGGCCAGCTGAATGCGGATCTGCGGTTGCTGGACGGCGGGGAAGACATCGATAATGCGCTCGATGGTCGTCGTCGCGCCGGTGGTGTGTAGCGTGCCGAGGACGAGATGCCCCGTCTCGGCCGCGGTGACGGCCAGCGCGATGGTTTCGAGATCGCGCATCTCTCCGACCATGAGCACATCGGGATCCTGGCGCATGGCGCGGCGCAGTGCGTCGGAGAAACCGCGCACGTCGCGTCCCACCTCGCGCTGGGTGATCTGCGCCAGCTCCTCGTGGTGCACATACTCGATGGGGTCTTCCATCGTGACGATGTGGCAGTGGTGCTTCTCGTTGATGTGTCGCAGCATCGCCGCCACGGTGGTGCTCTTGCCGGAGCCGGTCGGCCCCGTCACCAGCACGAGGCCCTTGCGCGAGTCCGCGATGTTCCGCAGCACGGGCGAGAGGCCGAGATCCTCGATCGACGGCACCACGTCGGGAATGCGGCGAATCGCGAGGCCCACTTCGCCGCGCGCACGCAGCGCGTTGACGCGGAAGCGACCGATACCCTCGGCCGAATAGCCGAAGTCGAGATCCCAGTCGTGTTCGAAGCGCTCGTACTCCTCTTTGGTGAGCAGTTCCCGAACGAACTTGTCCGCCTCGTCGGGCTTGACCAGGCGACGGGAGATGGGGCGCAGCTCGCCCATGGTGCGGAGTCGGACAAGGCTGTTGCCGCGGACGTGGAGGTCGCTCGATTCGCGCTCGACCATGATGCGCAGCAGGTCGTGGATGCTGTCGGCGAACCCGTCCGGTCGGAGCGGTATGCCCGTATCCGTGACGACGGCCCTGGGTTCGGCTTCGCCCTTGCCCACGCCGACGATGACCTTGCGCTTCACCTTGGGCGGCTCGCCCGGCGTGGCGGTCGCGCCCGGGCCATGGATCGGCGTTGAATCGTGGATGATGGCGCCGACCGCATCCGTCGTCAGCTCTGTCTTGAACCGACAGCCGAGGCAGATCATGCGCTTGCCGTTCACCTCGGCTTCGGTGAGTCGTACGGCGTCGGCACTGATCGTGCGCCCCGCCTCGATGAACTCGATCTTCACGCCATCGCCGAACTGTTCGGCCACGAGCAGATTGACCGTGGAGAAGTCCGTCTCATCATCACCGATCTCCCACTGCTCGCCGCGGACGGTAAGCAGCGCGCCGGTGCGCGAGAGATCGACGACGATGCCGGACAGCTTGCCGCGGCTGCCGTGCAAATGCGCGTGAATCACGCGGCGGACGCGGTTCGCCCGCATATGGAATTCGATGGTCTGTTCGCTCATGGCAGGGTTCCCCGCCTATCTCCTCGGCGCTTTGGGGCGCCGCGCTTGAGCGATGCTTATCGACGGCGGCGGCGACGGCGGGCGCGGGGGGCCGAGGTTGCGCCGCCCGCGTCGTCGTCCTTGCCCTCGAGGATCGCCTCGATGCGCTCGACGACTTCGCTCATTTCCGGGCGCTCGACGGGATCTTTGCGCGTGCAGGCGCCGACGAGGTCGAGAATGCCGCTCTTCAGGAAGGGCTGGCGGCTCTTGAGCGAGGGGAACGGCTCGCGGTAGTGGGCCAGCGCGATCGCCTTGGCGTCACCGGTCGAGTGGGGGGCCGCGCCGGCGAGCAGATGGAAGAGGATGGCGCCCAACTGGTAGGTGGACGCTTTGGGGCCGATCTCGTCCTCGCCGCCGATCTGTTCCGGCGCGATGTAGAGCGGGTCCTGCACGAGCTTGCTGCGCAGCGCCGCCAACTCCTTGAACGGCACGATGTTGCGGAACGTGACGATGCGCCCGACGCCACCCGAACTGATCGAGACCAGCCGCGGCGTGAAGTTCTTGTGGGTGAAGCCCTCGCTGTGCAGGTACGCGAGCGCCTGCGCGCAGCCGAGCGCGTGCTTGAGCGCCTCGTCGGGCGGGATCGGCTTGCCCGGTTCCAGCATCGTCGCGAGCGTCTGCGCGGTGATACGTTCGGTGACCAGCGCGAGCGGATCCTCGCGGCGCGAATCGATGACGGTGAGCAGGTGGGGGTGCTGCAGTTCGATCAGCCGGTCCATCTCCGCGAGGAAATCGCGATGCGCCCCCGCGTGCTGCTCGTACTGCGGCTTGAGCACCTTGATCGTCAGCTTGCGCCCGAGGCTCGTCTGTTCGCAGTCGAACCAGAGGCCCACTGCATCGCTGCCGACGGGGCGGCGCAGGCGGTAGCCGGGAATCTGGAGCGAAACGGGCAGTTCGTCCGCGGTGCCGAATCCGATGGTGCTGGTCACATCGGGATTGTATCGCTAAAAAAGGCGGGAAACATGATCGAGGCGGAGGGGCTGACCAAGACGTTCGTCGTGCACAAGAAAGCACCCGGCCTGATGGGTTCGGTGCGCTCGCTTTTCGTGCGCGAGAAGGTCGAAAAACACGCGGTGCGCGCCGTGAGCTTCCGTGTCGATGAAGGCGAAATCGTCGGGCTCGTCGGCGCGAACGGCGCGGGCAAGACGACGCTCGTGAAAATGCTCGCGGGCATCATTCATCCGACGTCCGGCGAGGCGCGCGTGCTGGGCTACCGGCCGTGGGAGCGAAACAACGAGTTCCGCAGCCGCATCGCGCTCATCATGGGCCAGAAGGCGCAACTCTGGTGGGACCTGCCCGCGGCGGACGGCTTCCTGCTGCTCAAGGAGATCTACCGCATCCCCGACGCCGACTACCGCACGCGGCTCGCGGAACTTGTGCGCATGCTCGAGGTCGAGAAGGAGCTGAACGTGCAGGTGCGCCGCTTGTCGCTGGGCGAGCGCATGAAAATGGAGCTGATCGCGACGCTGCTGCACCAACCGCGCGTCGTCTATCTCGACGAACCGACGATCGGCCTGGACCTGACCGCGCAGCGCGCCATTCGCGACTTCCTGCTGGCTTACCGCGAGCGCCACCGACCCGCGATGATCCTCACCAGCCACTACATGGAGGACATCGAGCGGCTCTGCGAGCGCATCATGATCATTCGCGAGGGCGAGATCGTCTATGACGGCCAACTCGCCGACGTCAAGCGCACCTACGCGACGCACAAGATCATCACCGCGCACCTGCGTCGCGAGGACGGCGGCTTCGAGGTGTCGGAAGATCTGCTCGCGCGCGGTGCGGTGCTGTCGGAGGAGGAGGGCACGCTGCGCTACGAGGTGCCGCGCGAGGAGGTGACGCAGGCCGCCGCCGCCGTGCTCGAGAACTGCGGCGTCTACGACCTGTCGATCGACGAGATGGACATCGGCACGATCATCGAGCGCATCTTCAAGGGGCGCGGGGAGTGAGCCCGCGGCTCTTTTTTCAGATCGTCAGCCTGGAGGCGCGCACGAAGTTCAGCTACCGCGTCGACTTCTGGGTCAACGCGGTGCTCAGCTTCGGCGTCGAGCTGATGGTGGCGTTCTATCTGTGGACCGCGATCTTCGAGGCGAGTGGCAGCACGAGCATCGGCGGACGCGACATCCAACAGACGATTCTCTACTACGTGACCGTGCTGCTCGTGGGGCGCTTCGCGGGTGGGCGCGACTTCGAGGGAACGGTGCAGAGCGACATCTACGAGGGCGGATTGAACCGCTACCTCGTGCTGCCGTTCGCCTACCGGCCGTACAAGTATGCGCAGTCGCTGGGCAAGCTGGTGCCGGTGGTGGTGCAGGTGATTCTGTTCGGCGCCATCGCGATCCCGCTGCTGGGTCTCGCCTCGCAGGTGCACCTGACGTTCGCATCGGTCGCGATGACGCTGGCCGCCATGCTGGTCGCCAACCTGCTCTTCTTCCTGATGCAGTTCCCGTTGCAGGTCACCGCGTTCTGGGCGGACAACGTCTGGAGCCTGCTCGTCGCGCAGCGCCTGCTGGGACAGATTTTCGGCGGTCTCATGCTGCCGCTCTCCGTCTTTCCGGGGTGGGGCCAGAGGCTGCTCGAGGTTCTGCCTTGGCGCTTCTTCTTCGACTTCCCCGCGCGCGTGCTGCTGGGTGAGATCGGCGTGCGCGAGTGGGGGCTGGGCATGCTCCTGGCGATCGGTTGGTGCGGCGTCTTCGCGGCAATTGGCCAGGCGATCTGGAAGCGCGGGCTGCACCAATACACGGGAATCGGCATTTAGCGATGTGGCGCTACGTCAGGCTCTACGCCCATCTCCTGCGCTTCAGCTTCAGTCGTGCGATGGAGTTCCGCATCGACTTCTTCTTTCGCATCGGCATGGACATCCTGTGGAACGCGATGA
>Ga0164315_10004886_pt1 | contig 10445 bp, 5 predicted proteins | sample GuaBasSedimGuay6_FD_113737 | JGI IMG/M metagenome (GOLD analysis project Ga0164315, IMG submission 113737) | Subseafloor sediment microbial communities from Guaymas Basin, Gulf of California, Mexico - Guay6, Core 4569-2, 0-3 cm | ecosystem: Environmental > Aquatic > Marine > Hydrothermal vents >...
AGCGAGCAAGTGGTGCGGCAATGCAGGCGGCATTCGAGTTGGCCCATCGGGAGCGCTTTTCATTTCTGCATAGCGGCAAGGCTTTGGTGATTGAGAGTATCTCCCTTGAAGCGATAATTGAGCAGGGCGTGCAGGCCCTTAATGAGCCTGAGGCCCGGCAGTCGCAAAAAATAGAATACTCAAATTTAAGTGCGCAGATTTACAGTGGTGATCAATATCTATCCGCTCCCATTATAGAGCGAGAATCCCTGCCCAGCGGTACGCGCTTAAACGGCCCGGTGATGATTGTAGACAGCAATTCGACCACACTGGTCGACTCAGGCTGGCAGGCGGAGGTCTTGCCCGGTGGCATGTTGCAACTGAGTAAAGCGCGACAGGGCAACGTTCGACAGGGACGTGTGCAGCGCAAGGTCTCGACTGAACGCAACCCGGTGCAACTGGAAATCTTTAATTACCAGTTTATGGCCATTGCCGAACAAATGGGTGCGGTGCTGGCCAATACCGCTCACTCGGTCAATATCAAAGAGCGTTTCGATTTCTCCTGCGCCTTGTTTGATGCCCGCGCAAACTTGATCGCCAATGCGCCCCACGTGCCCGTGCATTTGGGTTCGATGGGCGAAACCGTGGCTCGCTTGATCGACAGCCGTGCTGGCAATATCCACCCCGGCGATGTCTATTTGGTCAACTCGCCCTATGCCGGTGGCACTCATTTGCCAGATTTAACCGTGGTTAGCCCGGTGTTTGGTCGTGAGTTTAGTGTGAGTGATGGGGGGTTGCATAAAGCTCCGGACTTCTATGTGGCAACCCGCGCTCATCACGCCGATATCGGTGGTATTACGCCCGGTTCAATGCCCGCTGAAAGCCGACATATCGAAGAAGAAGGCGTGCTAATAGAGGACTTTCTATTGGTGCAGGCAGGCCAGTTTAGAGAGGGTGCAATTCGTGAGCTACTCGCTAGCGGTCGCTATCCGGCGCGTAATATCGATCAAAATATTGCTGACCTGCAGGCCCAGGTGGCCGCCAATACCTATGGCCTTGCCGAATTGCAAAAGCTGGTGCTCGAATACGGGCGGGATGTCGTCACTGCTTATATGCAGCATATTCAGGACAATGCCGAAGAAGCGGTGCGGCGGGTGATCGCGACATTGCACGATGGCTGTTTTGAATATGCGATGGATAATGGGGCGCTCGTTAAAGTCGCTATAGGCATTGATCGACAGAAGGCGCGCATGTGTATCGACTTTAGCGGCACTTCTGCCCAATTGCCCGGTAATTTCAATGCCCCGGCAGCGGTATGCCGGGCGGCCGTGCTCTATGTAATTCGCACGCTGGTGGCTGAGCCTATTCCCCTCAATGCCGGTTGTCTACGCCCGGTCGATATTGTTATTCCTGAGGGCAGCATGCTCAGCCCGCGTTATCCGGCGGCGGTGGTGGCGGGCAATGTAGAAACATCACAGTACATAGCTGATGCGCTCTATGGTGCGCTGGGGGTGCTGGCGGGCTCACAGGGCACGATGAATAACCTGACTTTCGGCAACGATAGTTACCAGTACTACGAAACGATATGCGGTGGTGCCGGGGCGGGCGATGGCTTTGTCGGTGCCAGTGCGGTGCAGGTACATATGACCAACTCGCGGCTAACCGATGCGGAGATACTCGAGCTACGCTTTCCGGTATTGCTCGAAGAGTTTTCCATTCGCCGGGGCAGTGGCGGTGCGGGTCGCTACCCCGGTGGCGATGGCGTAGTGCGAAGGCTGCGCTTCCTCGAATCAATGAGTGTCAGTATTTTAAGCGGCCATCGGCGTGTGCCCGCTTTTGGTCTGGCTGGTGGCGGCGAAGGCATGACGGGTGCAAACAGTGTTGCAAAAAGAAACACTGTGCAGCAGGCACTACCATCTACGCATAGTTTTAGTGTCAATGCTGGAGATGTTTTGAGTCTGCATACCCCTGGTGGAGGCGGCTATGGTAAGGCCTCGTAAATGTCCATTATGGGTGTGGGGTGCTATATAACGGTAAATAGCGTTGTAATTAGTGCTGAAGGGTATGAAATCGACTCTTCTTTCTTTCATAGGGTTCACCAAAAAAAACAAACAAAAACAACTAGCTAAGACTTGCTTTTAAATATATGTAAATAAGATGACGTTTATCATGGCAAATTGCTTGACAGCCCGGCTGCCACAGCTTAACTTGCGCAAACGTCGACAATAAAAATAACGACGAATTGTGACGTATATAAATAAGAATCATAAATGGGGGTGTCACTTGAAGTATTCCAACTTCAATTCAGCAAAATCAGTAAAGAGTTTTTCGGCCATTGCCAAAACGACTACCGCAGCAGCAGTTTTGCTAGCAAGTACTCAGGCGCAGGCTTTTCGTTTCGAGGCTGGTGAGTGGGAGGGCTATTTCGATACGGTTTTCTCAGCCAGTGCGGCAATGCGCGTGGAGAACGCAGCGCACTACGGTACAGCGGATCCAACCGGTAATCACAATCTGTTTCGCGATGCGGGGGACGTTTACTCAACGCCTCTTTCCTTGTTGACAGATTTTGGTATGCACAAAGACGGTTTTGGTTTCTTGACCCGTTTTTCCTATACCTATGACTACACCATTATGAATAAGGACTGTAGCAACTGTGAACGGCCCAATGTTTGGCCATATCCCGCGGGCAGTGTTACTGGTGGTGGACCGGAATCAGTTTTCCATGGTTATCTTGATGGTGATTCTGTTCCTGAAACGATTGATGGTATTTCAGACAGCGCGCAAAACTTGGCGGGTAATAAATTCACGCTTTATGATGCTTTCGTCTACGGCAGCTGGGAGATTTTTGGTGGCCATCCCATCAATGTTCGTGTTGGTAAGCAGGTGATTAACTGGGGTGAAGCCAATATTTCGAAGGGTGGTATTAGCCAGATGATGAACCCGGTTGATTTGTCCAAGGCAACCACACCGGGTACGGATGTTAAAGAAACATTAATACCGCAAGAGTCAGTTTATTTAAACTTTGGTTTTACTGACGATATCAGTCTGGAAGCCTACTACACCTGGAACTGGCGCGAATCAACTTTCATCGGCGTGGGCACTTACTTTAGCCCCTTCGACTTTTTAGGTACGGGCTATAACCCTGATTTGTTCGTCCGTGGTATTGAAAAGTCTGGTTCGGAAGAACCCGATAGTGGTGGCCAGTACGGTATTAATATGCACTTCATCATTCCTTCATGGAACTATGCTGATTTGGGTATTTACTATGTCCGCTCCCACGCATTTAATCCCTATATTGGTTTAGATCCCGACTACGTAACACGTCCAGACCCCGCGAACGGAGGTCGTCAAACGTTAGCTGGCTACCAGTGGATTTATGAAGAAGATCAGGATACCTATGCGATCTCATTGAACGGTGAGTCTATTTTCGACGGCTCATTTGCTATCGAGCTTAATTTCAAGCCGGATTTTTATGATACGCGAGAAGCTCGAAACCTCTTCGGTATTAGTGGTATCACTGTACCCTATACAGGTTTGGGTGGAGCACAGGTCGGTGAAGCCTTTGGCTTTTCAGTACCAGAGGGAACCGCCCCCGGGTTGCGTTTCGGCGATATTGTTGATGACTACGGTGTTATACCGGGAAGTGAGTCTGGTGCTGCTGACGTTTATACCTTCCTCGGAAACTACACTCGATCTGTGGGTACTGATTTTCTTGGGGCTGACAAGATAAGCACTATCTTTGACTTCTCTATGGTCTGGATCGATGGCATGTCCTTCGGTGATAATTTGGACAGAGTGAATGATTCACCTGAATCACCAACCGGGCAGAGTAATGCTGTTGTTGACCCCGGCAGGTTTGACGGTGTAGATAACCTGGATCGTCCCATTACGGACTTCTCCTGGGGTTATACAGCCGTTGTCGCGCTGGAATACAACGACGTTTTTGCCAACGTTAATGTCAGCCCAACGCTGATCTTTGTCCACAATGTTGAGGGTTATACGCCTTTCAATGCGGGTGCCATGGTGGAAAACCAACGTACCCTGGTAGCAAAAATTGGCTTTAGCTATCTGACCAGTACAACTGTTGATTTACAGTATGTGTCATGGATTGGTACGGCAGGAACAAGTCAGAATAGAGACAATGTTTCTATAGTATTTAAGCGCAGCTTCTAAAATACAGGGTTCCGGTGAGTTCGCTCGCTGGAACCCTGCAATTAACGAGGCGACCAGTTAAAGAAAAGAAGTACATAAAAATAAATAGGAAGGTAGGTAGTAAAAATGTTTAATAATAATGGAATAATGAATATAAGCCGGGTTAAAGGCCTTGTTGCGGTGGGTGCTTTTGCACTTTGTATGACTTCACCATTTGCTCTGGCTAAATCAAGTCCTGAGGAAATTGCCAGGTTGGGGCTGGAAGGCACCGAGCTAACACCAGCGGGCGCTATCCGTGCGGGTAATGCAGAGGGGACTATCCCCGAGTGGAAGAATGAGCGTGTGCAAGCACCATCTGATTTTGTGGAGGGGCAATACCACACAGACCCGTTCCGTGATGACAAGGTGCTGTTTAAAATCACGGCTCAGAACTACACAGAGCACGCTGATAAGCTATCTGAAGGTCAGAAGGCGATGTTCAAGACCTATCCCGACTGGTTTATGAATATCTATCAAACACGGCGCTCCGCCGTATATGCGCCCTATATCTACGAGGCAGCATTAGCAAATGCGGGTACTGCGGAAATTGTTTTGGCACCTGAAAAAGGTGAGGGCATTGTCGGTTTTAAAAACGCCCATCACTCCTGGGCTTTCCCTATTCCAAAAAATGGCAATGAGTTGCTGATGAATCAGGCTACTCGCCCGATCAATGTTTGGGTTGACAGTAATGAGCAAACCTTAGCGATAACCTCGACGGGTAAATATACGGTTAGCCAACTGTCTGTTCAGCAGCACTATAAATACAGTGATCCCGATATTAAGGATTTTGATCCTGAAACTGATCACCTCCACTATTACCAAACTTTGACGGCTCCCGCCAAGGTTGCGGGTCAAGTGGTACTGGCAAAAGATCCTACTTCTTTCACCAAAAAGTTTCGTGGAGCTTGGGTTTATAGCCCTGGGCAGCGTCGTGTGAAGAGAGCGCCGCAAATTGTCTATGATAATCCACTGACCGCTAGTGATGGTTTAGCGACAACAGATCAAAAGTGGGGTTTTAATGGCCCTAATGACAGGTTTAACTGGAAGAAGATTGGCAAGAAGGAAATGTATGTTCCCTATAATGCCTATAAGCTTCACGCGACTAATGCAGGCCCAGAGAATGTTATTACATCCGAAGGTCGCTTGAATCAGGACTTTGCCCGTTATGAGCTTCATCGTGTATGGGTACTTGAAGGCACATTGAAACAAGGTACCAGCCATGATTATGCGCGGCGTGTGATGTACCTTGATGAAGACAGCTATTTTATTACGGTAGTCGATGGTTATGATCGCCGTGGTGAGATCTGGCGTTATTGGGAAGATCATGATGTTATGTATTACGATATTGGTTTTGTAGCGCCCGCAGCTGAGGTTCAATACGATATGACAGCGGGTCGTATGCTGGCTTTGCTATTCGACAAGAAGAATCCACCAGACTTTACTGGCCGCTGGGAGGATAAGTATTTTACGCCTGCATCTATTCGACGTAATGGTGTGAGATAGACTAAGCAATTATTGTTTTAAAAATGGCCGGTGTAATACACCGGCCATTTTTTTGCCTGTGAGTTCTTGATCAATGGTTTGGTTAGCGGGGCAGCTCAATAAACCCTGGCGAATAAAGTGAGTTTAAGTGCAAAAAAATAGTGTTTAGAATAGTTATAATTGGTAGTATGTAAATCAGTTGTCATTTGCGTAATTGATAATAATAAACAAAAAAAGTTGCCATTTGATCTGCTGATTATAGAACGCTCAGTATAGATAGAATAAATAGAAATGAAGGGGTGGAGAGCTTGAAGTATTTCCAGTGGAAGTGGAAAAGTAGTAGTTCGAAGCGACCAGGGGTACGTTTACTGGGTCGTGTTTTTGTTGGAATGACACTGTTGTCTTTGACGAGCTACGCTTTGTCAGAAGAGTCATTACAGCGTCCTGTGATGAAATCAAAATTGACGAGCCATATACTGTTAACTGACTCGGTTCACCAGGGCGAACGTTTTTTTGCGCCAGGCTTATATGGCAATATACTTTATTCGGAAGATGGCATTACCTGGCATCAATCAAACTCCCCAACTCAGGCGTTGTTAACAACAATCTTTTTTGTTGATGATAAAGAAGGCTGGGCTGGCGGTCACGATACGCTAATCTTGCACACCACGGATGGTGGAGAAAACTGGGAAATTCAATACGAAGATCCCATCACGGGTGGCGATATACCCAAGCCGGTTCTCGATATCGTATTTAAAGATAAAAATAACGGTTATGCCATTGGTGCCTATGGCTTGATGCTGGTGACCAGTGATGGCGGTGATAGCTGGGAGGTGGTTGATACCTCCACTGGTCTATATGACTTGCTGGAAAGTAAGGAGATGGAGCCTGAGCCAAACTTTAACAGCATGATTCTCTATCAAGATAAACTGTTTATAGCGGGTGAGCTGGGTACCATTCTTACTTTCGATGACACGCTTGAAGGTATTGATCGCTGGCAGGTCATTGAGTCCCCTTACACGGGTTCTTACTTTGGTGTTAAAGAATTGAGCTCGGGTGAGTTAATGATTTATGGCCTGCGTGGTAACGTCTATCGCTCCATAGACGGTGCGCAGACCTGGGATAAAATCGAAACGGGGGTGATAGCGAATATCTTTGATTGTATCGAAACGGCGGATGGCAAGCTGGTTTTGATTGGTGCGAGTGGCACTATCTTGCGCATGGATAAGCGGGCGATGGCAGCCGAAAAAATGCCCTACAAACACTTTGATTCACTGATGTCAGTACAAAAAATAAGAGGCAGTGATTTGTTGTTGTTTGGATCTTCAGGTGTAAAAATAATTTCTCTCCCATAATTTGGTTGCGGCTTAATTTCGTTTAATGAGCGCATCTATTTAGTAGTGAGCTGCAATATTTCATTTGGCAGCAATAACTATTTTTATCCGGCAGGGTATATAACCAGGTAGTAGTAATGCTAAAAAATAAAATCACAGCATGGGTTCAAAGTAAGCTTTTTTCCAACCGTATTTTAATTTTATCAGCCTTTTGTCTGGTCACTCTTTTTATGGGTTATCACGCATCATCGTTGCGGATGGAGGCCGGGTTTGAAAAATTACTGCCGTTAAAACATGGTTACCTGCAAACTCTGATTAAGTATAGAGAGGAGTTTGGCAGTGGTAATCAGCTTATTATTGCCTTGACTCAAGATGAAGGTGATATTTTTAATCCTGAATTCTTTGAGGCATTAAAAGCTGCAAATGAAGAGGTGTTCTTTTTGCAGGGTGTGGCTCGACACACGGTCACGTCAATTTTAACGCCAAACGTTCGCTACATCGAGCTGGTTGAAGACGGCTTCGCAGGTGGCAATGTTGTCCCTGCCGAATTCCGTCCCACTGATGAGTGGTGGCCTGTTTTACGTAATAATATTATCAAGTCTGGGCGGCTTGGTAGCCTGGTTGCTAATGACTTTTCCAGTGCCTTGATTCGTGTTGAGTTGCTCGACATGGATCCCTCTACGAGAGAGCCACTGGACTATCAAAAAGTCGCGAATGACCTGGAAGTAAAAATTCGCGATGTTATTGAAACCGACAAGATTAGCGTGCGAATTATTGGTTTCGCTAAATCGACGGGTGATATCGCTGATGGTGCCAGAGTGGTTATGCTGTTTTTTGGTGTAACGTTTATTTTTACCGGTTTATTTCTTTACGTTTATACCGGCTCTGTTAAAGCCACTGTATTACCATTGCTGAGCGGCCTGGTCGCAGTGGTATGGCAAATGGGCTTGCTGCCTTTGATGGGCTTTAGCCTTGACCCCATGAGTATTCTGGTACCTTTCCTCGTCTTTTCAATTGCTGTTAGCCATGGCATTCAGAAAATTAATGCCTGGCTTTGGCAGACTATGTACGGTGGTGTAGAAGACGACTGGGGGAACCCGGTCGATCCTCCCCCCGAAAAAGCCGTTGGTGTTACCGGTATGGTTGCTGCCCAGCGAGCTTTTCATGCGCTTTTCATTCCGGGCATTATTGCGCTGATAAGTGACACGGTTGGTTTCTTAACAGTGTTATTGATCGACATTGGTATTATTCAAGAAATGGCGATTGCGGCTACTTTAGGTGTGGCCTCGATTATCTTTACCAACATGGTGCTGTTACCTATTCTTCTGTCTTACATTAATCCGAGTAATCTTGAAAAGCTTCGCAATAAGCATCAGCGTGGTGAAATTCGGCGCGACAAAATGTGGCGGATGCTTGGCAAGCTAACGCACACGAAACCTTCGATTATTGTCATTGTTATATGTGTCGCTTTGACAGTGTGGGGAGCTATTGCTAATAACGATTTGAAGATCGGTGATTCTCAAACGGGTATACCCGAGTTACGGGAAGACGCACGTTATAATGTGGATAGTCGCGTTATCACCGAGCGGTTTTCAGTGGGTGTCGATAAACTCAGCCTGGTGATCGAATCCCAAGATAATGCCTGTGTCGATTTTGATGTGATGAATGAAATTGACCGCTTTGCCTGGCATGTGCGCAACTTGCCGGGAGTGAAATCGGTGAGGTCTTTGGTCGACAACATGAAGGTTATTTTAACGGCGAATAATGAGGGTAGCCCCCGTTGGTTCGCCCTGTCGCGCAACCCCAGTACGATGTCATCCTCCCTTTATCATATGGGTGCTGGTGGTGATGAATTTATGGATGCTGCCTGTAAAGCCATGCCCATTAATATATTTACGATGGATCACAAGGCCGAGACAATTAACAGCATCATTAAAGGTATTGGTGACTTTGAATCTACTTTGCCCCTGGAAAGGTTCAATCCTCTTTTGGCAACAGGTAACGTCGGTATTATTGCGGCAACGAATGATGCTGTTAAAGACGCACAACTGCCCATCATGTTTTGGGAATTCTCGGCTATTATTGCCTTGACAATTCTTACCTTTAGATCCATCGGTGGCATGCTTTGTATTGTTCTACCGCTAACCATGGTGTCGATACTGTGTTATGCATTAATGGCGATTCTGGGTATCGGGCTTAAAGTGAATACCTTGCCTGTTGTTGCCCTGGGTGTAGGTGTGGGTGTTGACTATGCGGTGTATATCTACAGTAAGCTCGGCCACTATATTGAGGAGGGCGAATCTATTGAGGACGCCTTTATTCACGCCATGCACACGACCGGGCGGCCAGTCATTTTTACCGGCGTTGTTCTTGGTGTTGGTGTCGGCGCCTGGATTTTTGCGCCCCTTAAGTTCCAGGCCGATATGGGTATTATGTTGACCTTCATGTTCGTGATTAATATGTTGGCGGCAATTGTCGTAATGCCTGCGTTGGCTCGCTGGGTGCTGGTGCCGAAATATAAGGCTGCCCAGGCTGCTTTGGCCAATGGCGGTGCTTCTCAAGCCCATTAACCATTAGCTAAGTAGAAAAAGGCCCGCCATGTTTGCGGGCCTTTTTTGTGGGCGTTGATTTGTACAGTTTTGATTCTGGCCTGGTTTTTTGCGTTCTGGAAAATGTACGGGGATGAATGCAGACTCAAACTATTATCAATGAGGGCCTGTAAAAATAGAGGTGAAGCTTGGGATAGGGGTAGGTGCTGTAACAGAAAGGTGGCGTGGCAGAAAGACGGTGTAGCAGAAAGATGGTGCCCCCGGAGAGATTCGAACTCCCGACCAATCGGTTCGAAGCCGATTACTCTATCCAGCTGAGCTACGGAGGCATAGGCGGATCTAAACCCGCCAATTGGCGGGCCGCTATTGTGCCAGCTTTGGCAGGTAAAAATCTATCGGATTTTACTGCGTGCCGAAAAATGCTCGCTGTATTTAAAGCCTGAGCTACTTCAAAAATTAATAGCCTGTACTTAAGACGCTTACTTACCTTGCCACTGTGGCTTGCGCTTTTCTGCAAAAGCCGCTGGCCCCTCTTCAAAATCAGCGCTATTCATCAGCTCTTTAACAGAGGGCAGAGCGCGTGAGTCTTTGATTGCGCCTTCAAGGTCGAGCTGATCCAGCCCCTGCATAACCACATTTTTACTGGTGCGGATTGATATGGGGGAGCACTGCAATATCATCTCTGCCCAGCGCCGTGCTTCGTCCATTAGCTCTGCCTGGGGGACCACTGCATTGACATAGCCCAGGGCCATGCCCTCTTCGGCACCGACATGGCGGCCGGTAAGTATCATGCCCATCGCGGGTTTTAGGCCAATTTGGCGTGGTAGGCGTTGCAAGCCCCCAGCCAGTGCGGCGAGGCCTACTCTGGGTTCTGGCAGCGCAAACTTGGCGTTGTCAGCGGCGATAATTA
>Ga0164315_10004890_pt1 | contig 10442 bp, 9 predicted proteins | sample GuaBasSedimGuay6_FD_113737 | JGI IMG/M metagenome (GOLD analysis project Ga0164315, IMG submission 113737) | Subseafloor sediment microbial communities from Guaymas Basin, Gulf of California, Mexico - Guay6, Core 4569-2, 0-3 cm | ecosystem: Environmental > Aquatic > Marine > Hydrothermal vents >...
ATCTGGACAAACGCCTTCTGGAATCCCTGGTTCAGCATCGCCAAAACAGTTTGGAGAGGCATATCCAGACCATTTTTGTGCTGGCATCTGTGGCCCCGCTGCTGGGGCTGCTGGGAACTGTCACGGGAATGATTTCCACTTTTGAGGCCATCTCCCGTTTTGGAACAGCCAACGCCAGGGCTTTGGCATCTGGAATTTCCGAGGCTCTGATCACCACCCAGGTGGGCCTGATTGTGGCGGTTCCAGGACTTTTCATGGGCCATGTGATCAGAAGGCGCACCGATGACATTCAGAATCGGATGGAGCGTTTCGCCCTTCACACAGGGCAGAATATCACATCGCAGCCATCACTCACTCGTTCGGAAAAGGAGATTGAATCTTGAACAGGCTTCGCATCAGCCGCCATCGGCGATCCAAACCAGCGGAGATCAACATGGCGCCTCTGATTGACATGGTTTTCATTCTGCTGATTTTTTTTCTCGTGACCACCAGCTTTGTCAAGGAAAGCGGCGTGGAAATTCAGCGTCCCACAGCCCAGAGTGCCACTCCGAAAGAGAAAGTGCATCTCATGGTGGAAATCACCAGGGATGGCATGATTCTCATTGAGGGGAAAGCCGTGGACATCCGCTCCGTGCGGCTGCGAATGAAACGTTTTATTGTGGAAACCCCGGGCGGCTCTGTGCTGATTGTGGCAGACAAGCAGAGCCATACCGGCATTGTCATCAAAGCTTTGGACGAATGCCGGCTGGCAGGCGTTCAGAACATCAGCGTGTCTGCAAGGAGGCCGGGATCATGATCGGAAAAAGCATCACAAGCCGAACTTTTTTTATTTTCTTGTCCCTTCTCATCAACGGGCTGATACTGTTCACCGTTCCCAATCTCGCACTTCATCAGACCCAAAAGAGCGTGTCCTCTTTTTTTAATCCCATATTTCTGGCAAATTACCAGCCACCGGAGCCTCCGCCGCCAAAACCTGAGCAGCGGATCCGGAAAAAGGAGAAAATCCCCGAGAAAATTCCGAAGGTTGCGCTCAAACAGCGAAAAGTGACCGCCAAACATCCCCGGATGCAGTTGGAGATGCCAGAGATCAGCTTTGAGATCAACCCCTCGCTGACTACCGGCATGGCCGTGGTTCCGCCGCCTGTGGCCAAGCCAGTGGTGCAAAAGCTGGCTCCTGTGCCTGTGGCAGCGTCGCTTCCGGCCGAGTTCCAGACCGATGAGGTGGATCAGGTTCCCCATGTGGTGAAAGCCTTTTTGGATTATCCGAGAAGGGCCAGACACCGGGGCATTGAGGGGGCGGTCACGCTGAAGTGCCTTGTGGGATCAGACGGGCGGGTCAGCAAATCCGCTGTGGTGAATGCAACACCTGAAGGGATTTTTGAAAAAAGTGCCCTTGAGTCGATCCGCAGATATGTCTTCAAACCCGGATATTACAAAGGAAAACCAGTTGCCACATGGGTCATTCTCCCCATCCACTACAAACTGAACGGCTGATACTTGCCATGTATCCCATAGTGCAGACGGTTCGGGATCGAAATCGTCTGCCGATGCGTGCCGTATATCATATTCTGCTGGCCGCCCTGATCTGCGCTTTGCTGCTGCTGCCTGTCAATGTCGCTGCCAGCACGGAACCGTACACCCCGGAAGAACAGAAATCGCTCTATGAGGCCCAGGAAGCTATCAGGGCAAAACAGTTTCAGAAAGCCTGGGAAATCCTTCTGGCGCACCTTCGTGAGCATCCTGACAAGCCGCATCCGCTGATCTGTTATGCGCTGGGGAATGCGTGGTATCTGGGCGGAAATCCCCAAAAAGCTTATGAAGCATATGAAAAGGGCGTTGCGCTGGCCCCGGATTCCCTCCCCCTTTGCAGCAATCTCGGAAAAGTTGCGTATGAACTTGGAAAATATCGGAAAGCCGGAGAGATGTTTGAAAAAGCCTACGCGCTTACCAGGCCCCGGAATTCGGATTTGCTGTACCATGCGGGCGGTGCGTATTATCAGGCAAAGGCGTTCAAATCGGCAAAATCAGTTCTCAGCCGGGTGATTCAGTCCGGGGCGCAGAAAAAAGATCGGACAGATGCCCTGCGGCTACTCATCCAAGTGTGCCTGGAATCCGAGGACTGGAAAAAAGCCGAGGTCACGCTTCAGGATTTTCTGCACCAGAATCCCACAGACACAGAATACTGGAAACTTCTCTCCCAGATCCGAATGCGGCGGAATGACTACCGGGGAGCGGTCAGCGCATTGGAAATCCTTTACCGGATCGCTCCGCCAAGCTCCGAAAAATGGGAGGAAATGGCGAATCTCTGTTTTCACATGAATGCGCCTCTGAAAGCGGCCCGGTATCTTGAGAAAGCCTATGGCCCGCATCCCGGCCCGGCCCAATGTGATAAGCTTTCCAGCGCCTATGCCCAGGCCCAGCGACTGGACAAGGCCGTCCGTTACCTTGATCTGGCAATGCAGGGGGGACGCTCCGCGAAACGGCTGCTGGAAAAGGGAAAGCTGTTCTACGAACGGGGGCGATGGAGCCAGGCCATCAGGGCGTTTCAGGAATGCGTGCGCCTCTCCCCGGACAATGCCTTTGCCCATCTGCTGCTGGGATACTGCGCTTTGGAAAAGGAGGATTTCACCCTTGCCCGAAAGTCATTCTCGGCTGCCTCAAAAGGGGGGAAATATAGGAAAGATGCACTGTCCGTCCTCCGGGCTTTGGAGGATATAATGACAGCGTCACCGGCTGAGAACTGAAGCCTGCCTGCTTCCCCTCTTCCTTCCCAAAAACCTGCCCAGATGATTTCAAACAAAATATTGACATGATATTGAGATATGACCTATAGTATGAATTTAATTATGAATTATTCATGAGGTGTTGTGATTTTTTGTTTTAATCGCGAATGGATGCTAATTTAGCAGAATTGACACATTCATCATCAGCAGCGCCCAGGGAGATCACATCCTCAAAAATGAGGGCTTTGAAGATCAGATAGAGAAAGCGGAATTCGGATATTCAAAGACAAACCCCGTTTATCTCGGCATCTCCAAAAAATCCCCCTGGATGAATCGAATCGGGGAGATCAGAACGGTCATCCGGGAAATGATAGAAAGCGGAACGCTTGATCAGATATTTGCCAATTATTTTAAGACGAACGGCTTGCCAGTTCCGGATTACAAATAATGACGCTGCCGTAAGCCTTGACAGAAATGGCGATAATCCATCTGCATCCGAACGCTTTGAAACTGCCAGAAAATTTTTGATGACAAATCCCGCTTTCAGCGGGACAGAATATTGATGACTTGACCAGTGATATTGATCCGTAGCTTAGGCCACAGGAATAAGATATCCCATATTATCTTCGTTTAAGCCTGGCAAAACTTTCATTGTTAAATGATCTTCAGCTTTGGAAAATAGCAAATTCGGTAATGAAAAATCCCCAGCAGATTCGCCTGGAAAAACTGGCAGATCTGCAAAAGCACTGCACACTTCATATCATTAAAATTTGCCAATCTGCAAAGTGAAGTTCAAAAAATTTCCAACATCTCTTCAGATAATTGATAGCCATTTGCTTCGAAAAAATATTTTCCTGCAAACAAAACAGACGGCGGGTTTTCAGTATGAGAACCCGCCGCCTGTTTTTAAGAAAAGCGTATGTTTGCTGACAACTTACTTCATTTCACTGACTTTTTCAGTAAGTTCAGGAACAAATTCAAGGATGTCCGCAATCACGCCCACATCCGCAACTTGGAAAATGGGGGCTTTGGCATTCTTGTTCACCGCCACGATAAACGGTGCGCCTTTGATACCACCCATGTGCTGGAAGGATCCGCTGATGCCCAGTGCCATGTAAACCTTGGGCTTGACGGTCTGACCCGAGGTTCCCACCTGGCGGGATTTCTCCAGCCATTTGGCATCCACAATGGGTCGGGAACATGACACATCGCCGCCCACGGCCTCTGCCAGTTCGTCAATGATCTCAAGATTGTCCTGATCCTCAATTCCCCGGCCAACGGAAATGAGAATCTCTGATTTGGTGATATCCACATCACCCACCTCAGCCTCAACCACTTCCAGAAAGCGACGGGTGGTTTCTGAGAGATCACCTGCGTCACCGGTCTTATCTGCGACCTGGCCGCCTGCGCTCTTGCTCTCATCCGGCTGGAACACACCAGGACGTACATTGATGACCGCACCTGCGGAAATATCACAAAGCACATGGGTGCTGACCATGCCGCTGTATTCCTGGCGAACCATTTTCAGTTTCCCATCTTCCACTCCCTCAAAATCAACCACGTCAGCGGCAAAAGCTGAATCCAGTTTGATGGAAAGTCCGGGGCTGAGGTCCATTCCAAAGGTGTCGTGGGGGATGAGAAGCAGGGCATCTGAAGGCAGGATGCTGACCAGGGCCTTTCGGATGACTTCCGCATTGGGATGAGCATCGCTGCTGATCTTCCAAACTTCCGGGTAGGTCGCTGCCACTTCGCCGCACACCGCATCAGACCCCACCACAATGGCGGTGACGGCTGCGTCCGCATCAATCTTTTTGGCAGCGGCAACCAGTTCCAGCGCTGAATCATCTGCCTTGCCATTTTTGTGAGCAATATATGCAAAAATCTGTTGCGCCATTATTTTATACCTCCTTTGGCTTTGAGCATTTCAATCAGTTTCTCAATGATCTCATCTGTGCTTCCTTCCAGCATCTCAGCGCCCTCACCCAGATCAGGCATGAAATAATCCACACGTCTGACCTTTGCGCCAGCGTCGCCAACTGTCTCAGGCGCGATGCCCAGGTCGCCTGCGCCGTGGGTCGGAATCTCCACAGACGCGACTTTTCGGATGCCGCGAATTCCCACATAGCGGGGTTCGTTGATACCCGTCTGAATTGAAAGCACGCAGGGAAGATCAATCTCGTTCATCTCCTGATTTCCGCCCTCAACCTCGCGACCGGCCTTGACCTTTTTGTCATCCAGGATTTCAATGCTGTTGACCAGAGAAGCATAGGGATAGTCCAGCATGGCAGCCAGCATCCCGCCCACCTGACCTGCGCCGTCATCTGCCTGTGCGCCAGTGAGAATCAGGTCGTAATTTCCCTTTTCAACAGCGGCTTTCAGAATGGTGGCAAGCCCTTTGCCGTCGGAGCCTTCAAAAGCTTCATCATCCAGAAGAATGCCATTGTCCGCGCCCATGGCCATCTCTCTTCTCAGCACTTCCTCAGCTTCCTCGTCTCCCACAGAGATCACAGTGACCGAACCGCCAACATTGTCACGAATCTGAATCGCTTCCTCAACTGCGTAATTATCCCATTCGTTTACAGAATATACAAGATCATCCCGTTCAATGTCGGAACCGTCTTTGTTGATTTCGATCTCATTTTCAGAGGTGTCAGGGACCCTCTTAACACATACCAAGATTTCCATAATCCGTTCTTTCCTCCCAAAGAATTATTTCAGCCAGTTCAAATGGCTCTGATCTGTTTTTTTATTTTCTGCCGCGGACCTGTCCAAGTCCAAGTCCTGTATTCCGCAACATTCCGTAAAAGAGTGCTGATACACTGTTTTATCAGTTAATTCAACATTAAAATTCAATTTTTATTCACCATTCTCAGCGGCCTCGCTGTATCCTACTGATTCTAAGGGATTTTTACAAATTCTCTCATATCAAAATTTTGATCGGGAACAGTGTCTCATGTAATCCATAATAAGCTATGAATATCATTCATGTAATGAATCCGTTTGATTTGTTTGCACTGATCGCGGCAGGCGCAGGGGGCTTCAGAAGCTTCTCAGAAGTTGCAATGATCAGGTTTCACAGACAAATTTGGAATGATAAGGAGATGTCCCTGATAATAATCGTCCGAAGAATCAGTCGGACGACAAAAAATGGGAGGCGGAAGGTGAGCACCTGCCACTGCGGAATCGCATCCGACCTCGGACTCTCGGCAAAAAAACTGTGCGAGTTTTATCACCGGCGGCAATGCGCTGAGGCCGGATTCCGGGAACTGAAAGATCACCGGCATCCGGAAAGACTGCCTTTTCAGACTCTTAAGGCCGATGAATTCCGGGTGATGAGCAAAATCGTGGCGATGACACTCTTTAAGATTTTTCAGGCTGAGATGCTTCCGAAAGCCCTTCATCCGATGCTCAGGAAAACTTTTCTGAGAAGAGTTCTTATGAAAGGTCTTCGCCTCGGCGAGTTCGGAAAAAAAGTTCCGGTTCGCTCAGACACCAGGTATGAACGGCTTTTACAGCGATTGCTCGCCAAAACAGCCAGGACGGAAGCTGCGATGAGTCCTTGTAAATAAAGGCTTCAGAGAAAAATCGTAAAAATGTGTTAATTCACGGTACAAGTTTTGGTGAAAGCGGTAGCCGTGTCAGGGTTGAACCAAAGCCTGGTGAAACAGTTCTCTTTTTTCACGTAGATGATCCCAAGATTCGTAAAAAATTAAAAATAGATGGGAAAATTTGCGATCTGCTTGTGTTTTATGCGAAGGGAGACAAGAAGGTGCTTTGCCTGACAGAGCTAAAAAAAGGCAGTAAGTCAGAAGATGCCAATGAGCAGGTTGTCAGCACATATGATTCTCTTAAAAAAGTATTTAAAGCATATTTCTCCCAGATTGAGTGGAAAGGATATATTCACTTACATGGCTCTGCTCCTGGGACAAAAAAGAGCAGAAAAAAAGGCAAACAGGCGAAGCAGAAGGACTCTCTGAAGCAAAAATTCAAAACGAAAATCAGCCAGGACCCTGATATGGGAAAATTCCTTCGCAATCAGACCTGACGATTTTTTCTCCTTTTTCAGCTTCCGTCACGCTTTTTCCGACACTTTCTCTTCCCCATCCCATCTCCGTTTCAGCCTCACATGCGCTTATAGCAGAATATTTAAATTTTATTTCAAACAGATATGATCATATTCCAAATCCGATCAGGCTTTCACAGGCATCTTTCACCACTCTTTAAGCTACTACCCTACCGCAATGATTGTGATTGTAGGGGTACGTCGGTGACGTGCCCTGCCTCGGATGCGGAGATGCTCGCGGCCAGCGGCCCCTACGATAGATATCCATCAGAATCATTGCTTTAACTGGAAAGACATCATGTGTGATCTGAGGTTAATCTTCTTGTTCCTCACCCCCAGCTTTTTCCTGATATTCTCCCGATGAAACTCAATGGCTCTCTGCGAGACGTTCAGCAACTCGGCCATCTCCTTATTGGTCTTACCGCTTTTCACAAGGTTGGCGACCTGAATCTCTTTGGGTGTCAGGTTCAGGTATTTTGAGGAGAGCGTGTTCGCAAAGGGAGAAATGATATCATCAATATTGGCTCTCAGCATATCCATGGATTCTGCCTGCTCCGGGGTCAGCTTGGCATGTCTTAGTTTTTCAAGATAGGGCAGGATCAGTTCCCGGACATTGGACAGCACCTTTTCCTCAAGCTCTCTCTTATCCTCTGCCCGGACTTTCAGCATCATCTTCAGGGCGATATTGGCTTCCTCAAGATGCCGGGACTTAAAATCCAGTTCCGCCTTTCTCCTGAGCAGGAGTGATTCCGTGCGTTTGCGTTCAGCGATTTCTTTTCGGAGATGGGCATTGGCCTCGGTCAGTTCGGCAGTGCGCTCCCGCACCTTCACCTCCATCTCATCATAGGCCATTCGGAGGGCGTTTTCCGCGTGTTTCCTGCGGGTGATATCTTTGGTGACATGGACAATGCCAATCAGATGACGGGTCTCATCAAAAATCGGAGAGGCTGACACAAGAAAGGTCTTTTCCAGGCGATGATTCTCAAATTCAGCCGTGTGCGAGGCATGATCTTCAAGCACCAGAGACGCGGGACATCCCCTGCAAGGAGAGCTTCGTTTCCAAAAAAGCCTGTAGCAGTGGCGGCCAACCGTCAGTTCCGGATCAGACACAAATGTCCTGGCGATGGCCCGGTTCATTCGCAGGATACGCTTTTCCGTGTCAAGAATGGTGACAAAATCATCAATGGCATCAAAAGTGCGCTCCCATTCTTTCTGCGCCACAAAAGCCTGAGCCTCTGCCTGCCTGCGTTTTTGAATCTCTTTCCGAAGCTGTTTTCTGATCTGCTCCGGCTTTGTATCAGAAGTATCTGAAACGGTTTCAGGGGAAGAATGATTTTTATCTGCTTTATTCTTCATATCTGTTGCAATTTTTTGTTTTAACCGCGAATGAACGCGAATAAACGCCAATCAGGTCCGTATCTGCGTAGGTTTAAAAAAAATAACTGTGAGGGCATGTTCTGACCGGAACCTGGGTAAATTCGTGAGCATCTCATAATAATTCGCGTTCATTCGCGGTTGGAAAAAACTTACCAGAATCTGTGAATAATCAAGGCTGACACCTGTCTCAACAGCCATATTTATAGGCAATTGCCAGTCTGTCTTCAGCCGATGGGAAAAAGCATTCGGCCCTTGTTCCCTGGCCTGGTTTGCTCTGAATTCGGATGCCCCCCTTATGTTCGGTGATGATTCCATGAACAACTGAAAGCCCCAGACCAGACCCCTTGCCCACCCCCTTTGTTGTAAAAAAAGGATCAAAAAGGCGGTCAGAATGTTCCGGGAGGATGCCGTGGCCAGTGTCCGATACTGTCAGCCGGATGTATGTGCCAGGTAGCAGTTCATGATTCAGTACGGATGTTTTCTCATACAAAACAATGTTTTCAAGGATGATGTGCAGTATTCCGCCGTGATCTTCCATGGCATGAGCCGCATTGGTACACAGATTGATGAGAACCTGATGAATCTGCGTGGCATCTCCGCTTATGAAACAGTCGGGGTCTGAAATATCCGTCCTGAATTCAACATCCGCGGAGATCGAAGCTCTCAGAAGTCCCAGGGTCTCTGTCACCACTTTGGCAATATCCACGATATTACACTCTTTGCTGCTGTTTCTGCTAAAGCTCAGGATTTGGGTGACGACCTTCTTTCCCCGAAGGGAGGCTTTTATGATTTCTTCCAGAAATCCGTATGCCGGATTTGACCGGGCAGTGTCCTCCGCTGCCAGCTCCGCATTTCCCAGGATAATTCCCAGTATGTTGTTAAACTCATGGGCGATGCCTCCCGCCAGTGTTCCCACAGCCTCCATCTTATGCGCCTGTCGCAATTTTGCTGCCATCAGCTCTCGTTCAGTGATGTCCAGGACAGTGCCGAGAAAATACCAGGGCTTATCATCTTTGTCCCTGATGAGATTCGCATTCAGCAGGCCGTGGACAGTTTCCCCGTTTTTATGGATGAATCGCTTTTCCATTTGAAAGGAATCAATCTCGCCGCGTCCGAGTTTCGCCTGCTTCTCCATGTTTCCAGGGACATCATCCGGATAGGTGATGTCCTTTAAGGTTTTTCCGACGAGCCCGTGTTCCGAATATCCCAGCATCTCACAGTAGGCCCTGTTGGCCTGCAATATCCTGAAATTCAGTGAAACCATTGCGATGCCGATTTGGGAGGATTCATACATTTTCCGAAATTTCGCTTCGCTTTCCCGCAGCATATCTTCGGATTTCAAACGCTCGCTCACATCCTTTCGCACCTCCAAAGCGCGGGTGATCTTTCCGTCTCCGTTTGGGAGAGGAATGCCTTGTATCTGCCAGTATCTTCCGTCTGGCGTACTTCTGAGCAGGTCTTGGGGCTTACCGGTCTCAAAGGCTTTTGTGACAGGGCAGTCCGAGCATTCGTAAGATCGCTGTGCCCATATCTCATAGCAGAAACTTCCGATCAGCTTCTCCCGCGACAGTCCGGCAGACTGACAAGCGGTCTGATTTGCCCAGATGATCCGGTGGGAACGGTTCTGAATGACAATATTAGCGGGCTGATGATCCAAAAGGCTTGTTTGCCAACACGCTGCATCCTTATGTTTTTCAAGCGCTTGCTCCAGTTCCATGATGCGCTGTTCCAATGCCTTATGCACTTGGTTGTCAGACATATTTAAGATCCGTTTGTGGGGGATTTTGTATTAAAAATTTTCAAGCAGACCGAAAAAACAGGGGTGAGTCCTTACGAGAGTTATGGCCTTTCCCTTTTCGATTCGCCCTTAACTTAATGGCCATGATGTGAGGGCTTGGGAACAAGGCCGGTTCGGCAGTTTTCGATCTGATGATGCTTCAACAAGTTCAGATTTGTTATCATGTCCCAATGGCGGAGTCAAGCAACTCCCCTTTGCAGGATCATCAACTCAGCAGATGGGAAACGTTCTCCCCGACGGCAGGCCTGTTAAGTTCTCTGCCTTTGCCTAAAAATAAAATTTCTGCGTCCTTATCTCTGCGCCTTTGCGGCTCTGCGAGAGAATATTCTTTGCCGGACGGGGTTTGCAACCCAGTCCGCAACGTTTTGCTTTCCAAGAAATGACAGTCAGGAGGGCAAGGCCGCCTTCAGGCTGCTTTTGCTTTCATTCAGCCTTTGACTGATCTGGCGCAGTGCTCATTGTTTTTTTCCAGTGCCGCAGA
>Ga0164315_10004891_pt1 | contig 10440 bp, 8 predicted proteins | sample GuaBasSedimGuay6_FD_113737 | JGI IMG/M metagenome (GOLD analysis project Ga0164315, IMG submission 113737) | Subseafloor sediment microbial communities from Guaymas Basin, Gulf of California, Mexico - Guay6, Core 4569-2, 0-3 cm | ecosystem: Environmental > Aquatic > Marine > Hydrothermal vents >...
ATCGTCAACCAGCGCGAGATCGGCATCGACGTGACGACCTTCGCCGAAGGCCTGCGGCGCGCGTTGCTCCAGGACCCGGACGTGATCCTGCTGGGTGAAATGCGTGATCAGGAGACGATCGCCACCGCCATCACCGCGGCGGAAACCGGTCACCTCGTGTTCGGCACGCTGCATACGACCGGTTCGGCGCGCACGATGGACCGCATTATCGACCAGTTCCCCGCCGATCAGCAGGAGCAGATCCGCGTGCAGCTTTCGGTGTCGATTCGCGCGGTCATTTCGCAGGTGCTCATGCCGCGCGAGGACCGGTCGGGCGTGATCGCCGGGTTCGAGGTGATGTTGATGACGCCGGCGATCGAGAATCACATCCGCAAGGCCGAGACGTTCAAAATTCCGTCCACCATTCAGACCAGCAAAAACATCGGCATGTTCCTGCTCGACGACCATCTCCTCGCCCTCGCCAAGGAGGGCAAGATCTCGCGGGAAACGGCCATCCGCAAGGCGCAGAGCCCGCGCGCGCTCAGGGAGAAGATCAAGGAAAAGCTCGGGGAAGGTGGCGCCTAGCGTGCTCCATTCATGGCGACGCGGGCGAATCGAGAAGAATCTGATGACTCAAAGTGACAACCACCCGGCACCGCACGTGGCGATCCCCGGACGACGAGGCACCGCGTCTTCATGAATGGAGTGCGCTGAAATGGCCGTCGATCGATTCGGTGTCCGCAAGACGATGCTCGGACAGGTGCTCAAGGAGATGCGCCTGCTGCACGAGGGGCAGATCCAGGAGGCGCTGCAGGTCCAGAAGGCGGAGGGCGGCCAGATCGGCATGATCCTCGTGCGCGCCGGCCACATCACCGAGGCGCAGTTGATGGTCGCGCTCGGAAAACAGAGCGGTCTCGAGGTGGTCGATCTGAGCGCGTTCGAGCCGCAAAAGGACGCCATCGACAAGGTCGACGAGGCGATCGCGCGCCCGTTCCAGTTCATTGCGATCAGCTTCGACGGCAAGACCCTGACGATCGCGATGGCCGATCCGATGAACAAGCCCGCGCTCGATGACGTGCGCTTCACCGCCAACTGCGAGGTTCGCGGCGTCGTCGCCGACGGCGGTCAGATCGCGGCCGCGATCGAAAAGGCCTACGGCTCCGAAGAGCAGGTCATGAAGAGCATCCTCGACGAGATCGAGCAGGACGGCATCACCGGCAACAAGCCGCGTGCGCGCGTCGGATCGAGCGGGATCACCGATCTCGAGGACGCGGAGGAGATGGCCAATTCGGCCCCCGTCCGCAAACTGCTCAACTACATCCTCTACCAGGCGATTCGCGACCGCGCGTCGGATATCCACCTCGAGCCGTTCGAGGACGAGTTGAAGATCCGCTATCGCGTGGACGGCGTGCTCTACGAACTCGAGGCGCCGCCGCTGCACTTGGCGACCGCGCTCATCAGCCGCGTGAAGGTCATGAGCGGTCTCGACATTTCGGAGACGCGCCTGCCGCAGGATGGCCGCATCGATCTCGCGATCGGCGGACGTCCCGTCGATCTGCGCGTCTCGACGCTGCCGACGATGTTCGGCGAGTCGTGCGTCATGCGTGTTCTCGATCGGTCCGTCGTCTCGCTGGATCTCACGCAGATCGGTCTGCGCGAGGGCGAGGTGGCCAAGATCAAGCGGCTTATCGAGTTGCCGCACGGCATCATTCTGGTGACGGGGCCGACCGGTTCCGGCAAGACGACGACGCTCTACTCCGCGCTCAACGACGCCAACGACGCGTCGATCAAAATCATCACGACCGAGGATCCGGTCGAGTACGACCTCGAGGGGATCGTGCAGGTGCAGATCGACGAGGAACTCGGGGTGACCTACTCCAAGTGTCTGCGCGCGATTCTGCGCCAGGATCCGGACAAGATCCTCGTGGGCGAGATCCGCGACAGGGAGACGGCGCAGATCGCCGTCGAGGCGTCGCTCACCGGACACGTCGTGTTTTCGACGCTGCATACCAATGACGCCCCGCTGGCGATCACGCGCCTCGTGGACATCGGCATCGAGCCGTTCCTGATCGCCGCGACCCTCGAAGCGGTCGTGGCCCAGCGACTTGTGCGCCGGATCTGCTCGGAGTGCCGCGAGTTCTACGATCCCGGCGTGGACGTGCTGCGCGAACTCAACCTCCAGCGCGAACAGGTCGAGGGCAAGCAGTTCGCCTACGGCAAGGGCTGCGCCAACTGCAATGGCACCGGATACCGGGGACGGATGGCGATCTTCGAGATTATGATCGTCTCGGACGCCATTCGAACCCTGATCATGGATCGAGGGTCCAACTCCGCGATTCGTACACTGGCGCGCCAGGACGGCATGCGGACCCTGCGCGAAAGCGGCTTATTGGCCATCTTCGACCGTCAAACGACCGTTGAAGAGGTTTTGCGCGAAACGATGACGACCCTCTAGAGGGACCTTGGAAAAATGACGAAATACGGAAACCAGCGTGCCGGTTGCGTTTCGGGGCAGCTTTTGGAATCTTGTTGGGCCAGTCGACCCCGAGTGGGGCAAGGGCCGGCTGCAGAAGAAACGACCGCGAAAGGAAGATGATGGCGAGCAAGAAGGGGTCGGCAGTCTCGACCGCGACCGCACCCAAGGCCGCGGGCGGATTTGGCGGTGTCTCGGAGAAGCACCTAACTCAGTTCACTACGCAGCTGAGTACTCTCCAGGACGCGGGTCTCCCGATCGTCTCATGCCTCAAGATCCTTGAGGGGCAGCTGGGAAAGGGATATTTCAAGAACGTGCTCATCGGCGTCACCGACGACGTTGAGTCCGGCTCGAGCCCGAGTGAGGCGCTCGCGCAGCATCCGCGCGCCTTCGACGGGCTTTACGTCAACATGGTGCGGGCCGGCGAAGCCGGTGGTGTGCTCGACGTAATCCTGGCCCGGTTGGCATCGTTCAAGGAGAAGAGCGAACGGCTCAAGCGCCAGGTCAAGGGCGCGGCGATCTATCCGATCGCCGTCCTCGTGGTCATTGTGCTGATCCTGCTGTTCATCATGACCAAGGTCGTGCCCAAGTTCGAGGAGGTCTTCAAGGGCCTTCCGGGCGGCGCCGAGGGGTTGCCGGGCGTTACCAAGTTCATGATGAGCCTCTCGAAGTGGCTCGTCAACTGGTGGTGGGCCTTCCTGCTCGGCTTGATGGGCGTGATCTGGGGTCTGCCGCGGCTGATCGGGATGACCCCGGGCGGTCGCTACTTCCTCGATTCGTTCAAGCTCAAGCTGCCGATCGCGGGCACGATTTTCAAGAAGGTGCTGGTCGCGCGCTTCACGCGTACGTTCGGCACGCTGATCTCTTCGGGTGTACCGATCCTGGAGGCGCTCGAAATCGTCAAGGGCGCCGCGGGCAACGCGGTCATGGAGAGGATCATCGGCGACGTGCACGACGCCATCCGCGAGGGTGAGTCGATCGCCGAGCCGCTCGGCAACCAGACGATCCGCATTTTCGACGACCTCGTGATCAACATGATCGATGTCGGCGAGAAGACCGGTGAACTGGACAAGATGCTGATCAAGGTGGCGGACAACTACGACGACGAGGTGGATGTGGCCGTTTCGAGCCTCACCTCGCTGCTCGAGCCGCTGCTGATCGTCGTCATGGGTGGTGCGGTCTTCGTGATCGTCTTGGCGCTGTTCCTGCCGTTGCTCAAGATCATCGACCAGCTCACGCAGGGCTAACGCCCACTCGAAAAGACTTTCAGGGCCCCGGACGGGCTTTCTGGGCCCCGGACCGGCAGCGGTTCGGGGCCCTTTTCGTTGGTATTAGCTATCCTGAGACCGTGTCGCTCCGGCTGCGCATTCTCCTGCTTATCGCCGCGGTCAATGTGGGCGTGCTGCTCTTGGTGGTCCGAGTCGGGCTCGACCGGGATGCGGCGGACGCCGCGGTGCCTGCCGCCGCGGTCAACGAGGCGGTTGAACTGGCGCGCGCTGCGCTGGCCGACGGCCCGCCCGCGGCACTCGGCGACGGCTACATCGGCTACGCGGTTGTCATGGCCGAGTGGAGCGAGAATCACGAGTGGATCGGGACGCAGGACATGCGACCGGCCGTTGACGCCGCCCACACGCGCCTCCAGGCGCGTCTCGCCGAGAGGCGGGCAGAAGGCGCGCGTGGGGACGAATCGCTCCTGACGCCCGAGGGGCTCGCCTACATCGCCGATGAAGAGGCCGGTACCAGATGGTCTGCCGTGTACGTGGGATTCAACGAACGCGCACGCTACGAGGCGCGTGCGGGCCTGCGTCGCACCTACGTCGTGCTCGCGGCCGGGATGGTGTTCCTGATCGGGGCGACCTACCTTTTCCTGCGAGCGCTGGTCCTGCGGCCGCTGGATCGCCTCGAAGCCGCAAGCCGCGCCGTGGAAGAGGGCGCCACCGCCGTGCACCAGGTGCCGGTCCCGCGTGGCGGCGGCGAGATGGCGCGACTGATCGAAAACTTCAACCGCATGGCGAGTGAGGTCCGCGAATACCAGGGACATCTCGAGGATCGCGTGCTCGACACGCTGCAGCGCGTCACCGCGACGGAACGCCGGCTGGTGGTGGCGCAGCGCCTGGCAGCCACGGGAACCTTGGCGGCCGGCTTCGCGCACGAGATCAACAATCCGGTGGGCGGTATTCTCAACGCCGTGCGGCGGTTGCGGCAGGGAGGGCTCTCCGATGAGCGCCGCGATGAGTACTTCGATCTCGTCCAGGACGGGGTGGACCGCATTCGGACTATAGTGGAGCGCATCCTGCACTTCACGCCGCGCGACCAGGAGCCCGCGCCGGTCGATATCGCCGAAGTCTGCCGCCGCGCGGTCGCGCTCGCCTCGCATCGCGCGGAAATGGCGCGGGTGCAGCTCAGTATCGAGTTGCTGGAACCGCTCGACGGCGTCGTGGGGGACGCGCAGGAACTCACCCAAGCGGTGCTCAATCTCGTCTTCAATGCGATCGACGCGATTCCCGAGGAGCGCGACGGCAACGTCCAGGTGCGCGCGTGGAGCGAGGATGACGAGGTGCGTATCGATGTCGAGGACGACGGCGCGGGGATGGACTCGGAAACCGTCCAGCGCTGCGTCGATCTGTTTTTCTCGACCAAGCCGGAGGGCGAGGGGACCGGCCTGGGGCTCGGAATCGTGCAGCACATCGTGATCGACCACGGTGGCTCCCTCGACATCGACAGCAAGCCGCAGCGCGGCACGACCGTCCGAATTCGGCTCGCGCGCGGCATGCATGCGTGAGCGGAACTCCCCCTGAGAGTCGAATCCGGGCCGGGCCACCCACAAATGACGGCCGGATGACCAAGAAGTGGGACGCTGCGGGCGGTTTCCCCCGACCAAACGGGGGTTGCAGGGTCCGGACGAAGTTGCTTCAATACGCGTCTCCCATCGGGGGCGGCGCGACCGTGCCCGCCGTGGGAGGTTTGCGAATATGCGGGATCGACGCGATTACGCCATTGCCACTTTGGCGGCGGCACTCATTTTCATGGCTGGCATGGTTGCCGGTGGCGGGGATGTTCTGCCCCGAGCCGAAGCCCAGGAGGGCGCCGGCGGAACCGCCGCGCAGCCCGGAGGCCGCAACGGCGGCGTCACGATTACGCGCGATCCGCTGGCCGGACTGCGCAACCGCATCACGACCACAGGCCCGACGGCGTCCGACTCGAACAGCAACAATCGGTTCGTGGCGGTGACGACGCCTATCGGAAGCGGCGAATCGGCGCTCTTCGTGCTCGACAGCGAGCGCGAACAGCTCACCGTTTATCGCTACACGCGCAACAAGGGCCTCGTGTTCCTCGCCGCGCGCAAGATCGACTACGACTTGAAGATCGACGGGTACGAGGACAAGTCCAAGTTCACCCGTCCTGAACTCAAGAAGGAATACGAGAAACAAGTCGCCAAGACCGTGGCCAAGAAGGCCAAAAACGGCGGCTAGAGAGCAGACTACCTAAGGCACTTGGTGCTTAAGCAAAAAGGCAGGTTGGCAGATGGCAAAGAGCGGTGAGTTCTACACCTTCGACGAGGTTGTTCGGCAGCGCAAGGTCGATGAGGGCAAGCTGAAGCGGCTCGTCTCCGAGGGCGAGATCTCGGCCTTCCGCGAAGGCGACGTGATGAAGTTCAAGCGCACCGAGATCGACAAGCTCTCCACCAAGAGTGGCGGGTCGGAGACCTCGGAAACCGTGCTGAGCGAGATCACGTTGGAGGATGAGGCCCCCGCCTTCGAGGAGTCGGGCGAGACCCTCACAGACGACCTCGTCTTCGAGAGTTCCGACACGGGCGACAAGATCAACCTGGGCGACCAGGCTGGCATGGCGACCGAGGAAATCTCGAGCCAGGACACCTTCATCGAAGACAACGCCGACGACATCGGCATGACGACCGAGCCCATCGATCTTTCCGCCGATCTCACCGAAGAGGTCGAAGAGGAAGAGATCGAGGAGATCGGCGCCGGCGCTGGCCGCGGTCGCGCACAGCCCGCGCGCGGCACGACGCGTCGAGCCCAGGCCGCGGAAGCGCCCGCCGGCAACCCCGGCATGACCTTCGCGCTGGTGCTCACCGCGATCGTCGTCTTCCTGGCCTTCTCCATGACCTGGAAGTCGAGCGACGAGAACAACCCGCTCGGCGACGGCATGATGAAGAACATTTCCGGAATGTTCTACGAGAAGATGGGTCAGAAGAAGACCAAGGCTGCGATCCAGAAGGCGGCCAAGGACGTCAACAGCAATTACAACATCACCGTCGGCAGCAGCGACGACGACAGCGAGAGCGACGCCGAAGGCGGCTAGCCAGCTGTAGCCCGCTAGTCAGCTGTAGCCCGAGCGGGGCTGGTCTCCGCAAAACGGGTTCCCGTAAGCCGGGTTCCCGCCAACCGGGTCCGGAAGCGAGCAACGCTTCCGGACCCGGTACTTTTTTGACCCCTCGGCAATGCCGTCCGAGCGCGCGGTCACTTCCACGCAGTCGCGCGGCTGAGTATGATTCTCGCCATGTCCAAGCCGCTGATTCCGATAGCCCTCGTCTGTCTCGCCCTGGGCTGTGAAGGCCTGCCGCCTTCCAGCGCACTTGAGAACCAGAACGAGAGCCTCTACGGGATCATTCGATCGCAGGAACGGCGCATCGATGACCTCACCAGCCAGCGGGACGACCTTGCCCAGCAGATCGACACGCTCTCCGCCAAGGCGGAGCGCGGCGACGACACGGAAGTCGTTGTCGCGCGCGCCAAGGCGGACGTGAGCGCGCACGTCGCGCGCATGATCGAGCGGTTCAAAAGCGACTCCGGCGTCGAGGTTCAGGAGACGGAGGAGGGCTACCGCTTCGTCCTGAACGAGAAGATTCTCTTCAACACCGCGTCCGCGGAGCTGACCGACCAGGGCCAGCAGGCGCTCCAGCGCGTCGCGGACGCCTTGCGCGGCGGGGTTTCGCGACTCGTGGTCGAGGGGCATACCGACAACGTGAAGATCGCCAAGCCGGAAACGCTGGCCAAGTACCCGCTCGGCAATATCGATCTGGCGGCCGCCCGCGCGCTCGCGGTCTGGGCGCAACTCGCCCAGACGGGCCGAATCGAACCGTCGCGCCTCTCGGTAGCCGCGTACGGCCCGCATCGCCCGCTGGTTCCCAACGATAGTCCGCTCAATCGCCACCGCAATCGGCGCGTCGAGATCCGCGTTTTCGAAGGCGGGTAACCGGCCGCAGGCAGACGGGCAGGCTGACGGAGAGCCGGCGCAGGCCCAAACGCGTGTGAAAGAACTTCACTCGCGCCGGAGTCCAACGGCCATGCGGCGCATCGCGATGCTCGCCCCGACCGAATTTGGACGATTTCTGCCCGGTTTGCGGCTTGAGCCTGCCGCGAACGCGGAACTCCGTTCCCGATCGGTGGTTCAATGGGTGCCGTGTTGCGCGTGAAAAGGCCCCATCCCCCGAAGATCCGCCCCCATGTGGCCCGTGCCACGGGGCTGGCGATCGACCGCCGTCCGGTGCGCCGAACGCTCTGGTACGGCCCGTTCGTGGGACTCCTGTGGGGAGTCGCCTTGTCGCTCTCGATGGTGGGCGTCGGCGGGCGGGTCGCGCATGCGATGCCGCCGAAACCGCCGCGCGAGGCGATTGCGGCCAACGAACGGGGCATCGCGCACCTGCTGCAGGATCGCATCGGTCCGGCGCTCGACGCGTTCCGCCAGGCCGATGCCGTTTTGCCGGATGACCCGATCGTACGGCGCAACCTCGCCGCGGCGCACGCGTCGCGCGCCCTTCGGTTGCTGCGTGCGCGTCGCGCCCCGGAGGCGGCGGAGGATCTTCGCCGTGCGCGTGAGCTGCACCCGACCCGGATTCGCTATCGCATCCTGCTGGCGCGCGCGCTCATCGAGGTGGGCCGCGACGGCGACCTGCTGTCCGCGCGCGAGGCGCTGGTCGCGGCGCTTGATGCGGACCCCGACCATCTCGATGCTCTCGTTTTGCTGGCCGGCCTCGACTACCGGGACCGCCGCCTCGAGGACGGGATGCTGCGCCTGGAGCGCGCCAGGCGCCTGCGCCCCGGCGACTCGCACGTGCGTTCGCGGCATGCCCGGATGCGCCGCGAGTTGGACGTGGAGCGTGACTACGAGTCGCTGCGGGGCGGAGTTTTCATCGTGCGCTACGCACCGGAGATTCCGATCCGCCGAGCGGAGGTCGTGCGCGCCTACTGCGAGCAGGCGTGGAGCGAGCTGTGCGCCCGCTTCGGGCACTTCCCCGAAGGACAGATCACGGTCACCCTCTACCCGCCGCAGGACTTCAAGGACGCCACCAAGCTGCACAGCTGGGTCGCCGGCGTGTCGGACGGTTCGATTCGACTCACGGTCGGTGAGCGCACCCGCAACGAGTCCCTTCGCGCCGTGCTCTACCACGAACTCGCGCATCACATCCTGCGAGACTACGCGCCGCGCACACCCGTCTGGCTCCACGAGGGACTTGCGCAGCTTGCCGAGGGGCGTGATCCCATGCGGGCCGAGGCGCGCCTGAGGCACCAGAAGGGTCTCGACGAGCGTGAACTCGATCGGTCGATCATTTCGGAGCGAGACCGCTCGCGCGTGCGCCGGTACTACGACCTCGCGCTCGCGTTCACGCATTATCTGCAGCGCCGGAGTGGGGACCGCGGCATCCAGGAGCTGCTGCGCAGCCTGAGCGAAAGAACCCGAATCGACGAGGCCATCCGCAAGTCGATGGGCGACAAGCGTTCCGTCCTTTTCGTCGCCTGGCGAGAAGCGCTGCAACGACGCTGAGAGCGCAGAGCCACGCCGTCGCCGGCTCGGGCGTGACGACGGGTGACCCGTTCAGCGAGCCTGCGGAATCCTGCAGCGCCCGCTCCTCGACCCACAGTGGCGTGATGGATGTGCGGAAGAGGGGCTCACCCCCGGGAATCCGCAGCGCGACAGCTTCGTCGTCCGGGCCCGTTGCGTTGCCATCAAGCCCTGGAAGATCGAGGGCCCAGAAATCGGACAGCTCCCCGAACGGCGTGAGCAGCTCGATTCGGATCGTGTTGTTGAGCGCGCCCGGTGGATTGCCCAGGAGTACCATCCCTTGCGGCAGGAGCGCCGTGAGCTTGCTGCCGCTGCTGAAGCGCAGCGTGCCCGCGGTGGACCTCCCGAACACGTAGCTGCTCGGCGACGTGTCCAGGAAATCGAGTCGGTAACCGGTCAGGTCAACGGCCGCGTCACCGGCCCAGTAGAGTTCGATGAACTCGTCGGAGGAACTGATCGTGCCGGTGCCCGGTAGTGCGTCGAATGCGATCCCGTTGCCGCCTGCGTTTTCGCTGTGATCCGCCTGCGGGTCCGTGACCACTTCGGTGATGCCGAGCGTGCCGGCGCACGCGCTTCCGGTCGTCAACAAGAACACCGCGGCAATCGAGAGAAGCGTGGTGAGACAACCCAATGCGGCGCTCCAGAACGGAGCGCGGGAGGGATGAACAGAGCTGCGGGGAGGGGGCTGAAGTGTGTTCACGGCACCCTGTAGTCGGGCTTGGCGCGCAAAGGTCACATTTGGATTCGAAAGGTCGCACCGCAGGCCGTTTTGTTCCGACTCGCGCCAATCGCGCCATCGCGACAGTGCTACCACTTTGCGTCTATGGAGTAGCCATGCATGAATCCGGCCCTGCTCCCCGCTTGTTGAACTCGCCCCAATGCCAGTCGTCGAAGTCGCGCGACCGTGCCGCGAAGGACCCCAGCGACGCGGATCTAATCGATCTCGTTCTGGGCGGAGTGCCAGGCACTGGTACGCCCGGCACTGGTGTGGGCGACAGCAGCCTCGGCCACCGCCTTCTCGCGGCGGCGCCGTTGCGGCGTCTGGCGACTCGCACGGACAACGAGCTTGCGCGTCTGACGAGTCTCGACCCCGACGACGTTCGCCGTGTTGCGGCGCTCTTCGAGTTGTCGCGTCGGCTCCTCGCCGCGCGCCTGCCGAGGGGCGAGACGTTCCTCAACCCGCG
>Ga0164315_10004892_pt1 | contig 10440 bp, 9 predicted proteins | sample GuaBasSedimGuay6_FD_113737 | JGI IMG/M metagenome (GOLD analysis project Ga0164315, IMG submission 113737) | Subseafloor sediment microbial communities from Guaymas Basin, Gulf of California, Mexico - Guay6, Core 4569-2, 0-3 cm | ecosystem: Environmental > Aquatic > Marine > Hydrothermal vents >...
ATAAGCCGTGTTTTTTTTTGCTCTGAAGAAATGTAATTCAACCATCTGGATATATTTTCTCCTTCTCCCTTGAGGGGAGAAGGCTGGGATGAGGGGGATGCCTTTAGATTGCCCCCTCACCCCTGCCCTCTCCCCTGGGGGGCGAGGGAGAACCAACAGTATAGATTTCGGGTGTGAAAAATGATGAGGAAAGTGCCAGTGTGACGAACAACAACTACTTAGAAACAATCAACACCCCAAGGCATAACTCTCAACAACTTCATAGCGCACGCCCCCGGATATCGATATCGATTTTACCAGAACAAAACGATCCACCTGCCAACTGATGGGTTTTATCGGAACAGTCTCGGGGGCTTCAAATATTTTCCGTGCGACGGTGACATGCGGCGAATATGGGCGTGATTCTGGTGTGTAGGCACAGATTTTAAGATGCTCGCCGAGTCGTCGTTGCAACTCGTAAAGCGCCTCGGGTATTGTGTGACAGCCAAACCACAGGACCTGTGGCTTTTTAAAATAACCCGAACAATCCAACGTTAAACTAAAAGGTTTAGCCTCCGTGAGCCTGGCCTGCAAGTTGAGGCAGTTCATTTCCGTAAACGACGCATTGCCTACAAAATGCAAGGTCATATGCAGGTTAGCGTTGGTAACGAGACGGCTTTTATTGCTATCTAAATTGAAAAGCCCGAGGTTTTCGGCGATTCGATGCCGGATTTCATCATTCGGCCACAGCGCAAAAAATATCCTGACATCCTTAAGCGGTCGCATTTTTGTCAGTCAAGCCGGTCTGGCACGCATATATAACCGCCGACATCGACAATATACGCCTCACAAAGCCCATCGAGAATCTGAAAACCAGATTCGACTGGCCGCAGCCGGGGCGCGGCCATGAAAGGTGTTTTACTGCCTTTAGTCATTAAGGGGCACGTTTTCTACCGATTGAAGTCTATATGTTAACCTGTCAGCCTGTTGATGCTCAAATGGCAACGGAGTGCATGGGAAAAAGAAAGGATAATCTTAACCGGGATAGTCTTAGGGCCGGCCCTGGTCTATGATGGTCGATCATCTCGCTGCTGCTGAAGCAATAGTGGCGGGATTAAACATAGACCAATAATAAATCGAAGATGAAATCTTCTAAAATTAGGTAGCGAGATTCCATAGTGAACCAGCCTGCATTCAAAGATGAACATGCTGACAAAAGCGAAGTTTCCGATAAGAAATACCTAAAGCATCGCTCCATTCTGGTAATTGACGACGAACACGGAATCAGAAACTTCCTCATTAAAGGCTTAACCAAATATCTCGGTTTCATCGAATCCGCCGAGAACCTCGAAATAGCGGAAGAACTACGCCAGCGCTGCCATTTTGACCTGATTATTGCCGACATCAAGTTACCCGGTGGTTCGGGCGTCGAGTGGGTACAGAGCCTGCGTGAGTCCGGTTGCCATACACCGGTAATTTTCATTACAGCCCACGCGCAACTGGATATCGCCATCGAGGCAATCCGGGCCGGAGCAGCCGATTTTATTATCAAGCCATTCAGGATGGATCAAATCTTAAATGCGGTTGACCGTTGTATTGAACGACAGAATATCAAGAGAGAAAATTTTGTATTGCGTCGCCAGGTAGACAAGATTTATGACAAATCCGGCATGATTGGCGAATCTCCATCAATTCAGAAATTGTGCGAGATAATCAAGCGCGTGGCCCCGATGCCCTCTACCATATTGTTAGAAGGCGAATCGGGTACCGGCAAGGAACTAGCTGCCAGGAGTATTCACGAGATGAGCGGCAGAACGGGTATTTTTGTTCCGGTTAATTGTGGTGCGATGTCGGCTGAATTACTCGAAAGTGAATTGTTTGGACACGTGAAAGGTGCTTTTACCGGCGCCCACCAGGGACGTGAGGGTCTTTTCAGCTACGCCAATGGCGGCACCCTGTTTCTCGATGAGATCGGTGAAATGCCTCTCCCCATGCAGGCTCATTTATTACGTGTACTGGACGAGAAAAAAATTCGCCCGGTCGGGTCAAATCAGGAAATCCCTGTCGACGTGCGGATTATCGCCGCCACCAATAAAAAACTGGAACAATGCGTTAAACAAGGCGGTTTCCGCGAAGATCTGTTTTTCCGACTCAACGTGTTAAACCTGGAGATTCCGCCACTGCGTGAAAGGATAGAGGATCTAAAGGCATTGTCTCAGCATTTCATCGACACCATATCCGCCGGGCTGGGTGTTAAATCATCGAGACTCAGTACCGATGACTTAGCCGTTTTAGCCAATTATGAATGGCCTGGTAATGTACGTGAATTGAAAAATGTAATCGAACGCAGCCTTCTGCTCAACACGCCCCCTGGCGAGGCTATCGGGGGCTCGGTACAACCTGGCCTGGCCGATGAGAATCAGGAATCCAGTATCCTACTCGAAGACATCGAGAAAAAGCACATTTTGAGAATATTAAACATGGAAAATGGAAACAAATCAGCAGCGGCACGACGACTCGGAGTATCCAGAAAGACCCTGGAAAGAAAAGTAACCGCCTGGGAAAAAATAATGTAGGTTTGCTCAAATGCCTGGTCTGACTAAAATCTTTAGTAATATTAGAAACACGGTTCGCTACAAGCTGCTGGTACTGGTTCTGTTTCCGATATTACTGGTCATGCCGATAGCCCTGGCACTAGCGATATACTGGGGCGCCACCTTCAGTTACGAACAATTTTATATCAAGGTAAACACCGACCTTTCGGTATCTCACGATCTGTTTGAAAGAATTAAACGCGACTACCTGAATGCACTCGGTAAAACTGCCGAATCATTTTCATTTAGAACCGAGTTGTCGCTTGGCAATTCAGCTTCGATTCGCAAGCAAATCGAGCAGCTACAAAAGCAAAACTCTTTTTCCTATATTCACCTGATGGATAAGAACGGCAAAATAACGATAGGCGACCGATCTGGACCCGCTTCGCTCTACTCTCGCCCCTCTTCCGCGCTCGAGGCGGCAAAAAAAGGCATCCCATCGTCTGGTGTGGAAATATTCAGCGCCAGTGACCTGGATCATGAAAATCTTGCCAGCCAGGTGCTATTACCGTTGATCGATACCCCGCGAGCCCGGCCTACCGATAGTGTTGTCGAGGACCGCGGCATGATGATCCGGGCGCTCTACCCCATCGTCGATGCCCATTCAAATGTACTCGCCATCCTTGATGCGGGTGTGTTGCTGAATGCCAATTTTACCTTTGTCGATGTAATCAGAGACCTGGTATACGGTCCGGGCAGCCTGGCTAGTGGCAGCATCGGTACCGTCACCGTATTTTTAGACGATGTTCGCATTACCACCAACGTACCGATCCGGCCGGGTGAAAGAGCACTGGGAACCCGGGTATCGAATGAAGTTCGCACCAATGTTCTCGACCAGGGCAATACCTGGATCGCCCGCGCCTTCGTTGTAAACGACTGGTATATCTCATCTTACGAACCCATTATTGATGTCGACGGCAATCGGGTTGGCATGCTGTACGCGGGATTTCTTGAGGCGCCCTATCGCCAGTCACTCGTCAATGCCCTGATAGTACTGGTTTTACTATTTTTCGCGTTAATGGGATTGACCGCCCTGGTCGCGGTAAAAGGCGCCAAGTCTATATTTAAGCCGATAGAATTGATGAGCTCGGTGGTACACGCAACCCGTGCGGGCGAAGAGAAAAGAATCGGAAAAATTTCTTCAAAGGATGAAATAGGCGCGCTTGCGAATGAATTAGACACCATGCTGGACCTGTTGAATGAGCGCAAATTATTGATCCAAAACTGGGCAGATGAACTGGAAGAAAAAATAGAAGAAAGAACTTCAGAATTAAAGCAAAAAAATAAAGAACTGGTTAATACTATCCAGGTATTACGAAAAACCCGGCAAAAGCTGGTAATAGCCGAAAAACTGGCCGCCCTGGGCGAACTAACCGCCGGGGTCGCGCATGAAATAAATAATCCTACCGCGGTGATGCTCGGCAATCTCGATGTCATTATTGCTGAAATGGGGTCAAGCCTGGATCCGGTTCAGGACGAGATCGATCTGGTGGTTAATCAGATTTATCGTATCAAAGACATTACCAACAACCTGCTTCAATATGCCAGGCCCGATGCCTACGCGGGTTACATGACTGAAATCGACGTTAATACGCTTATCAGTGAAACTTTAAAACTGGTTCATCATTTGCGTTCCGATCTGGATTACAAAATTGATTTGCATTTACAATCAACATTGAAAATTAGTATCAACCAGCAGGAGTTGCAACAGGTCCTGGTTAATCTGTTTAGCAATGCTATCCAGGCACTACCGTCACGAAACGGCCGCATCAGTATCGGGACCAATGACTTTCAGGGAAAGGGAGTACAAATTTTTATCCAGGATAACGGTCATGGCATGGCTGAAAATATTGTCAGCAAGGCATTTAATCCGTTTTACACCACCAGGGGTCAGGGTGAAGGTACCGGCCTGGGCCTATCAATCAGTTATGGATTAGTACGACGATACGGCGGCAATATTGAGGTGACTTCAAGTCTGAACGTAGGAACGGAATTTATCGTCACACTCTACTGCGACCCGGTGATGATCGAGGATGAAGAAATGATCCAGGAGCAATTGGAAGAAATCGAGGCCAGCGCTATTGAGGTCTAGGCCGAATATTGCCTGAAGGTGACTCTGATTTCGGATTTATCGAGGCATATCCTTATTAATGACATCACCTCGTTCGCCATACAGGTCATTAAAATTAAAAGTGTAATTTTCAAGTTGCTCTATATCAAATAACTGATCGGGATCGGTTGTTAGCATCTTAAGGCTTAAGGCATCGTGCATAGCTTCAATTCGATCAATTTTTACTGCGCTTACCGGTTTACCTGCACGTCGTGCTGCACGTATTTCGTTCTCCAGTTCCGCCTGATCTTCCGGGAACACAGCTGCTTTTAATCGAACCCGGTATGCCACCCCGGTTGAACACTTCTGGAGAATAAAACCTTCGCCCATAGATGCATCCACTCTGAGTGATTTGAAGTTTATTCTGGCACCCGTCATCAGGGCGGCCGCATCAATCCAGCAGGGACCATTTTTTGAAACCACGCGTAAATCCGTTCGGTCGACTACCCCATCGGGGAACAGGCGGTTGAACACAGTACGAATCGCGACATATGCAATTACCAGCCCATCACATAAATGGCCGTGAAGCAGGGCCAGATCTTTCAGGCTAATTGCCTTTGTCTGAATATTGTACCGACCCAGGGCACTGTCAGTATCCCTGACATAAAACGGCTTATTGTATTTCGCGTTAACGGCCCACTCTGGATAAAACCAGTCGCCAGTTTGGTCGCAAGATTCGAGTTCTTTTGTTATTTTTGAAGACAAATTATTTTAACCTCGAAATGTATTGTTATCAGGGTTTATTCTGAAGCAATTCACGATTCAGGATTTCCGGGAAATCCGAGGGATCGAGGTATTTGAAGTATTCATCCAGATAGGGAACGGGGCCGTCCGGACAAATGAAGACGCAGCTAATATCCTCGTCCTTATCGCGTAATTCATCCAGCGTGTTATTTTTCACCCGGTTTTCCAGGTAGTTCAACAGGCCGCATAACGCGAAACCCGAACTGGGTCCAACCACAATGCCGTTGCGGCTCAGCTGCATGCTTTTCCGGTAGGACTCCACCGTTTTAACTTCTTCAATGGTATCGACCTGTTTTTCCCAGTCAAACCCTACCAGTTGCAACAGGCCTTTGGTGCGAACACCCGGTACATAACTATTCTGCTCCCGCATAACGCCAACAACCTGGATAGTCGGCTTTTTCTTTTTTAATTGTTTTGCCGTGCCTGATATTGTTCCCGTCGTACCAAGTCCGGCGCACAGTACATTGATCCGGCCCCTGGTTTGTTTCCAGATTTGTTTTGCTGTCCATTTTTGATGCGCTTTCGGGTTATCCGGGTTGTCATATTGACCGGGGTTGATCCAGCCTGGCTGCGCACCTTTTTCTCTCGCCTTGCATACGCCGCTTCGGGGGTCATTCGCGTCGGGCAGCGGCGGTTCCTGGTTGACGATGGGTTGCACCCCAAAAAACAATAACATCAATAATTTGTTCAGAGATATTTCAGCAGGGATATAGGATGACGTTTTTATCCCGCCAAACTGATGCGCGGCCAGGGCGAGGGATAAAACCGTATTGCCCGAAGAGTTTTCAATAATATTGTCGACGCTTTCAAGCCCCCCGCGTTGATACAGTTCACGTATCATGTTGAATGCGGGTATTGCCTTGACGTTGGCAAGCGGTGAGAACGTCATTAACTTGGCAAAGATACGAACCCTGTTTCCAGCAAAAGGATTGAGTTCACCGGTTAGCTCGACCAATGGCATCATTGGGTGCTTGCCGGGATTGAGAAAGTTTTTTATCGAGTTACTTCCCTCGAATACATTCAGATGATTGGTCATGAATTGATCAGAGGCTCCCTAGTGTTGCAAAATTTTAGATAGAAATGACTGTGCGCGCTCGCCCCGGGGTTCTCCAAAAAAAGCATCCTTGGTACAATCTTCTTCTATACGACCCTCGTCCATAAATATAACCCGGTCGGCTACTTTTCTGGCAAATCCCATTTCGTGGGTTACAACCATCATGGTCATGCCTTCCTGGGCAAGCTCTACCATGACATCCAGCACTTCATTGATCATTTCAGGATCCAGTGCGGAGGTCGGTTCGTCAAAAAGCATCGCATCCGGATCCATCGCTAAGCCCCTTGCTATAGCAACGCGCTGTTGCTGACCACCTGATAGTTGGCCGGGGTACTTGTGCGCATGCTCTGAAAGTCCAACCCGGTGTAAAAGCTCCATACTCCGTTTATCCGATTCTTCTTCACTTCTTCCAAGAACCTTTTCCTGGCCCAGCATGATATTTTTGATGACGGACATGTGGGGGAACAGCTCGAAGTTCTGGAACACCATACCTATGCGCGATCGAAGTTTGGTGAGATTGGCTTTGGCTTCACCAACCGAAATATCGTCGAATAGAATGGTACCCTCCTGGAAAGGTTCAAGACCGTTGACACATTTTATCAAGGTGCTTTTTCCAGATCCTGAAGGCCCGCAAACAACCACTACTTCTCCCTTTTCAACGCGGGTAGAACAATCGTTAAGAACGCAAAAAGATCCATACCATTTACTCACGTTTTTCATTTCGATCATACTGAAAATTTCCGTTGTAGTTTGCGTATTGATAAAGAGAAAGACAGGCACAGGATGAAATAGACTGCCGCAACCGTGGAAAACATTTCAATCAGGCGGTTTTCACGGGTGGCGACAATCTCAGCATTGACCAGAAAATCATGTAAGCCGACGACGTATACCAGGGAGGTATCCTGAAACAGGATTACGGCCTGCGTCAACAGGATAGGCATCATGTTACGAAAGGCCTGGGGCAATACCACGTATTGCATATTTTGTTTATAGGAGAGTCCAATCGCCTGTCCGGCCTGTAACTGACCCTGTCTTACACTTTGTATTCCAGCCCGCATGATTTCACAATAATAAGCCGCTTCAAAAAGAGTGAATGCAACCAGCACCGAGTAAAACCCTCCGACAGGTCTGCCGAGAATAAAAGGCACCAGGAAATAAAACCAGAAAATGACCAGGATAAGCGGCATCGAGCGAAAAAAGTTGACATAGGATCCCGCGACAAACGATAAAACCTTTATATGGGAAAGCCGGGCAAGCGCCAGCAACACGCCCAGAAAAAGTCCGCCAGTTATGGCCAGAAAGGTTAATAAAAAGGTCAGTTGCATGCCTTCCCAGAGAAAGGGAATGGAGTCGATAACAACCTGGTAATCAAATTGATCAAACATTCTATTTCGCCCCCAGGGAAATGACGCCGGGAATGCGCACTTTACTTTCGACTACCCGCATAACGGCCATGACTATAAAGGTCACTACGATATATAAAACCGTGGCTGTGGTGAACGCTTCAAACCCCTGAAAGGTATACTCTTCGATCTGCCGGGTCTGGGCGGTAAGTTCCAGTACGCCAATAGTCAGTGCTAAAGATGAATTTTTAAAGATACCCAGAAACTCACTGGTCATGGGTGGGATAATCGTTCTATAGCCGACCGGAAGCAGCACATATTGATAAACCTGGCTCGGCGACAAGCCGATGGCCCTGGCGGCCTGCCTTTGTCCTATACCAATTGCGTTAATCCCTGCGCGTACCTGTTCGGCAACACGAGAGGCCGTGTAGGTGCCCAGACAAACGACTGCAGTCCAGAATTCGGGCAGGGGCATGCCTCTTTTTACCCAGTTACCGGCTTCTTCGGGTAATAATTCCGGAAAAATGAAGTACCACAGAAACATCTGCACGAGCAGCGGGATGTTTCGAAAGACTTCAACATAAGCGGCACCTATCGTACTTATGAGCGGATGCTTGACCGTGCGCATGATGCCAATCACCGAGCCCAGCGAAAAAGCGATCACCCAGGCACAGCTAGCAACCGCCAGCGTCCAGCCAAGCCCTGAAATAATCCACCCAAAATAAGGGTCTGTTATTAAAATCCCCCAATTCCAGTTGTAATTCATAAAGCCGCTCCCAGTACAACAACTATTAAGTAAAATAACCGGGGCTGGACGCTAAGGTCTTTGCCCCGGCTAAACAGGCCCGAGGAGGTACTGGTCAAATATTAATGTGGCAGCGCCTGTATTTCAAAGGCAGTTTTTAGCGTATCGCTAATCGGCATATTGATACCAGTTGGGCCGGGGTTGAACCATTTGTCATATATTTTCTGTGCTTCACCGGAGCGCATCATATCCGCCAGCACCACATCTCCGAGGCGGCGATAGGTGGAGTCGTCATGCGGCACCATAATTCCATAAGGGTCATAGCTCAGGAACCGACCTGTAACCTGGAACTGATCAGGATTTTTCGATTTGGATATAAGGCCATAGAGCAGAACACTATCGGAGGCATAAACATCAGCACGTCCGCTTTCCAGGGTCAACCACCCCTGGGGATGATCCTTCACCATGACATAGCGAATATTAAGTCCTTTTTCTTTAGCCACGCGTTTAATTGCTTTTTCATTGGTAGTACCCAGGGAAAGCGCGACCACCTTGCCATCCAGGTCTTCAATTTCCTTGATGCCGGATCCTTTTTTACTGGCGATCTTGGTGCCTGTGATAAAGGTTGTGGATAGATAATCAACTTGCTTCTGGCGCGTGAGGTTGTGGGTTGTAGAACCGCATTCGAGATCGATGGTTCCATTCGCCATCAGCGCGATACGAGTCTGCGAGGTAACTGGAACATAATTGATTTCCAGGTCGGACTTACCCGTAACTTTTTTGATTTCATCGATGATCTTGTGACACAAATCGACGGAATACCCTTGTGGTTTACCATCTTTACCAATAAATGAAAAGGGTACCGAAGCCTCACGATGCCCCATGTTGACTACACCGCGCTCCTGTATACGTTTTAGAACAAATGAACTGTCTACATCACCAGCCATCGAGCTTGCTGCGATAAATGCAGTAAGTGTAATGGCCAGTATCCCAAGGTTTTTAAATTTCATCATGTTATCCTCACTTTAGTTTTCTGATAATTGTTGTCTGTTTGCCAAAATTGACTACAGATGTAGAATTTAGAAATAATACCACTTTGTTATTTCACTAATTCGTGGAATAATGTAATAATCTTTCGCGACAATGTCAATCACTTTTCATGTCAGGAGGAGAACTTATCTATTCCTTAAGAGTGAAAGATAAGCTGCCTTTTGACAAATCCGATACTATCCGGATATAAATTCCATAGCGCAAATGGGAACCTATATTTATTTCGATCACAATGCCAAAACCCCTATGGCACCGGAAGAGGCTGAAGCATTGATTCAACTTGAAAAAGCAATCAAAAATCATTCTTAACTATTCAGGAAACAACCTGGGAAACAACTATGGCTCGTAAATTATTTTCAGAATGGCTCGGTACCTTTTTCCTGGTGGCTGTTGTGGTGGGTTCCGGCATCATGGCCGAACGTCTGGCCGGTGGTAACGTCGCTATAGCCCTGTTAGGGAATACGATAGCGACGGGTGCCATCCTGGTAGTGATCATTTTAATTTTTGGTCCGATCTCCGGCGCGCATTTCAACCCGGCGGTTACCCTGGCATTTACAATACGTCGGGATATTGACAAGAAAACAGCCGTTTTTTATGTGATTGTTCAAATACTCGGGGGTATTGCCGGAGCTATGGTTGCGCATATCATGTTTGAATTACCCTTGATCCAGGCGTCTGAGACAGTTCGTTCCGGTGTTTCGCAATGGGTGGGGGAATTTGTCGCAACCTTCGGACTGGTTGCCACCATTTTTGGCTGTATCAAGGCAAGACCTGAAGCTGTACCCTATGCGGTAGGCTTATTCATTACGGCGGGTTACTGG
>Ga0164315_10004893_pt1 | contig 10439 bp, 6 predicted proteins | sample GuaBasSedimGuay6_FD_113737 | JGI IMG/M metagenome (GOLD analysis project Ga0164315, IMG submission 113737) | Subseafloor sediment microbial communities from Guaymas Basin, Gulf of California, Mexico - Guay6, Core 4569-2, 0-3 cm | ecosystem: Environmental > Aquatic > Marine > Hydrothermal vents >...
AAACAAAAAGAAGGCTCAAAGATCATCTATGTTGATTTCGCAAAATCAGGATTTGCCTTAGGCGGAAGTAGTTTTGCCCAGACATTGAACAGCCTGGGGACAACCGTACCTGACGTAACAGATGCATCTTATTTTGCCAGAGCTTTCGATACAGTACAGCAACTGGTCAGTAAGGGCAAAATATTAGCCGGGCACGATGTTTCGGCGGGCGGGCTGGTAACTACTTTGCTGGAAATGAATTTCCCCAACTACGAAATGGGCATGACCCTGGACCTGGATGTTTTTACGGAGAAAGACCTGATAAAAGTGATGTTCAGCGAAAAACCCGGGGTGGTGATCCAGGCAGGCGATAAGGAAGTGGAGCAACAGCTGAAAAAAAATAAGCTGTCATACCATGTGCTCGGAACCGTTACCAACGATTTTGTTATTAAGCTGCAGAAGAATAAAAAAGAATATGTGTTCGACATTGACCGTTTGCGTGATGTGTGGTTCGAAACATCGTTTATGCTCGACCGGAAACAAAGCGGCGAAGGGAATGCCCACTGCCGGTTCAGGAACTATAAAAGACAGGAGCTAGATTATTATTTTTCACCTGATTTTACCGGCAGGCTGAGTGATTACGGGCTTAAAAAGAGCCGGCGCAGCAAAAGCGGTGTCAAAGCGGCGATTATTCGTGAAAAAGGGGTAAACGGAGACCGGGAGATGGCCTTCGCACTGCACCTTGCCGGGTTTGATGTGAAAGATGTGCATATGACCGACCTGATCAGCGGGAGGGAAGACCTTTCGGGAGTAAATATGATCGTATTTGTAGGCGGTTTCTCCAATTCCGATGTGCTGGGTTCTGCCAAAGGATGGGCCGGTGCCTTTCTGTACAACCCGAAAGCTAAAAAAGCACTCGATGATTTTTATGCGCGTAACGACACGCTGAGTCTGGGTGTCTGTAACGGTTGCCAGCTGATGGTGGAACTCGGACTGATCTACCCGGAACATCCCGAGAAACCGAAAATGCTGCATAACGATTCGGGTAAATTCGAGTCGAATTTCGTCAACGTGGATATTCCGGAAACCAATTCTGTTATGCTGAAAACACTCACCGGCTCAAGGTTGGGCGTATGGGTGGCGCATGGTGAAGGAAAATTCAGCTTCCCCTATTACAAAGACAAATACAATATGGCCATGAGGTACAGCTATGATATCTATCCCGGAAACCCGAATGGTTCCGACTGGGCCACAGCGGCTATTTGCAGCAACGACGGGCGTCACCTGGCGATGATGCCGCACCTCGAACGCTCTTTCTATCCGTGGCAGTGGCCTGAATATGCCGAGCGGAAAAACGATGAAGTCACCCCCTGGTTAGAAGCCTTTGTAAATGCCCGCAAATGGGTGGAAAGGAAAGTTATACGGTCAGAAGGTTGACGGATAGCCAGCAGGTAATCAGAAATCTTATCCCTTACTTCGGTGCTGTCTTCAGCAGGTAAAGCCCGATTACAGTATAGATCATATTAGGTATCCAGGAAGCTACCACAGGCGAAAGGCTTCCGTAGGTGGAAAATACCGTCGATATCTGCATCAGTAATATGTATGAGAAAGTCAGTGCAAGCCCCACTCCGAGGTGCATACCAATACCTCCGCGTGTTTTCCTGCTCGATAATGCCACCCCGATGAACGTTAGAATAATGATGGCAGCCGGTCCGGCAATACGTTTGTGCTTTTCGATCTCATATTTTTTGTAGGCAATTGAGCCTTTTCTTTTTTCCCGTTTGATCACTTCGTTTAGTTCGAAAAAGTTCATTTCTTCAAATCGATCTTTTATCCTGTACATATCAAGAGGTCTCAACGGAATATCGGGAAGCTTTTTCTCACTACCTATGAACAGATGTTGCCCGGTACTGTCAAAAGTACGTTCGTAATAATCGTTCAGCAGCCAGGAACCGTCCGTCGAATCATAAATGATCTTGGCAGCATTTACTTTGTATATCAGTTTCTGGCCGTCAAATTTTTCCAGCGAAAATTTTCGCCCCTCCTGTAAAACACTTGAGTACGATTCAACATAAACAAAAGAGCCGGGGCTGATTTGCAGATGCAGGTCTTTGTCGTTGTCTTTGGTGAGTTTTTCCATGTACTGGTTCTTGAAAATCCTCCTGGCTTTGTTCGTCTGGGGTATAAGAAAGTTCCCCAGGTAGAAGGAAAGAATAGCCAGCAGAACTGCTGACACAAGGTAGGGGAGAAGCAGCCGCCTGAAACTGACACCGCTGCTCAGTATGGCAATAATCTCGGTATTCCCGGCCAGCTTGGAGGTGAAGAAAATCACCGATATAAAGGTGAACAGATAAATGAACAGGTTGATAAAATAAGGAATGAAGTTGATGTAATAATCGACAACTACAGCTTTTAAAGGCGCTTCGTTCTTGATAAAACTGTCCAGGTTCTCCGAGATATCAAAAATGATCACGATCATGATCAGCAGGGAGATGGCATAGAAGAACGTGCCTAAAAATTTCTTAATGATATATTTGTCGATGATCTTCATCAGGACCTGGTCATTGTTACAGCCTTTGTGTTACTTTTTTTACCATCATACTTTTCCATTCGGCAAAATCACCTTCAATGATATGTTTGCGTGCTTCGCGTACCAGCCAAAGATAAAAACTTAAATTGTGCAGACTGGCGATCATGCCGCCTAACATTTCTTTAGCTGTAAAAAGGTGCCGCAAATAGGCTTTTGTATATTGTGTGTCAACAAACGAATTTCCATCTTCATCAATCAGGCTAAAGTCGTTTTTCCACTTTTCATTTTTCATATTCATGATCCCGTTCCTGGTGTATAATAGTCCGTGCCTTGCATTGCGGGTAGGCATCACGCAGTCGAACATGTCAATTCCGAGCGCAATACTTTCCAGGATATTTTCCGGTGTGCCCACACCCATCAGGTAACGGGGCTTGTCTTTAGGCAGGATGGCACACACAAGTTCCGTCATTTCGTACATCATCTCGTGCGGTTCACCAACCGACAGGCCACCAATGGCATTTCCGTCGGCATTTTGTGCAGCAATCGTTTCTGCCGATATCTTACGCAGATCACGGTATGTGCTGCCCTGAACAATCGGAAACAATGCCTGGCTATAACCGTATTTCGGCTCTGTTTCGTTCATACGCTGCACACACCTTCCGAGCCAGCGGTGGGTGATTTCCATCGAATTTTTAGCATAGTCGTAATCGCAGGGATAAGGTGTACACTCGTCGAAAGCCATGATGATATCAGCCCCTATAACCCGTTGGGTGTCGATAACACCTTCGGGAGAAAACAAATGCTTCGACCCGTCAATGTGGGAGTGAAACAAAACCCCCTCTTCCGTCAGTTTCCGGCGGTGTGTCAGCGAATACACCTGGTAACCACCGCTGTCGGTAAGTATCGGCCGGTTCCATCCGTTAAATTTGTGCAGTCCGCCAGCCTGTTCAATGACGTCAAGACCGGGCCGCAGATACAGGTGATACGTGTTTCCCAGGATAATGTCGGCATGCACGTCTTCTTTAATATCGCGGATATGCACACCTTTTACACTTCCTGCGGTGCCCACAGGCATAAAGATTGGCGTTTCAATCAGGCCATGGTCCGTCTCCATTAAACCGGCTCTTGCCGAACTTTTATCATCTGTCTTTATTAATTTGAAATCCATGCTTTTTTGTAATTGCGGCAAAGATAGCGGATTGTAAAGAACCGATTGTATCTGCACCGGCGTATTTATCGTTAATTATTCCTAAATTTGTCTGGTACATTCCTCTGACCAAACCATGAACCTGTCATTACCTGAGACAGTATTAATTATTATATTGGCAGCTGCAGTATTGATCCAGCTGGCTTATTACTGGCTGCTGTTTACACGGTTGGCATTCTACAGGCTGACGGATAACACGAAAACAAATACCCCACCGGTTTCGGTGGTGCTGGTAGCACGTAACGAATACGTAAACCTGAAAAAGAACCTGCCAATGATCCTTGAACAGGACTATGATGAGTTCGAGGTGGTTGTGGTGAACCATATTTCAGATGACGAAACCGTGGAATTGCTGGAAGATCTCGAAAAAAAATATCAGCGCCTGAAAGTGGTGAACATCACCCAGGATCTGAATTTTTTTAAGGGAAAGAAGTTCCCCTTATCGATTGGCATCAAATCGGCAGCCAATGAATTGTTGTTGCTGACTGATGCCGACTGCTGGCCGGAGAGTAAACAGTGGATCAGTTCCATGGTACAAAATTACACAGCCGGGAAACAGGTTGTACTCGGTTATGGTCCTTACAGGAAAGAGAAAGGACTGGTCAACCTGTTCATCCGTTACGATACTTTTTGGGTGGCGGTACAGTACCTTTCGTATGCGCTGGCAGGCATTCCTTACATGGGTGTCGGGCGAAACCTGTCGTACACCCGTTCCCTCTTTTTTGAAAATAAAGGTTTTACAGCTCATTACCGTGTTGCTTCCGGTGATGATGACCTGTTTATAGGTCAGGTGGCCAACAAACGAAATACAGGAGTAGCGCTGTCGCCTGAAAGCTTCGTTTATTCCGATCCTGAAAAATCATTTCGCGCCTGGTTCAGGCAAAAACAACGGCACCTGACAACCGGAAAATTTTATAAACCTAAGATCAAGTTCCTGTTGGGATTGTTTAGCCTGAGTCAGTTGCTGTTTTATGCCTTATTGGTTACCCTGCTTTTTATTTCAGAAGCGTATTACATCCTGGCAGGCTTGTTTCTGCTCCGGTTTATATCGCAAATGATTGTGCAAAAAAAAGCAGGCGATCTGCTTAAAGAAAAGCAATTATTGATAATTTCGCCCCTGTTGGAGGTTTTTTATATACTTTTAATGCTTATTTTATTTATTAGAAGCATATTTGTTAAACATATGCAATGGAAGTGAACGCAGGCTTAACTGAAAAAGGACAACGAGACCATGAGCTCATAAAAAGGGCCCTGGAAAAAAGTGACCAGCAGGCTTATGCACAACTGGTTGATTATTACCGGGATTCCCTTTATTTTATGATGCTGAAGATGACCAATAACCAGCATGATGCGGATGACCTGACTATTGAAGCTTTCGGCAAAGCATTTAAAAATTTAAAGCAATACACACCTGATTACGCCTTCAGTACCTGGCTGTTTAAAATTGCCACCAACAACTGCATCGATTTTATGCGGAAGAAAAAGAAAGGCGATGTAACGCTGAAAACCGACAGCGACGATGCACTGGCAAACATTTCGCAGCAAATTCCTTCGCAGGGACCTGATCCGGAGGAGAGCTTCATCAAAGACCAGAAAATCGACCTGATGCGCGATGTGGTACAGCGACTGAAACCTCATTACCGCAGGCTGATCGAACTGCGCTATTTCAAAGAGTATTCGTACGAAGAGATCGTGGAAGAACTGGACCTTCCGCTGGGAACCGTCAAAGCTCAACTGTTCCGTGCCCGCGAGTTCCTGTTCAATATTCTGAAAAACTCAAAGGAAAAGATTTAAGAATTATTAGCTTTTGCGTAGCTGTAATTACCCGCCAATTGCCTGAATTGTTATAATTTTGCCTTGTCTTAATAACTTTATGTACAATGGATTTTAAAAACGCCATATTGCAGGGAATTCCGTCAGAGCTTCCTGCACTAAAACCTCATGATGCAAGTGTAAGCCATGCACCGAAAAGAAAAGATATTTTGTCGGTTGAAGAAAAAAAGCTGGCGCTGCACAATGCGTTAAGATACTTCCCTGAAAAGTTTCACGAAGTGCTGGCGGAAGAGTTTTCCCGCGAACTGGAAGCTTACGGACGTATTTACATGTACCGTTTTCGCCCGGATTACAAAATGTATGCCCGCCCGATTGACGCATACCCGCACAAGACTAAGCAGGCGGCAGCCATCATGCTGATGATCACCAATAACCTCGATCCGGCGGTGGCACAGCATCCACATGAGCTGATCACTTATGGAGGTAACGGGGCAGTATTTCAAAACTGGGCTCAGTATCTGCTGACCATGCAGTATCTGGCCACCATGACTGAAGAACAGACACTCGTAATGTATTCGGGTCATCCGTTGGGCTTGTTCCCATCGCACAAGGATGCTCCACGGGTAGTGGTCACTAACGGTATGGTGATTCCCAACTACTCAAAGCAGGACGACTGGGAAAAATTCAATGCATTGGGTGTATCGCAATACGGCCAGATGACGGCAGGATCGTATATGTACATCGGTCCGCAGGGGATTGTACACGGAACCACAATTACCGTGATGAATGCAGCCCGGAAAGTTGCTAAACCTGGCGAAGATCCGTTTAAAGGTAAGTTGTTCATTACTTCGGGCCTTGGTGGTATGTCGGGGGCGCAACCAAAAGCTGCCGATATCTCGGGTGTGATCTCGGTGACTGCCGAAGTAAATCCGAAGGCGGCCCGCAAAAGATACGACCAGGGATGGGTGAAAGAGATCATTACGGATATGGACGAACTGGTAGTGAGGGTGATAAGGGCAAAAGAACAAAAAGAAGTAGTGTCGATTGCTTTCGAGGGTAATATTGTAGATGTATGGGAGCGCTTTGACAAAGAAAATATATTTGTTGACTTCGGCTCCGATCAGACCTCGTTGCACAATCCGTGGGCCGGTGGCTATTATCCGGCGGGTCTGAGTTTTGAGGAATCCAACCAAATGATGGCAGAGCAACCGGAATTGTTTAAGGGAAAAGTTCGTGATTCGCTCAGGCGACAGGCTGCGGCTATCAATAAACATACAGCCAGGGGAACTTATTTCTTCGATTACGGCAATGCCTTTCTGCTGGAAGCTTCCAGGGCGGGAGCCGATGTGATGGCTGAAAACGGAATTGACTTTAAATATTCGTCCTACGTGCAGGACATTATGGGGCCGTTGTTTTTCGACTTCGGTTTTGGGCCGTTCCGCTGGGTGTGTACGTCAGGTAATCCGGATGACCTGGATATTACCGATAAGATTGCATCAGATGTAATGGAAGAACTGATGCAGCAGGCACCGGAAGACATCCGAAGCCAGATGGCAGATAACATTAACTGGATCAAAGGAGCCCGTGCGAACAAGCTGGTGGTAGGATCACAGGCAAGAATCCTTTATGCTGATGCCAGCGGCAGGATCAAAATTGCGGCAGAATTCAACAAAGCCATCAAAGAAGGAAGAATATCTGCCCCTGTTGTGCTGGGGCGCGATCACCACGATGTTTCAGGTACTGACTCACCGTTCCGTGAAACCTCCAATATTTACGACGGGTCGAAATTTACAGCCGATATGGCGATCCAGAATGTGATCGGAGATTCGTTCAGAGGAGCTACCTGGGTGTCGATCCACAACGGCGGCGGTGTTGGCTGGGGCGAGGTAATCAACGGCGGTTTCGGTATGCTGCTCGATGGTTCCGACGATGCCGACAGGCGTTTGAAATCGATGCTGTTCTGGGATGTGAACAACGGAATCACCCGCAGAAGCTGGGCGCGTAACAAAGGGGCCATGACAGCTATTCAAAGGGCTATGGAAGAAAATCCCGATCTGAAAATCACGTTGCCCAACCTGGCGGACGATGATTTGGTGGACAGGTATTTTTAGAATATATTACCGATCTGCTGTGTTTAGAGCAACTTAGCACGTTGAAATAAAAAAAGCTGCCTTTCGAGCAGCTTTTTTTAAAGATATCATATGCGTTTTATTCGGCAACCATCACTTTCTTCGTAATGATCTTATCGTTAAAACGGAGCCGGACAAAATAAATACCGTTGCTGATTCCTGAAACATCCATGTGTATGTTTTGTGCACCGTTATTCATTTCACCATCATACAATTGCATGATACTTCTTCCGGTCACGTCATAAAGGGTTGCATTTACCCGGGTTTTCGCATTCAGAGAAAATTCAATACTGGCTGATCTGATTACCGGATTGGGATAAACCGTTATGTCTTCTGCCGAAGGTAATTCAGGAACTTCAACAACCATACCGTGTGCAAGTTCTGCTTTAGCTACATAGGTAAAGTCGCCTCCCATCCATACAGGATCGTAGCTTTCATCTGTGATTACATAAAACCCACCATCAAGCCCGAGTCCGGAAGCGTCATTCAATGTTAAGTTGTAACATCCGGTTTCAGGGAAATTGAGTTCGGTAAGTTGCAGGGTGTTATCATCGTATGGGCCGCCTTCAGCCACAATGTTACCTTCCGAATCGGTAATATTCCAGGTGATGCCCTGCGGGTCGCCCAATGTTTGAACACCAAAATAGCAATGCTCCGGAAAAGTTTGAGAACCCGGAATCTTTGCGCTGAAATTATCATTGTAAGGGAGTTGATCTGTTTGCCCGTTAGGCTGCGAACAATTAATGCTTACAAAGTTATTATCAGAAGGTATGAACGCGTAAGCGGGTAGTTCTACCTGCTCTGTAGCGTTTTGTGCCAGGTTACCGGTCCACGAATATACGGCAGGTTCGCCACCATTAATGCTGTAGGTAAACTCAAGGTTAGTCAGGTTGACGGTTCCGTAATTTTTAAGTGTAACAACCGGAATTAATTCATCTGAACATAAAGTCTGCGGAAGTTCAGCATTATAGATGGCTGCGTCGTACTCATTGGATTCAATTATTGTAATATTTGCCAGAATACCGCTGACAACCTCCTGATGTGTTTCCGAAACAAAGGCTCCGATATCGAGATCTTCCATCACCAGGTCAATATCCCTGATGTCCTCAGGCATTTCCCAGGTAAACGCACCACTGTAAAGAGATCCTTCGGTTGTTTCGGTGATTTCTGCACCCCATTGTCCTGTCATCAGATGGCGTAACATGTGCATGTGGCGGTAATTACTTCCACCCCCCGACTGGTACCCGTATATGTCGTTTTGCATTACAGCCACATTCAGCAGGTTTGTTTCTTGCGGGCTGTCACCGGTGTAATAAACTTCCACATATACAGCTAACTGGCGTGTTGATGAAACAATAATTGCTTCGGCACCAACATTCAGATAACTTGGCTCTGCAAGAATTTGATTCGATGCGGATGTCCAATAATTTCTACTCATAGCTGTTCCGCCAGAGTTTTGTCCCCAACCCGGAAACAAATGCCTGTTGACAGTTCCAGCTGGATACCCGGCTAAATTAGACTGGCCCGCAATAGGCGAACCCCAGTCAGTTCTGAAATCAGGATGGCCTGGGTTTGGATCCGCATATCCACCTGTATGAATGGCAATAAGAACAACATCTTCAGGATGTGCATCATAAATGGCCTGGGCTATCGCATGTCCCTGAGGACAAAAGCCGCAATAGATTCCCGTAAATTCTTCCAGAACAACGTTTTTATTTTCGGGGTCGGTTCCCACAATAGTCTGGGCAAATAGTGAAGCTGTCGAGATAAGCACGACGGCAAACAGAGATAAAAATTGTTTCATGTCTTGATTTTGTTATTTAGTTAGTCCTAATACCTAATATTATTTATGCTTCTTCAGAAGTTTAATGAAGGCAAAAATATAATTATTTACGCACTCCTTAAATAATTGTCGGTTTTCAAACTTTCTTTTTCTGTTTAGAGTAGGTTTTATAGCGATCATGTTGCATGATGAATAGTAATTTGTTCAGGAATTTTAGTTTTGTCTGTGATAGAATGCTCAAAACGTCTATTTTTGCAACGATTTTGGAATAGAGTTTGTTATATTTTGTCGAACTAAAAAATTTAATATGATGAAAAAATTTACTTTTTTAATTGCTCTTGTTTTATCCGTTTTTGCATTGCAGGCACAATACTCACTATCGTGGGATGGCGCTGCTCTTGGTGATACGGTTACTATTCAGGGAGATCCGGCAGACGAAGAAATGATCTTTAATGCTATTTTGACAAATAACGGAGATGATGCAGATACCATCAAAATAACACGCAGGCGTATTTATCAGTTAGAGAATACAATACATTACTTTTGCTGGGGTGCTTGTTTTTCGCCAAATAATCCTGACTCTGTTTTTATGCCTGAGGCCTTTTTAGTAATAGAAGCCGGAGCGTCCAGTGATGAATTTGCATTTGTAGCACACTACACTCCTAACGATGAAGTGGGAACCTCCATGTTCGAATATACTTTCTATAATAAGAACGACAGGGATGAGAAAGTTGTGGTTGTTGCGAAATTTGTAACAACGCCTGATGGTGTCCTTGATCAGCTTATGGCAAATGCACACATTTCCGATTTATACCCGAATCCGGCAACATCTTATGTTTCTATTAATTATGATTTGCCCGCACAGGTGGAAACCGCCAGCGTAAAGATCATGAATATCCTCGGTTCGGTTGTAAAGAATGAAGTGATGAATAAAAATGCATCAAACTTAAGGGTTGATGTTTCGGACTTAACGAACGGAGTCTATTTTTACTCTGTTATTATTAATAACGAAGTGTATAAGACAAAGAAACTTGTTGT
>Ga0164315_10004898_pt1 | contig 10433 bp, 8 predicted proteins | sample GuaBasSedimGuay6_FD_113737 | JGI IMG/M metagenome (GOLD analysis project Ga0164315, IMG submission 113737) | Subseafloor sediment microbial communities from Guaymas Basin, Gulf of California, Mexico - Guay6, Core 4569-2, 0-3 cm | ecosystem: Environmental > Aquatic > Marine > Hydrothermal vents >...
ACCTTTTATGAATTACTGACTCACCGTTTGCCTTTTGAAACCGATGACGCGATGGAATTGGTGCATTGTCATCTTGCCAAATCACCGATTCCGCCTCATCAGTTAAATCCTGATATTCCTGAAACTGTGTCAAAGATTGTCATGAAATTATTGGCAAAAACGGCAGAAGAAAGATATCAAAGTGCTTGGGGACTTGAAATCGATTTGGAAACTTGTTTGGCGCAATGGCAGCACCATGGCATGATTGGAAACTTTGCCCTAGGCCTTTATGACATTCCCGATAAATTTCATATTCCACAAAAATTGTATGGTCGGGCCCCGGAAATAAAAACGTTGCTGACGACTTTTGAACGCGTTGTCAGTCAGGGTTCAAGTGAATTGATACTGGTATCCGGCTATTCCGGCATTGGTAAATCTTCACTGGTGCAAGAGATTTATAAACCCATTACCCAAAAACGCGGTTATTTTGTTGCCAGCAAATTTGACCAATTTCAACGCCATAACCCTTATTTCGCCGTTGTCAATGCTTATCGGGATTTGATGCGACAACTGCTCAGCGAAGGTAAAACGCAATTAGTTGAATGGAAAGAAAAAATCAAAGCAGCGGTGGGTAATAATGGCCAAGTCATTATTGAAGTGATTCCGGAAGTGGAATGGATTATCGGGACGCAACCGCCGGTGCCTAAACTTGATCCCAATGAAGCACAAAATCGCTTTAATCTGGGTTTTCAAAATTTTATCCGGGTTTTTTGTCAACCAGAACACCCGTTAGTCCTCTTTTTAGATGATTTGCAGTGGGCGGATTCCGCCACACTCAAATTAGTGGAATTAATGATGACGGATAACGAGATGCGTTATTTACTTATCATTGGTGCTTATCGGGATAACGAAACCAGTCCAACCCATCCATTGATGGTGACAATTGACAATCTAAAAAAGGCAAAAGCGGTTATTAATCAGATTACCTTAACGAACTTGAAGTTTGAGCATATCACGCAACTTATTGCTGAAACCTTGCACAGTGATAGGCAAACGGTTAAACCCTTGGCAGAATTGGTGATACACAAAACCGAGGGTAATCCCTTTTTTGTCAATCAATTTATTAAAACATTGTATGAAGAAAACCTGCTTAAATTTGTCTCTGCCACTGGGAGCAAAAATGGCGGCTGGCAATGGGATACTTCACAAATTGAAAAAATCAACATCACAGATAATGTTGTGGAGTTGATGATTGGCAAACTAAAGAAACTGCCAGAAGTGACGCAATATGTTTTACGTTTTGCGGCTTGTATCGGTAACCGATTCGATTTAAATGTCCTGTCTCTCATTTATGAAAAATCAGCTTCACAAACTTATCAAGATATTATGCCGGCGATGAGGGAAGGATTAATTCTGAAAGATAAACCGGCCGATATTCAGGGCACTGGGTTTTCAGGTATTTTTAGGGGACTAAAAATCCCCCCACCTTTATCAAAGGGAAAAACTTCCCCCTTTGACTTCGGTGTGCAGGGGGATATTTTTTGTTCCAACCCCCTTACGGTTCAACATTCTCTTTTCCATTTTTTACATGATCGCGTCCAGCAAGCGGCTTATGCTTTAATGTCTGTTGAACAGAAAAAATTAGTTCATCTGCAAATTGGTATTTTTATGCTGGAAAAAGCAGCCGATGAAGCGGAAAGGGAAGAAAAAATATTTGATATTGTTGATCACCTAAATGTGGGGAGTGATTGGTTTACTTCGCCAAATGAGCGAAACGAATTGGCGAGGTTAAATCTAAAGGCGGGCAATAAAGCGAGGGCGGCAACTGCTTATGAACTGGCTTTAAAGTATTTAAGGATGGGCATGGTATTTCTGACCGATAATAGTTGGCAAGTTGCGTATGATTTGACTTTTGACCTCTCTATGGCTTGTGCGAAATGTGAATATCTCAACGGGGCTTTAGCCGAATCTGAACAGCTTTTCAATCTCATCTTGCAAAATGCCAGCACGAAGTTAGAAAAGGGGCAGGTTTATCGGGAAAAAATTATTTTATATCGGAGTATGGGTAAACATAAAGATGTGCTGGCATTGGGCACGGCTGCTTTGCAATTGTTTGGTATCCAAATACCTGATAACGAAGATGATTTGCAAATTGCGGTGGCACAAGAACGAGAACAAGAACGGTTCAATCTGAAAAATAGAAGTATTGCCGATTTAATTCATTTACCAGAAATAACCGATGCTGAGCAACAGGCTATTGTTAAGCTGCTCGCCAATGTGACGCCTTCAGCATACTATGTGAATCCAGCCTATATGAGTTTTATGGCGTTAAAAATGGTGAATATTTTATTGAAATATGGCAATGCGCCGGTTTCTTCTTATGCCTATGCTGCTTGCGGTGTTATTACCGGCAACATATATGGTGATTACAAACTGGCTCACGAATTTGGTCAGTTAGGCATCACAGTGAGTGAAAAGTTTGGCATTACTTCCTTAAAAAGTAAGAGCTATACGTTGATGTCACTGTTTATTAATGGCTGGCAGCAGCATACTAAGACGGATATTGATTATGGTAAACAAGCTTATCAATATGCGATGGAATCTGGTGAGTTATTTTATGCTGCGTTAGCAGCCCTAGCCATACTACGTGCCATGACGCTCACTGGGGAATTTCTGGATAGTGTTTACGAAGAAGCCAATAAATATATTGATTTTCTTGAGAAAAAAGCCCACGAAATTGCACTTTTTTTGCGTGTGTCACAACAATTTGCTCTGAATCTCAAAGGATTGACTCAGGCACGAGACAGTTTTAGTGATAGTCAGGTGAATGAAGAACAGTTGGTTGAACGCATGACAGCCAACCAAATGAAAATTCCGTTGCATTGGTATTATCTTCTAAAATCCCAAGCACTTTATTTATTTGGAAATTATCATGCCGCTGCGGACATGATAAGAAAATCACATCATATCGTCGATGTTTCTTCGGGTCAAATACAAGTGGCGGAACACTACTTTTATTTTTCTCTGATATTAACCGCCATTTATACGCGATCCTCATCTGAAGAACAACAGGAATATTGGGAGATTCTGACGACTAATCAACAGAAATTGAAAAACTGGGCGGATAATTGCAAAGCCAATTTCTACCATAAGTACTTGTTAGTGACAGCAGAAATGGCGCGGATTTCAGAACAGCCATTAGAGGAAGTGACAAATTTATATGATCAAGCGATAGCTTCAGCCCATGAAAATGAATTTACCCAGAACGAAGCCATCGCTAATGAACTTGCCGCCCACTTTTGGTTAGGTAAAGGTAAAGAGAAATTTGCTGAAGTCTATCTCTGTGAAGCGTACCATGCTTATTCACGATGGGGTGCGATTGCCAAAGCCACCGATTTAGAAACAAAATATTCGCAAGATTTTGAAAAAAGTAAATTGTCTCACCATACCAAGGCGACTTGCATGATACCCCGCGGCAAAAAGGAAAGCACCTCAAGTGCGTTGCTAGATTTAACCAGTGTGATCAAAGCTTCACAAACCATTGCCAGTGAAATTGAATTAAAGCGGTTACTAGAAAATTTAATGAAGATTGTCATCGAGAATGCCGGGGCGGAGCGGGGCTGTCTCATTTTGGAAAAACAGGGACAATGGGTGATTGAAGCGGAAGGCGCGATAGAAACAGAACATGTGATGGTGTTGCATTCACTTCCGGTAGAAGAAGCGCCAGTACCAACCACTGTTATCAACTACGTTGCCCACACGCACGAAAGTGTCGTTTTACGTCATGCAACCGAAGAAAGACAATTTATCCAAGAACCGTATTTTGTTGAACATCATATCAAATCTGCTTTATGTGCGCCGCTCAAGAATCAAGGGCAATTGATTGGTATGTTGTATTTAGAAAATAATTTGACAGAAGGGGTTTTTACGCCGGATAGATTAGAAGTGCTTAACTTGTTATCGTCACAAATTGCGATTTCCATTGAACATGCGCGTTTTTATTCCAGTATAGCTCGATTTGTTCCCAGTGAATTCTTAAAGCTATTAGACAAGAAAAGCATTGCTGATATCCAATTAGGTGATCAAGTTGAAAAAGAGATGACTGTCTTGTTTGCCGATATTCGCAGTTTTACTTCAATGTCGGAAAAAATGACGCCACAAGACAATTTTAATTTTATCAATGCCTACTTGAGTCGAATGGAACCCATTATTGGTCAACATCATGGTTTTATTGATAAATATATTGGTGATGCTATTATGGCCTTGTTTCCCACAAGTGCGGATGACGCGATGCAAGCGGCCATTGGCATGTTAAACAGATTGACTAAATACAATAAAACGCGAGGCAGCCCTAATCGCCCTGTCCTTGAGATTGGCATTGGTATCAACACTGGTTTATTAATGCTAGGCACGGTGGGTGGTAAAAATCGCATTGAAGGTACTGTGATTTCAGATGCGGTGAATTTAGCTTCACGAGTAGAAGGGTTAACTAAAATCTATCACACCCCGCTTCTGATCACCGAGGAAACCTATCTGAAATTAGCCGATCCGTTGCAGTATCATATTCGGGTGATTGATGCAGTGAAAGTCAAAGGCAAATCTGAAGTGAACACTATTTTTGAGGTGTATGACGCAGACTCTCAAGAAAGTGTGGCTCTGAAACATAAAACCGGCGAGGATTTTGAGTCAGGCTTTGTGCAGTACCATTCAGGAAAAATCATTGAAGCCAAAAAGATTTTTGAAAAAGTCTTGCAAATCAATAAGACTGACAAAGCGGCACAGGTTTATATTCAACGTTGTGAGGATTTTCAACAACAATAACTACAGGGATTGGTTATAAGAAAGGATTTTCAACAGCAATAACTACAGGGATTGGTTATAAGAAAGGATTTTAAATCGCAATAACTACAGGGATTGGTTATAAGAAAGGATTTTAAATAGCAATAACTACAGGGATTGGTTATAAGAAAGGATTTTTAACAACAATAACTACAAGGTTTGGTTATAAGAAAGGATTTTAAACAGCAATAACTACAGGGATTGGTTATAAGAAAGGATTTTCACTTGATAATGTCACATTATCAGGCGTACAAGGCGAACTTTGTACGAGAGGGCGAACCTATATTATCAGGCGTACAAGGCGAACCTATCTTATCAGGAGTACAAGGCGAACCTTGTACGAGAGGGCTGCGTATTTTATTAGGAGTACAAGGCGAACCTGGTACGAAAATGTTGCATACTTAAAGGAGAACTAAATGCCTGAACAGTTTTTTACCAAAGGACATGCCCTAATTGTGGGTGTTGGAGCTGATTTACCCGGCACTGTTAATGATGCTGAAGGCTTGGCAAATATTTTGAAGGATGAAGGACGCTGTGCCTATTTACCTAAACAAGTCCATTTATTGACAGATGAAAAGGCTAATCGTGATTCGGTTTTGACGGCCTTAGATGAACTGGCTCAATCGACTGATGATGAATCTGCCGTTATCATCTATTATTCTGGGCATGGTTATCAACAGGGTAATACAGGCATAATATGTAATGATAATATTTTGGCAGGAGTCGGCCCACTTTAGTTTGGTAGTTTGGTTAATCCAAGATAAATCTTGGACTCCTGAAATCTTGGACTCCTGTCATAAATCTCAAGGAAAAGGTGGCAGATTTATGGCCGCTATTGGATTTTCCTTACACTGAACCACGACGCTCAGTGGTGCTGATTGATGAAATCGACAAGGCTCCGCGTGATTTTCCTAACGATATTCTTAACGAAGTCGAACACAATTATTTTCGTATTCCAGAGCTTGGCAATGTCAAAATTGAGGCCAATGAAGATTTACAACCGATATTGGTATTAACCAGCAACGCCGAAAAGTATTTACCCGATGCTTTTTTGGCCGTTGCATTTACTATAATATTCTTTTTCTAGACAAGGCGCGTTTGGAAGAAATTGTGATCACACGTTTAGCTGGATTTACGGAGGGGGATGGTTTTTTGGCTAAGGCACTGGAATTTTTCTTGCTATTGCGCGACAGTGACTTACGTAAACAACCTGCCACCGCTGAATTATTAAATTGGTTATCCTTTTTGCGGGGTGACTTATTTGAAGAGGTGGAAAATCCGCTTGCCAAAAAATCGGCTGAGTTATCGCACTCATTGAGTAGTTTGGTGAAAAACGCTGATGATCAAGAAACGGCGCTGGAGGTTTTGGAGGGTTGGTTAAGTAAAAGTAGTTAGCACCCATCCAGAAACGCCGGTACTGCGGTACTGAAGTGCAAGGTTAACTTGTACGATCTTTTGCAACTCGTGCAAGTTAACCTTGCACTCCAAAACCACAACGGCACGTATTTTTACATTGCCCCATTCGTTTATTTCGCAAATTCGCTGTACTAATTCGTTGTACTGATTAGCACAAGGTACAAGTCTTAGCACCTATCAGTTGAGTACAACTTCTTTCCGAAATAAACGAATTGAGTGTTCCAAGTAGTGTAAGGTTAAAATAGCCATTGCACTAAAATAGCAAAACCCTAACCGGTTAATTGTAAAAAGCTTACCGATCTGGAAAGGGGTTATTGCGGCAAATGCGTGGTGAGGTATAAGGTTCAGAATCGCTGGTTTGAAGAATTTATCCTGAGTACAACGGATAGGCGAAATAAACGGATAAGGCTATATTGAATTTATTCTCCTTAGACAACTTTGCACTGATAGATAAACAACTGCAACTTAGATAAGTTCAAAGTCTTAATTTTGATGAATCACAAGACATCAGGGTGAACCTGGCTTTTTTTTATTTATCCGTTTATTTCGCGTATCCGTTGTACTTAATGGCAGGGGGGTATTGCGGCAAAAGCATGGTGAAGTACAAGATTCAGAATCGCGGAGTTGACAGATGACACTGATACTACTTGTGTCATCTGATTTTTTTTCGTTCTAAGCAACTTGGAACGAAGGGGGGGTTATCCTTGCTTATTTTTATCCTTGCTTATAACTAATCCTTGTAGTTATTTGTGCAATCAAGCCACTGACACAATATATTCTGTCGGTACGTCGCGACATTTTTTGACACGTTTAGCAGTTTCATGTAATTCACGCACTGTCTCACTCAGTTCATCCACAGTTTCTGGCGTGAAAGACGCTTCACCATCTTCAGGACAAACCCAAGCGTAAACGTTAGGAACACGAATTAATATGCCCTCGTGAGAATACTCAAAAGTAGTAGTACTCCATTTTTTTGGGACTTTATGTGTCCCACAAATAGGAACTGGTTTGCTTATCATAAACTATTTTTTTTGGCAAAACGCCGTCTAAACGGTGGATTTTCCCATTGAATCTCATCCGGCATGTAAGCGGTTACAAATTCAATATAAACCGGATCAGCATACTCACAAACAACATGCAGATAAGTGGTAAAATTTTTCAAAAGCGTCACGCGCCCACAAATCAGCACACGTCGAGCATCGGGATAGGCTTCAATAATTTTCCCATTTAAAATGGCTTCAAGCTTATGTTTAGGCTCGAAGCCTTCTTTCAGGGCATGTTGTATGGCATGATTTTTAACGAGATAGTTTCCCGCTTTCACTCGTTCACGAATAATTTTGATATCCATTTAGTCTCCAAGTAGGACGAATTTTGGGGATATCCTATTTTTTTGGCATAATTGCCTATTTTAGTGTCTTTTTCAAGAGGTAGTGGTGCATAAAGGTGATGGAGTCCAAACGGAAGGAAGGGCAACCCAGCCAAACTAAAGTTTGGACTCCTAAAATCATCACCCCAGTCCTTTACCACAATGATGCCCAAACCACCCGCGATTCACTTCCAATGCATATTGGATATCATCCCGCTTAGAAAACACGGAAGTTAAATCGAAGGGTTTAAGCGAATGCACTTCTCGCAATTTTCCATCTTTGGTAAAAAAACCTATATCCAGCGGAATGGCGGTGTTCGCCATCCAGAATGAGACTCGTTGAGGCTGATTGAAAGTGAACAACATGCCCTGATTTTCCGGTAATTTCTCCCGAAACATCAAACCCTTTTGAGTTTCTTCTGGTGTAGAGGCCACCTCCACCCGCAGTGAAGTACCGCATAACGTCATATCTATAATTTGCATACCAAACTTCATATCTGTTTTGATTTTCACCGTACTTCTCTTACTTTACTTTCGTGCAACGGCGCATTCCCAAAAAAATGTCATTATTAATCATCTCAATTTTTCTGTATTTAGTACAACTAATTACGGGGATAAACGAATTAAAACTCGGACTACCCTACGTGTTTATCGTTGATTGATAATCCCATCAAAAAAGCGAACTTATCTTTTAAAAACATTTTTTTAAAAACATTTATCGAACGAATCCCATCCACGTTTCGTTTCACAAATTTCGTTATGCTTTATTCGTTTATCCCCGTAATTCGTTGTACTCAACCGTGAAAATGGGAATGCGCCCCAACGCAAGGTTCGCCTGAAACGAATGAGCCACCCGGAGTGCACAAATTTACGAGGCAACCACGTATTTTGCCATTAATTGCAATTTTTTTGAGCCACGATACACATTGATATCTAGCTTGTAAGCCAATTTTACGCGCCTGACATTGGGTTGCCAATCTGTGTCAACTGTATTAAAAGCGATGGCATCAACAGGCGGCCCACCTTCAACCGGGCGTACCTGCATTTTAAGATGTTTTTCTTTCAGGACACGGCGTTCAAGCAGTTCAAATTCTCCGTCAAAAATGGGTTCTGGAAAATTATGTCCCCAAGGTGTCAGTGCCCTCAACTGTTCAGCGACTTCTAAATTAAAGTCATCCCTCGACAAAGTACCATCGCTGAAAACAATGCCATGTAAATCATCGGCTGATAAATATTTGCGAACTTCTTTATCAAAGGTTTGTTGAAATGCGTCAAATTGGGCGTGTGGTATGGTCAATCCCGCGGCCATCGCATGGCCACCAAAATAATTAATCATTTCAGGGTGTTGAGTGGCAATTGTGTCAATCACATCGCGGATATGGACACCGGGAACGGAGCGGGCTGAACCTCTAATCTTGTTATCTTTATCATGCGTAAAAATAATCACTGGGCGATATAAACGCTCTTTGATACGTGCGGCGAGAATGCCTACTACGCCTTGATGCCATTTTTCATCTAATAAACAAAGGCCTACTGGCAGCTTGTCAATATCGCCCAGCGTGTCAAGCATCTCAAGCGCTTCGTCCTGCATTTTCGCTTCTTCTAGGCGACGCTCTTGATTAAAGGTTTGCAGGAGTTGGGCATGATGTCTGGCACTAAAGTCATCTTCACTCAGTAAGCAAGCGATGCCATAAGACATATCATCCATGCGCCCGGCCGCATTTAAGCGCGGCCCTACATAAAAAGCTAAATCACTGGCAATTAAACTCTTTTGATCACGTTCCGACACTTGCACCAACGCACGGATGCCGGGGCAACAGTAGTTTGCTCGTATTCGCCGCAAGCCTTGCTCAATTAAAATACGGTTATTGTAATCCAGTGTCACAACATCTGCCACTGTACCCAAAGCTACTAAGTCAAGGAAATTGGCAAGATTGGTTTCCGGAATCGCTTGAGCGGTAAACCAACCTTCGTCACGTAAACGCGCTCGCAAAGCCATCATCACATAAAAAACCACGCCCACGCCACAAAGGTTTTTGCTGGGAAAGGAATCGCCGTTTTGCCGAGGATTGACAACGGCATCTGCATCGGGCAATTGTGTTCCTGGTAAATGGTGATCGGTTACCAGTACACGCATACCGTGTTTTTTAGCCGCTTCTACGCCGGTGATACTAGAAATACCGTTATCCACCGTCATTAACAGATCTGGCACCAAGCCAAGTGGCGTGTAAGCTAGAAATGAGTCTGTCCGTGCAACTTCAACAATTTCAGGAGTTAAGCCATAACCATGTTTTTCTCGATTGGGCACTAAAAAGCCCACATTTTTAGCCCCCAGTTGCTGTAACGCTTTCATAGCCAACGCACAACTGGTGGCACCGTCTGCATCATAATCAGCGACGATGAGAATACGCGCTTGGTTGGTTAAGGCCTCATATAACAAATTGACGGCGTCATTTATCCCGAGTAGTGAAGTGTAGGGGAGTAGATTTTGCAGCCCATAATCAAGTTCCGTCGCTTCATTAATGTCACGCGCTGCCAGCACTCGTTTAATCACCGGATGGAATGTATCAGGGAAATCGATATTATTCGATAGGGGACGACGTTTAATAATGTTGTTCATAAAAATTTTCGCTCATCCAATTTTTAATCATAACTACAAGGATTATTTATAATAAAGGATTGGTACGAAGTCAGGTTTGGGTTTAAATCCTTAACCATAGCTACAGGGATTATTTATAATAAAGGATAAAACCAAAACAGTAGTCCAGTAGATGTAGTGATTTTACGGATGCTATCCTTTGCCGGGATAGTATCCGTTTGAACACTATCACGA
>Ga0164315_10004899_pt1 | contig 10432 bp, 1 predicted proteins | sample GuaBasSedimGuay6_FD_113737 | JGI IMG/M metagenome (GOLD analysis project Ga0164315, IMG submission 113737) | Subseafloor sediment microbial communities from Guaymas Basin, Gulf of California, Mexico - Guay6, Core 4569-2, 0-3 cm | ecosystem: Environmental > Aquatic > Marine > Hydrothermal vents >...
TATCTAACAAGCTAGAATAACTCGTTAGAGAAGTCGGTTCCATTAAAGTGGCAGCCGGCGTTTTCGTAATAGTCGTCTGAACCGGTGTTGAAATGGGCTTGGCGAGAAATTGCGGGTATCTTTGCTCTAAATCCGCAACCTTAGCTGCGGCTCCCCATTGTTGATAGGCATAATGAGCATCACGCAAGTAGACTTGGGCAACCTTTGGTTTTCCTTTTTTAAGATAAAACTGGCCGGCCAGTTCATGGGCTAAGGCTTCCTCATTGACATACTCATGCTCTTGAGCTAACTCAATAGCCTTGTCATAATATTCCCTAGCATCACCATCTTTACTCAACACCCGACAACGTTCCGCCTCAACCAGATAAAACTTATGCAAAAAATTCATTGGCGCATGTGTGGCCCATTTCTGCATTTTTTCTTGATTGGCAACCACCTGACTCAGAAGGGCCTCTTGTTCAGACGACTGTGCTTCAGCAAACATTGCCAGCCGAACTAGAGAGTCGTAGAAATGAAAGAGACTGAAGACTAACGTCCCTGGGACAGTTTCTAAGTATTTTTCAGCCATGACGATATTTTCAAAAGCTTGAGGATAAGCATGGAATAAATAACCAAGAACCGATTTGTAAAAAAAATAGTGGAATAAGCTGTTCTTATCATTGGCTTGCTGAAGAATTGGCAGCATGGCCTCCTCAGTGCATACTTTACCGCTTAAGCAGTATGGTGGTAACTCGGTGCTTGTGTCCTGTCCCATCAAATTCAAGGTTGCCTGGTGAAGCATTTTAATCAATCGTAGAGAGTATTCTTGCTTGAGTTGAGCAAAAGTCTGATGATAAACACCCATTTCCTGTTCCAGCGTCGCTAATTCATGACCGCTAGAAAAGTGATGTATGCCGTAGAAACACACAGAAATACAACCATACATGATATCGCCTGTTTCCAGTCCGCTTTGATACGCATCCAGAAGAAGTTTAAGAGTTTCCCTGACATGTTCTTTCCAAAATGTTATAGCACTTCCCAATATCAAAATGATCTTACACTTCAGTTCTTTAGCATTAAATTGCTCCAACAAAATTAAAGCCACTTTGCCAAATTGAAAACTGGCCTCAATGTCTTCTTCATGAACCAGAGGCGCGCAAGCCACATACCCAAAGATGGATTCTTTAGCATTACCATGTTTGATCGACAGTTCGACCATTTTCAAAATCAGTAACGGGTAAAATTCCCGATTGGTTCTATAGGCAGAGGACACTATCGCTGAGAGTAATCGCATGACTGCCAGTTTGTCAGGGGCCGTCATCAGAGGCAGGTTACTCAATGTCTCAATTTGTGCGATGATTTCTCTAAAAGCACCTTGAATATCCGAACGGCTAGGCTTTTCATCAGGAAAACTGACACCTAACAACTTTACAACAGCAAGTGCAGTACTCAAGGCTTGCTGTGGGTTATCTTTGAGGTTCTCTAAGGCTTGAATTTGGATTTCATAGACTTTGACTTTGTCCAGCAGGCTTTGGGCTTGTTGCAGTACCACATGTGCCCCTCTCTCTATCTGATCAAAATCCGCATTGAGATACGACACTTCGGTAGCTTCTGTGTAAAGTTGCAAACTTAAGGAATAGTGTTGTTGCCAAGCGTGACAATCTAATAACCCAATACCCGTTTGCAGATAATCAAAAGCCTGTTTATAAGCAGTGGCGACTTTGGCTTTTTGTCCGGCCATTAAGTTTAATTCCGCTAACTTCCGTTTTTCAGCGTCATCATCAATGAGGGCTATACCTTTATTGAAATGATTGACGATATCAAAAAGGCTGTCTTGTTCCACATTGGCAGTATGAGCCAACAATAAACGACCCATTTGTAAATGGAGCGCTTCGCGTTGAGTTTCCTCTATTAAAAAGTAGGCCGCTTGTTGTACGCGATCATGTTGGAATTTAAAGCGCGTTTCGACTTTTCCCTCATCGCTGATGTTCACCTGCTTATAATTATCATCCAACGGCTCAATTAAGCCTATTGAGATGGCTTCCCACAAATGAGCTAATGTCTCTTTTGGGGTGTGTTGGTAGATAATGGACAAGGTTTTCAAATCAAACCGGTTGCCGATACAAGCCGCTAACTTCAATACATCAATGGTTTCTGGAGACAACTGTTCTATCGAGTTGGCCATCAATTCCACCACATTGTCTGTCATCCCTTTGGCGGCAATTTTGTCCAGTTCCCATTGCCATTTTTGGGTTTGCCAATCAAAGACCAATAATTCTTGGGCGTATAAAGATTTCAAAAATTCTCGGGTAAAAAAGGCATTGCCCTGTGTCTTCTCGTAGACTAAGTTGCTCAAAGCCTCAGCATAAGAAGAGCCACACCCTAAGGTTTCAGCAATTAAGGTGTTGACCTTCAGAGAAGAGAGATTAGTCAAATGAATGGTATTAACGGTGGCTTGGGCTTCGGTGAGCGCTTTTACCGTTATCATCAACGGGTGAACCGCATCTACCTCATTGTCTCGATAAGCCCCAATGATTAAGAAATATTGATTGGAAGTCACTGTCATCAAAGTGGAAAGCAGATTTAAAGACGGCAAATCGGCCCATTGCAAGTCGTCTATAAATAACACCAGTGGATGATCAGGTTGGCATATGGCACGAAAAAAGTTTTGAAAAACCAGATTAAAACGGTTTTGGGCCTCTGTGGGGCCCACTTGAGCAACAGCCGGTTGAGGGCCTATCACTAACTCTAGTTGAGGGATAACCTCAAGTAAAACTTGCCCATTGTTACCCACAGCGGTGAGAATTTGTTCTCGCCATTGGTTTAACTGGTCGGTGCTTTCAGTTAACAAATAGTCACAAAATTCATTAAAGGCTTGGCTTATGGCCGAATAAGGAATATTGCGCAGGTATTGGTCAAATTTACCGGCCGCAAAATAGCCCTGCTGAGAAGTCATAGGTTTGTGGACTTCATGCACTAAAGCCGATTTGCCAACGCCAGAATAACCGGCCACCAACATCATTTCTCCGGTTCCCTCACTGACACGCTCAAAGGCTTGTAATAAGGTTTTCACGTCATTTTCACGGCCGTAGAGCTTTTGCGGAATTTGAAACTGACTGGCAAAATCATGTTGTGCAAGTTCAAAGCTTAAATTGGTAAGGTTTTGCTTATCCAAAAGGCTTTCAAGACCTTTTTCCAAATCCCATTTTAAACCAACGGCTGATTGATAACGATCTTCGACATTTTTTGCCATCAACTTCATCACAATATCAGAGACAATAGGTGGTACTTCGGGATTAACTTGATAAGGGGAAGTGGGCGTTTTGGCAATGTGACAATGGACTAATTCGAGTGGCTCTGTCGCTTCAAACGGAAGAATACCGGTCAACATTTCATAAAAGGTCACACCGAGTGAATAAAAATCGGTGCGCCAGTCTAGGACACGATTCATCCGCCCGGTTTGCTCTGGCGACATATACACGAGTGTGCCTTCCAACCCATTGGGATTTTTCAGTGTTGGGGTTTCCCGTGATAATTGGGTTGAAATACCAAAGTCAATGAATTTGAATTTCCCGCTGGTAGGATTCCAAACCAGATTGGAGGAATTGATATCTTTGTGAATAATGTGTTGCAGGTGAATTTGACCCAAAATTTCGGTGCTCTGAATGGCAAGCTTGAGGAATTCTTCTAAAGTCAATGTGCGCTCCGCCAGCCAAAATTGTAGGGATTCACCGCCAAAATCTTCCAAGCACATCACCAGCGTGTTTTGATATTTGGAAAGACGGTGGGCGTTGATAACACCGTCCACGTTTGCTAATTGGCGAGTGATGTCATACTCTTGTCGATAGCGAGTCAATTCTTCTGGTGTGGGATAGTCTTGTTTGAGAACTTTGAGGATGACGGGTTGATTGTCCTCGTCTCGTATGCCACGATAAACTAACGAGTTAGCACTTTCACAAAATTTTTTGATAATTTTGTAGTTAGGTAGACTGAACATAGCTGTGTTCTCCGTGTTGAACTTGAAAAAATAAGTTAGTCTCCATCCAGAAACGTATTCCAATGTTTTAACATGTCTAAATTAGACATCAGAATTTTAGGATTTTCATAATAAAGCCTTTTTCCCAGCATACTCCATTCTGAAAATTTTATAATTATGAAACGCAGTAACGAGCGGAGCGAGATCAAATTCTGAGTCAGACAATTATAGGCGTTTATGGATGGACACTAAATAGGCCGTTCCGCAAAATTAAGCCTCGGAAATTGGCTGTTCAGGATTCTCAGCGATGGACACTAATAACGTCTGAAAGTGCTCCAACAGCCTGACGATAGTGGTTGCCTCAAACAAATCTTTATAGTAGAACATTCTCCCGATGAGTTTTCCTTCTCTTTCCCAGAAGTTAAACTCTAAATAAAATCTCATTATTCTAGCTGCCTCAAACAGCACTGGGCAAAAAGTGGTCGTCAAACCTTTAAGTTCTAAAGGTGGCATAGGTGCATTTTGAAAGGCAAACGTTATCTGAAACAGCGGATTGATCGTCATATCCCGTTCTGGCTGTAAAATTTCTACCAGTTGCTCAAACGGAAAATTTTGGTGAGCGTAAGCTTCTAAAGTGACTTGTTGTATCTGCTTTAACAACTCAAGGAAAGTGGGATTGCCTGATAAATCAATACGTAATGCTAGCAGATTGACAAAAAAGCCAATAAGCGGTTCAATCTCCTTGTGGTTACGATTAGCAATAGGAGAACCGATAACAATGTCCTCTTGATCGCTATAACGTTTAAGTAAAATAGCAAAAGCCGCAAGGGTAGTCATAAAAAGGGTTACACCGGCTTGCTGGCTTAAAGTATTCAGTTGTTTTGTCAAGTCGCTTGAGAGCTCAAAAGATTCCATACCGCCTCGGAAAGTCTGTCTTAGAGGACGTGGATGGTCAGTCGGAATCTCCAGCATTGGCGGCGCGTCAGCCAATCGTTGTTGCCAATAACGTAATTGCGTTTCCAACACTGTTCCAAACCAATGACGTTGCCAATGAACAAAGTCAGCGTATTGAATGGGCAATTCTGGGAAGGGAGAAGGTTGACCCATTGAGAACGCGTCATAAAGAGCCGACAACTCCCGAACGAGTATGCCCCTTGACCAAACATCGATGGTAAGACGATGAGTGCTCACCAACAGCACATATTCTTCCGTGTGTTGTTGTAGCAAGGTCACACGAAGTGAAGGCTCACAGATGAGGTTAAAGGGACGTTGTGCCTCAAGCGTGGTTAATCTTTGTACCTCAAAGGCTTGTTCTTCATGTGACAACGCTTGTAAGTCCACCACTAAAAATCTTAAACGTTCAGTTGAAAACGGATGAATCACTTGGATAGGTACACCGTTTTTCATTGAAAAGGTGGTACGCAACACTTCGTGACGTTGTACGATTTTAAACAAGCTTTGTTTTAGAGCCGCAATATTGAGTGAGCCTATAAGACGCACAGCAAATGGAATATTGTAAAAGGGGTTATCTGGTGTCAACTGGTATAGAAACCACAAGCGTTCCTGAGCAAAAGACAACGGGATATCACCTAGTTGTTCAATCGGTTTGATAGGCGGTGCTAACAACTGAGCCCCGTTATCATGACATGCCACCTCAATACGTTCTGTTAATTTGGCCACCGTGGGTGACTCAAATAAGTCACGCAGAGGGAGCTTTACTGAAAAGGTCTCGTGTATTCTAGAAACCAATTGAGTGGCTAATAGCGAGTGACCACCGAATTCAAAAAAGTTGTCATGGATACCCACTTTTTCTATGCCTAACACCTCTGTCCAAATTGAAGCTAACATTTTCTCGGTAGGCGTACTGGGGGCCACATAATTGGCCTCTGGCACTTTCAGAGCAGTCTTAGGACTCGGCAGAGCGTGACGGTCAATTTTGCCATTGGGTGTCAAAGGTATGGCTTCTAACCTCACAAACGCCGACGGCACCATATATTCTGGTAATTGCTCTTGCAATCGATGGCGCAATTGTGGCACTAAATCTTCCCACGATGAAGGTTGTTCAACATTGGATTTTTGGAGAGAGATATCACGACTCAGAGTAGGCGCATCCCGTTCATGAACCACATAGGCTATCAACCGTTTATCGTTGGGTTGTGCTTCGGCGCAAATGACCACCGTTTCCCGTATTAAAGGGTGTTGGGCGAGCACCGCTTCGATTTCACCCAATTCAATCCTAAAACCACGAATCTTGACTTGGTTGTCTAGGCGGCCCAAATATTCAATATTACCATCAGGCAGGTAGCGAGCTAAGTCCCCAGTTTTGTAAAAACGGGCATTGGAATCATTACTAAACGGATTGGGAATAAATTTTTCTCCGGTGAGAACCGGACGATTGAGGTAGCCACGAGCGAGTCCCATACCACCAATGTGTAATTCGCCAATAACACCGATGGGTGCTAGGTGAAAATAGTGGTCTAAAATATAAATTTGAGTGTTGGCTATGGGAGAACCTATATACACTGGGGTGTCACACCTCAAAGTATCCAAAGAAACCTTATTAAATGGGTAAGTGCTTGACCAAATAGTGGTTTCAGTAGGCCCGTACAAATTCCAAACTTGATCCCCTTTTTTTTGCAACTGATGAGCCAGATTCTGAGACAAGGTTTCACCACCAACAAGAATTTTCAGGTGAGGACTGGCTTTCCATCCTGCCGCTGAAAGCATGTGCCAAGTTGCTGGGGTGGCTTGCATAACCGTGGAATCAGAATGCTTTAATTTTTCTAATAACTGTACACCGTCAGAAGCAATTTCACGGCTGGCCAACATAACTTTCGCGCCCACCATCAAGGGCAGATAAAGTTCCAATACGGCAATATCAAAAGAGATAGTTGTGATGGCCAATAAAGTATCTTGGTGAGTCAATTCTAGCGAATACCGCATAGAATTTAAGAAATTGGTGACAGATTGGTGAGAAATTTGAACGCCTTTAGGTTTTCCAGTCGAACCTGAGGTATAAATCACATAAGCCAAGTTCTCGCTGAAAACCCCACTGACCCGATTTTCTTGAGGGAACCTTGAAATGAGTTCCCAGTCAGTATCCAGATAAATCATCTGTGCTTTTAGCCCAGACCACTGATCTTTTAATTTCTCTTGAGTCAATAACAATAGTACCTGTGAATCTTCTAATATGAAGGTAAGCCTTGCCAAGGGATAACTAGGATCTAATGGCACATAAGCCCCTCCCGCTTTGAGGATCCCTAACAACCCTATCACCATCTCTATAGAACGTTCAACGCAGAGTCCGACAAGAACTTCAGGTTTTACACCCAATGCATGCAAATAGTGTGCAAGTTGATTGGCTTTGATATTTAATTCTTGATAAGTCAATTGGCTTGACTCAAATATGAGCGCAATCGCTTCTGGTGTTTGTGCCACTTGTGCCTCAAACAACTGATGAAGACATTGATCTTTAGCGTAATCAGTCGTCGTGTGGTTCCATTCCACCAGTAATTGGTGGCGTTCCGCTTTGGTGAGCAGAGAATAATCGAAAATGGATTGGTTTGGATTCGTGGCAATAGCTGCCAATAAGGTTTGAAAGTGCCCTAATAGCCTCTTGATAGTAATGGCCTCAAATAAATCTTTATAGTAAAAGAACTGACCTTTCAATCCGCCTGACGTTTCCCAGATATGAAATTCTAAATCAAATCTCACTGTTCCCGTCTCAAATGCCATCGGGCTAAAAGTCAAGCCTTGGATATCTAAAGGCGAAATGGGGGCATTTTGAAAGGCAAACATGATCTGAACCAACGGATTTCGACTCATATCCCTGTCTGGCTGTAAGGCTTCCACCAGTTGTTCAAAAGGTAGATATTGGTGAGAGTAAGCCTCTAAAGTGACTTGTCGCACACGCCCCAACAAGTCAAGAAACAAAGGATTTCCTGATAAATCAATGCGTAATGCCAAGGTATTGACAAAAAAACCGATGAGCGGTTCAAGCTCCTTGCTGTGACGGTTAGCAATGGGAGAGCCGATAACCATATTTTCTTGGCCACTATAACGACTCACTAAGATAGCGAAAGCAGCCAAAGTGGTCATAAACAGGGTAACACCCGCTTGCTGACTCAACGTTTTCAGTTGCTGTGTTAATTGGGGGTTTACCTCCAATATTTCGTAACCCCCTCGGGAAGTGTGAACAGGCGGACGTGGATGGTCAGTCGGCATATCCAATACCCATGGCACGTCTGCTAACTGTTGTCTCCAATAACTCAGTTGCTTATCTAGGACTTCTCCACTTAACCACTGACGTTGCCAGAGAGTAAAGTCGGCATATTGAATAGGCAATGCCGGCAAGGGGGAAGGTTGGCCTTGAGATAAGGCTTCATAAAGTGTTGATAATTCGCGGATAAATACCCCTGTAGACCAACCATCGAAAACAATGTGGTGTATTGTCCACAACAATACATAGTTTGGCACCAAAACACCCTGAGCCGTCTCTACATATGGCAATTTCAACAAAGTCATTCGCAATAAGGGTCCCTTGACCAGATCGAAAGTTCGCTGATTCTCCGCAATTGCTAACCATTGCACCTCTTTCCATGCCTTTGGCAATGAGTGCAAATTGATGACAGGTATAGCCGCCGACTGAGAAGGTGCAATCGCTTGGAATGGAACCCCCTTGTTGGTTGGAAAAGTGGTGCGTAAAACTTCGTGACGCTGAACGAGTTCCGTTAAACTTTGCTCCAACCCCCCTATATTAAGGGGCCCTTGAATGTTTATGGCCCCTGACATATTATAAGGAGAACCTTGATCTTCCAATTGAGCCAGAAACCAAAGCCTTTGCTGGGCAAAAGACAGAGGCAAGTCTTTATCCCGTGGAACGGGTTGAATAGGTGGCAGTTCGCCCGAAAGCTTTACCTGATTTTGTGTTAGAAACGCCAGAATTTCTGCTTTACGTTTAGCCAATTCAGTACGTAAAGCTGAAGTCATTGTGCCCTTCGGAGCGCTGTAACATAAATCACCCTCTTCCTCCCACAGTTTTATCTGTAGATTGTTCATCTGAAAAAACAACATTTCAATACTTTTCATAATCGGCCTCTCTCTTCATTCTCATCTTCTTCTAAAATATCAGTTGTCAGTGGTAATTCTGGTGCTGTCGTCATACGGGAGGCTTCAATACAGCCTGCAAGTTCGGCCACGGTAGGTTTTTCAAACAGGATTTGCAGGGGTAATTCCACCTGACAAGTTTTGCGCACATCAGAAATGACTTGTGTACCTAACAGAGAATCTCCGCCCAGTTCAAAAAAGTCATCACAGACTCCTATTTGCTCAATACCTAGGAGTTTTTGCCAGATGTTGGTTAAAGTGATTTCCATAGGCGTGCGGGGTGCTAGGTATGGAGTTGGCAAATTTGGCCTTGAATGACGCTGAGAGGAATCTTCCCTTTCCAAATTATCCGCTAATGGTTTTGATTCAGAGGTTCTTTTGATGGAGTTATCCAGTCTAACCGAGTCAAAAGTCGGCACCCAACGATGCTTGCCACGGTAGGCAACGACTTGATCAGTCGTTTGGGTTGTCAACTCGACCAGCAATGATTCGATGAGTTTCTGCTCAATTCCCATTTTTGACGGATTAATAACCACATCAATGCTACGGCAATGGATATTTGGATATTCTTGCCCAATAATCTTAACTGGGCCAAGCAATGCTGTTTTTTCCGGGCACACCATTTCTTCTCCGGTCACCGTCTGCATGTTATTTGACACGACCATGAGTTGAATTTCTTGAGTCAGCTCTTGTTTGCCAAGTGCCTGTGCTAAAAAGAGTAAACTGTCAAATCCTAATCTTTGTGCTTTCTCAAGCCTTTCAAGTCCTGGCTCTTCGTTATCGTCTGGGGTGACCATCCATAAATGAACAATATTATGAGGTATTTTGTTGATTGTCCGAAGTTCTTCAAGTAATGCCTCATAGTCTTCTTCACGTTTTTCGGGATTTAGAATATAGTCGTGATCATTAAGCAGAGTCCATTCGGAGCCCACTCTCACCGTGATGATCTCTTGCTCCAATTGAACTAGTTTTTTGACCAGTTGGATACCCAAACCGCACGCATCAACAAACACCAACCAGCATAATGATGCCAATTTTATTGATTCCACAGGCAGCGGCGTTAAAGGCACGGATATTTTCCACCCTGGTGAATAGAACTCATCAGTAATATCAGGTTCTTTGCCCAATGAAACTTGAGGAATATTGATCCCATATTTAGGTGGATCAATCCAATAACGCTGACGTTCAAAAGGATAGGTTGGCAAGGGGAGGCGATGACGACGCTCATAAGCATAGAATCCTGACCAATCCACTGCTCCGCCAGCCAGCCATAGTTTGCCCAAGGTATTCAACAAAAACGCAACATCCGACTGGCTGTCTTGCGGGTGGCGTAACGAGGACAATACCACTTGCTCGGCCTCTTTATCAGGA
>Ga0164315_10004900_pt1 | contig 10431 bp, 6 predicted proteins | sample GuaBasSedimGuay6_FD_113737 | JGI IMG/M metagenome (GOLD analysis project Ga0164315, IMG submission 113737) | Subseafloor sediment microbial communities from Guaymas Basin, Gulf of California, Mexico - Guay6, Core 4569-2, 0-3 cm | ecosystem: Environmental > Aquatic > Marine > Hydrothermal vents >...
CATTTTTCAATAATACCAGCGGATATTTTTGTTATTGGGACCTGTTATATAAAATTTGGCAGATCAAACATAGGTGTTTAAGGTGAGGACTATTTGAAGGGCAATCTCCATTGTTCAGGAGAAAGACCGCCTCAGACTTTCCCTGTTAGTCCGTAGCCTTATTCAAAGTCATCTTTTTATTTCTTTAAATTTCAAATAGAGCAAAAGTCTAGTATGTTTGGTGTGGTTTACAATACCCGTTTGTTTGAGTTTGGTTTCCCTATGATCAAGGTTCTTCTGACAATACCCAGGGTTCTTTTTTCCTGCATTCTGTTTACCATATTTCCGGTAAACCTTTCCGTTGACAGGGGACAATCCAGTAAATGGGTGATCTTCCATCCGCAGTTTTCAAGCAGTTTCGCATACTCTAAAACCAGGATGGCGTTTTCAGGGTTTTCATCAAAGGCCGGGATACCCTGAAAGTCCCTGAAGTCTGCATTGAGAAAGGCAATACGGGTGGATGGTTTTGAATGGTCTTTCATTAGAGAAAAAAGAACTTTAAAGAATTTTAAATATCTGGACCGGGGAAAATCTGAAATACTTCCCTTCATGTAATGGTCTGCCATCTTTTTATAATAGGGCGGATCAAAAAAGATCAGGTCGGGTTTTTTACCTGGAGGAACAGGCCAGGTGGGGGTTTTATGATCCCACAAAAAAGGTTCTATTTCAGGCCTTGTTGTAAGCCTGTCTGAAAGATCAAAAGACCAGCATCTTCTGTTAAAAACAAGACAGGTATCTGCAACCACTGCTCCTCCTGCCATGGGATCAAGCACAAGATCATTTTGTTTTGTAAAGTAAAAAAGAGTGTGGGCCACGAGCTGGGCCGGAATTCTTCCCGGCCAGTTATCTCCGAATCTATGATCCACATCATTGAAATACCATTGATCCCATGTCCGCAATCCCCAGTTTAACCCCTTAAACCTTTCCCTGTCTGTTTTTTTCTCCAGGACCACAGACCATACCAGGGTTTGCGGGACAAAATATTTTTCAGCAATATCAGAGATACTGGAGCCGCCTTTAAAATCATTACGAATCTCGTTGAAAAGGCCTTTGTTTTCCCTGGCATATTTTGAAATGGTTTCTCTGTGAATATTTAAACGCTGGGCAATGCGAACAAGAGGAATGCCGAGACGCGTCATCAAGGCGATTTTAATTTCAGTACGAAATTCCTGCCCATTGTCATCTTTTTTTTGTTCTTTTTTTATGTTTGCTTTCTCCAGATCTTCTGCAAATACCTGTATCTCTCTTGCGCTGAATTCATTAAGCGTAAGTTTTGACGAAAGGTTGTTATTCTGTCCTTTGACCGGGATAGATCCTTTCTGGGTGACATCGTAAAAAGCCTTGTCAGATACCTGTTCAAGCTTTGCCAGCGCCTTTGTCTGAGCCTTGTTCAAGTCATGTTTTACGGATGCTTTTTGAACTTTTGAGGGAATGTCGGTTAATAAAGTCAGGTCATGCATCAGAAAAGACTGCCACTTCAAGGGTTTTGGGAGATTTTTGAAAATTGACTCTACCTGTTGAACAAATTTGTTCAACAACACCTCCGCCTCCTTGGAAACCTGGGAGCCTCTATCTTTGCTAGCCCTTATAGAATGGAGCTTTGACAGCAGTTTATGCACTCGTTCAAGGGGTGTTTTACCTACCGTCAAGTATTCAGGCTTTTTGCCCATTTCCACATCAATGATTTTAATGGTCGCTTCAATGGACTCTATGGCTGATAAATCTTCTCTTAAAATGTTTTCTGCGGCGCTTATCCTTCTTGCCTTAAGATCGTCTACCTCTGCGATCTTTGCCTGGATAACGACCATATCAGTGTAATCTTTAATTGCTCTTAACCTTCGTTCTCCTGCGATAAGCTCGTACCTTCCTTTTTTTTGAGGCCGGACGATAATGGGTTCAATTAATCCATCTTGTAGAATACTTGCACCAAGCTCTTTTAAACTGTTTTCATCAAAATATTTGCGGTGCTGATAGGGAGAAGGGTCAATTTTCTTAATATCTATCATGCTAAAAGAAAACTGATAGTTTTTATTGTCTGTTAAGGGCATAATCAAATGGGGTCAGGGTAATTGCGGTGAATGAACAATCATGGCATCCACTGCCACACACCCCTTTGCACTGATTTTAATCGGGTTGACATCCATTTCTGTAATGAATTCTCCCAAATCACAGGCCAGTATGGAATAATTGCTCAAAGCCTGGGCCAATGCCTGTTTATCACAAATATCCGTACCTCTTATCCCTTCCAGCAATGGGTTGATTTTTAAGTGACGGATCATTTCCAATGCATCCTCTTTTCCAAATGGTGCCATGGCGATCTGTTTGTCATTGAGGATTTCAATGAATATTCCTCCGCCGGCAATCAGAACCAATGGACCAAATTGTGGGTCTTGGACGTAACCAAAAGCCACTTCAACCCCGCCTTTCTCCATACCAGCTACCAGAACGCGATCCCCCAGACGATTGGCTAAATCAGCATAAGTCTCCTGTATTTCCTGATCTGTTGTCAGATTTAATTTGACACCATGAACATCGGATTTATGTAAAATTTTCAGCATAGCTGTTTTTAATACAACAGGATATCCGATTTTCTGGGCTGCAATAACGGCTTCATCCGAACTTGTGGCGATCTTTGCCCTTTGTACGGGGATATGATAATCCTGTAAAAGCGCCAGGCTCTCCAATTCATCAAGAGGTTCAATTTGCTGTAATCGCCTGATCCATTTGTCCTTGTGAATATTCTTTTGAGAGGGCAAGGGCTTATGATGATCTTGTTTTATGAAATCCCGATGGTCAAAGGCATGCTTAATCGCTTGAAGAGACGGAATTGTACCGTTGAGTACGGTGATGCCCGAGGCTTGAAGTCTTGTTGCCAGATCCTGTGAATCACTGCCGATATGATTGGTCATCACCACGATTGGTTTGTTGGTTTTTGAAGAGACCTTCCGGCAAATCCTGGCAAAAGTTTCATGCAACCAGAATCCTGAAGTAAGATCTGCTACAAATAATGTGATGGCAGTTTTGTCATCATTCACCAGTGCCTGCAGGCAGTTTTCATAGATAGATTCATAATTATTTCCGGTCCCCCATGCATCCAGCGGATTAATGGGTTCTAATCCCGGATCCAGATTTTCCTCCAGAATCCGGGTGGTCTCTTTACCAATTGGTGCAAAACTGATCGCCATCTCTTCAGCCAGATCCATAAGCATTTCCCTTTCCCCTCCTGAATCCATAATTGCCGAAAGGTAACCTGGCGGAAGTTTTTTGTCCATGGATAACAACTGGCAGGTGGTTGCCAGTTCGTCTAAACTTTTGACGGAGATAACACCATAACGACTAAATAAAGCCTGATAGGCTGCATCATCTCCTGCAATAGCCCCGGAATGGCTGACGGCAAGCTTAGCCGAAGCCTCTGTTCTTCCTGCTTTTAATACGACTATTGGAATTTCTTTTTTCCTGGCTTTTTTAAGCGCCAGCATAAATCCTTCAGGATTCCTGACGGATTCCAAAAAAATGGCCACAACTTTTGTGGTTGGCAGATCCAATATATAATCCAGGTAATCTGAAGCAGTGGTAACAAGTTCTTGACCTGTGGAAATGGCTATATTGAAATGGATGAGTTGATTGTTCCAGAGAAGTCCGGTTAAAGCAGATCCGGATTGGCTGATATAAGCCACATTTCCTTTCTGGAATTTTCTTGCAATATATTGAGGAAAAATCCTTAAATTTATATCCAGGTTATAGAACCCCATTCCTCCGGCCCCACAAATTGACATATTCGCCTTTTGGGCAATCTTCGCAATTCTCTGCATCAAGGGCGGGTCCTGGTCATCTTCAAGGTAAGCACTGCCAAATAGAACGGCAGCACCAATTCCAAATCCGGCTGCCTCTTTTAATTGATCTTCCAATCTTGCATTGCCAATCGCAAGCACAACCAGATCGACCACCTCCGGAAGATCAGCCAGAGATGGATAACACTTGATTCCTTCAACGTCACTGTATTTTGGATTTACACCGTAAATACGACCATTATATCCTGAAAGCAGGACTTCCAAAAGCATATCATTACCTGCGACATCTGTTTTAGTTGAGGCACCGATAAATGCAATACTTTTTGGATTTAACAAACGTTCCAAATTTTGTTTTGCACTATTTTTTGTTTTATCCACTTTGAGTTAACTCCTGCTGCTTCAAAATTTTACGATCTGTTATTGAAATCACTATCCAAGTTCGGGAATATCAAAATATTTTAAGTTTTCCCATGCATTTGAAACATTTAATTGTCCTTCTTCCAGTTTGGTGACAATGTCCACAACGGTTTTCATGAAAGGCGTTTCAATGCCGACTTGCCTGCCCAATTCCAGAAACTTGCCATTGATATGGTTTATTTCACTTTTTCTACCTTTTTCAACATCCTGAAGCATGCTGGCTACACCGGATCGAAAAACTGAATAAATGGGACTCCAGTAGTTGTAGATCACGTCGTCCATCTCCTTTTTTGTTGAAAATCCTACGTTTTTCATAAGGGGTTGAAGCCCGAATATCTTTTCCACTTTAATTCCCAGTTTTTCAATTATCAGACCGGCTTCACGTCCCAGGTGAGCGATACATGTCATGGCTTTATAAGAATCTAATATTTTTCCATTATTGCAGGCCAGAACGGCAGACATGCCACTAAACGTCGAGTTGTCGGTAAGCTTTGAAAAGCGAACACCAAGAATATTCGTGGATATTTCAGACCGACCGAATTTTGAGAATACGTTTTGAATTTCTTTGGTTTTTTGGATAACCTGTCCATCCAGCCGGCCAAAGGTGATCATCAGAGAGGATTTGCTCGATGTTAATTCAGAGATGCCCGGCTTAAGCCAGGTAGCACCAAATTCGACACCACCTCCCATCACATTGTCTGCTTTGAAAATTTTCTTTGAAATATCCTCAGGAATACCATTTTGAAGCGTCAGGATAACAGTATTGTCGTGTGTAAATTGTAACGCATGGTTGAGTGATGCTTCCAGGGCATTCAGCTTGGTTGTCGAAATAATCAAATCATATTTACCATCCATTTCATTTGGCGTGATGGCTTTGACCGGTATGGTACAATCCATGAATCCCACAATTTTTGCACCCTTCCGGTTCAGTGCATCCACGTGCGCTTTATAACTGTCAACCAGTACAATATTTTCTTTTCCCCGACTGAGCAGGGCACCTAATATGGTTCCTATGGATCCTGCTCCGATTAAGGCGATTCTCATTTTTTCTCCTTGTGGGTAATTTAAAACGGCGAATGATTAAATTCTACCCTGCAGGTATCCCTCAATTACATAAGATTCAATTTTCTCCTGGCCTCTGAGGGAGTTACCAATCTTGACCCTAATCTTTCAATGATCTCTTTTGCCCTTACCACCAATTGGGCATTCGTTGCCAGTACGCCTTTCTCTAAAAACAAATTGTCTTCCAATCCAACCCGGGCGTTCCCTCCCATGATAACAGATTGAGCGACCATCGGCATTTCCTGTCTTCCGATACCAAAAGCGCCCCAGGCAACGCCCGATGGCAGGGCATCAAACATGGTGACCACATTCCGGGTGGTACCTTCCGCCCCATATGGGATTCCCATACAGAGCTGAAAAAGTGCATTTTTATCCAGAAGGTTTTCTTTCATCAATTGTTTCGCCTGCCAGATATGCCCCAGATCAAAGGCTTCAACTTCTGGTCTTACACCGGCTTGCTGAATTCTTCTTGCGCTCTCTCTCAGCATATCCATCGTGGCAATATATGCAGTATAACTGTAATTAAAAGATCCACAATCCAAGGTACAGATCTCGGGTTTGATCGCTTCTATATGTTGGACTCGTTTAGCAGGTGAAATCATATCGGAACCCGGTCCGGCCATTGCTGGATCTTCTTCACTTGGAATCAGGTCCCCTCCCATTCCGGTGGTGATATTTAAGACAACATCGGTATCACTGGCCCTGATCAATTTTACAGTTTCCTCATACAGCTCCAGGTCTTTGCATGGCAACCCTGTCTTTGGATCCCTGACATGGATGTGAGCGATTGCAGCGCCTGCCTGCGCTGCCTCGACCGCAGCCATTGCAATTTCATCGGGTGTGACAGGTAATTCGGGATGTTTAGCTATGACATCGCTTCCGCCCGTAACTGCACAGGTTAAAATCACTTCGGTATTCATAGGTTCTCCTATTGGCAAAAGGGCTTGATTGTGTAAATAGATAGTCGAAAGAGTAGAACATGTCAATAAAATTGAGCTTCCCAAATTCACTTTTTAACAGAATTTAAAAATTTTTTCCTTTTCTTTAAAGTGGGGGATTCTCCTTTAAAAATGAGGGGCACTACCCATTGTTTATTGCAAACCAAAGGCATAACGTATAACATCCGAAAAACTATGAAAATCGTTATGGATCACAGGGGTGACGGCAGGAATCTTTTCCAGCCAAAACCTTTAAATGGAAATAGAAACTAAGAATTTGTCAAAACATATATAAAGGAGTATCGATGTCACAAAATTTCTATCAAATACTCACCAATGAGGAACTTAGTCAAATCCACGAGGCTTCCCTGGAAGTACTTGAAAAAACAGGGCTGAACATAGACCATCCGGTGGCCATGGAAAGACTGGCCAGTACAGGAGCCCGAGTGGAAAAAGCCCGCCAAAGGGCTTATTTGCCTAGGAATCTGGTTGAACAGGCATTAAAAACAGCTCCTAAAAGCTTTACCTGTGCCGGGCGAACGGCTGAATTTGATTTCCTGGCCGGTGATATCGCCCAGGGTCATATGCCTTCATTCCGGACTGTGGGTGGGTCCATCAATATTTATAACCTCATCACCAATAAGGCACGCCCGATCGGCATAAAGGACTGCGGCGACATGGCCCATCTGGTGGACGGGCTGGAGAACTTGAATAGTCTGGGGGCTTTGACACCCAATGATATTCAACTTGAAACCTACGACATTGAGGTCTTGAAAGTGATGCTGGAAAGAGGCCGCAAACATATATGGGCCCTTACCGCGAACTCAAAAAACCTCGAATATCAACTTGAAATGATGACGGCTGTCGCCGGTGGCAAAAAGGCATTGACCCAAAGGCCTGTCTGTAGCGGAATTGTCTGCCTGATTGAGCCGCTGACTTTTCCTTTTGATGAAATCGAAAGACTTCTATTGTACGGGAATTACAACCTTCCAGTCCGGGTTCCATTGGTTCCCATCATCGGTGCCAATGCACCTTATACCCTGGCCGGTACCATTACACAGACCAATGCAGAAGCGCTTGGCAGCCTGGTTGTGCTGCAACTGCTCTGTCCCGGAATTCCCACCTGGTACTATTCACTAATTTCGTCCATGAATATGGTGCGAGGCGTTACTGAATTTTTAAACCCGGAAATAATACTGGTCCAGGCAGCTCTTCTGCAAATGGCACGCCACTATGGCTTGCCGGCAGCGGCCTCTCCAGGTATCGTGAGCAATTGCCAGGCCCACCAGATTATGTTTGAAAGGGGCACAAGCCTGACAATGGCTGCTTTGGCGGGCATCAATGAAGTAGGCGGTATGGGAGGCATGGAAAATGCCATGACCATCAGCCCCCAGGCAGCCGTGATTGATAACGAAATCATCGCCTATGTTAAAAGACTGCTGGAAGGAGTTGATATAAATCGTGAGACTATAGCGGCTGAGGTAATTATTGGAGATGACCACAGGGGCAAATACCTTGAAAATCGCCACACATTCACTCATCTGCGCAAAGAGGCCCGTTTCAAACCATCCCTTTTTGACTGGCGTCCCTTGATGGACTGGCAAAAAGATCAAAAGACCATCGTTGAACGGGCTGAAGAAAAAAGGACGACCATCATGAATCATCATATGGTGCCCCCCCTGGAGGGAAAATTGACAGAGGAACTGGACCGGATATTAAAGACAGCCAAAAAAGAACTAGGAGTTTGAAAAAATAGAACGGGGAGTTTCTTCCGCTCTATATCCGGAATAGCATTGGATTTTAATTTTTCTTGCCGGCTTCTCTCGGGCATCAATTGATGTTGAATCTCTTGATATGTGTCCGATAATTCTATCGCCCATATGCTGTTTAATAAGACGTTTATGAACAACCTGATCTAACCCTGAGTGTCAAACAGCGTTCAAAGTTGACCCCCTGTCAGCGTCCAATTTTGACCCCCCTAAAGTTAAAAAAAATAGTAATTAAACTAACAGCTTTTCGAACTAAAATATTTCGTTTTGTTCTTTTTTTTGAATTCAGGTATAAGAGAAATAATATAATTAACAGGGAACCTAAGGTTATGGAAAATATCGACAATATAAAAGCTTTAAAGGCCGAAATAAGCCGATTAAAAGATGCGAAAAAAGTGCTCGAGATAAAAGAAAAACAATATCGACATCTTTTTGAAAAATCTCCCATAATGATTTATGTGACAGACCGGGATGGAAACTTTATAAATATCAATCGGGCCGGCATAAAGATGATGGGATATGACAATGCAGATGACATCATCGGGACAAAATTCCAGAACTATTTTTTTAATGATGAGACAGGGTTTGTCGCTTATGAAAAACAAATTCATGAAAGGGGTGTGATAACTGAATTTGAAACAACTTTAAAAATAAGGAATGGCAAAACGCTTTCCGTGAATTTAACCGGTGTCCTGAGAGAAACGATGACGAGAAAGCTTAAAGGCTATGAGGGTTTTGCAATTGATATTACCGGCAGGATTGAAGCCGAAAATAGATTAAAGAAATCAGAGGGGAAATATCGCGCCATATTGGATAATTCGCTATCCGCCATATACATGTTTCAAAAGGGTGGGTATTTCAGTTTTGTAAATAAAAGATTTATACGTCTTTTAGGATATGAAAATGAAAAAGAGATTCTGGGGAAAAATTTTTGGGAATTTATAGCACCCGAGGATAAGGAAATTGTAAAGGAAAGAGGACTGCAACGAGAAAAAACAGAAACACAACCCCGGCATTATCCATTCAGAATGATCAAAAAAGATGGTTCCATACTCTGGGTGGATATGCGAAGTTCACATGCCTCGTATATGGGCATACCTGCAGCTGTGGGAAATTTTATTGATATCTCAAAGGAAAAAAAAGCTCAGGAAGAAATACAGATGCTGTCCCGAAAATTGATTGAAGGGATAGAAGAGGAAAGACGATCTCTTGCATCGGATCTCCACGATGAATTTGGGCAGGCATTGACTTTACTTCAGTTTGATGTGGAAACTTTGCAAAAAGCAATTCCGTCAAACTTGGAAGAACCCAATAGCATTTGTAATAAAATAATGGACCATATTCAGAAATTGGCTGAAAAAATTCGAAACACAACTTCCCGATTGCGTCCTGATTTGTTGGATCACCTGGGGCTGATTCCAACTTTGGAATGGTATATCCAGGATTTTAACAATAGAATAAAGGACATCTCCATTGATTTTCAGGCCGTTGGATTTAAAAGAAGACTTTCACCAGAAGTTGAGATTGTTATTTACAGAATTTTCCAGGAGGGATTGAATAATATTACCAAACATTCGAATGCAAATAGAGTTGATATAAAATTGACCAGCAGCCATCCGGGTGTTATCTATATCATGAAGGATAATGGAATCGGTTTTGAGCAAAAAAGAAATGGAATGCCGGAACAGGGATTATCCAAAGGGATTGGATTATTGAGTATGAAAGAAAGGGTTGCCTCATTAAAAGGAACCATTGAAATTAAATCTGTTCTAAAAAAAGGTACAGCTATAAGGGTTGAACTCCCCATGTGCTGAAGGTGTCTTAACAATGAATCGTATAAAAGTCCTCATCGCCGATGACCACGCCATTGTAAGAGATGGCATTCAACAGCTGCTAAAGCCGCTTGATGATATGGAAATTGTGGGTGAAGCAATAGATGGGTTTCAGGCACTTGAAAAAGCAAAAGATTTAAATCCTGATGTTATTTTGCTGGATATTGCAATGCCGAATCTAAATGGTTTAGAAGCGATTGGTTTAATAAAGGAAGCCCTTCGGGAAAGTCAAATCGTTGTATTATCAATGCATGCGAACGAAAGTTATGTGCAACAGGTTTTAAAATCAGGCGCGCTGGGTTATGTGCTAAAAGCATCGTCCAGCACAGATATAGTGGATGCCATCCGTGCAGCAAATAATAATGAATATTATTTAAGCTCAAAAATCCGGGCCAATGTCATTGATTCATATTTAAAAACTAAAAAGAATAAGCCGACAGCAAGGGGGTATGACCTTCTTTCAGAAAGAGAGCAACAGGTGTTCCGGCTTGTTGTTCAGGGCTCCTCAACCAAGGAAATTGCTGATTTACTTTGTGTCAGCCCCAAAACAATTGAAAAACACCGGAGCAGTATTAGCAGTAAA
>Ga0164315_10004901_pt1 | contig 10430 bp, 9 predicted proteins | sample GuaBasSedimGuay6_FD_113737 | JGI IMG/M metagenome (GOLD analysis project Ga0164315, IMG submission 113737) | Subseafloor sediment microbial communities from Guaymas Basin, Gulf of California, Mexico - Guay6, Core 4569-2, 0-3 cm | ecosystem: Environmental > Aquatic > Marine > Hydrothermal vents >...
CCGAATTGGACAAGAAGTGATTGTTGATTTCCTAGAAGGCGATCCAGATCGGCCCATCATCACCGGCCGCGTTTATCACGGTGACAACCTACCCCCTTATTCACTACCACAAAATAAAACCAAAAGTACGATTAAGTCTCACTCATCAAAGGGCGGCGGCGGTTTCAATGAATTTCGTTTTGAAGATAAGAAAGGGCAAGAAGAAGTTTATCTACAAGGTGAAAAAGATTGGAATATTCTGATTAAAAACGATAAAAATCAAACCGTTGGGCACGATGAAACGTTATCAGTGGGTAATAACCGTACTAAAACGGTTGGAGTTGACCAAAGTGAAACCATTGGTTCTAATAAAACTATCAAAGTGGGTGCTAATCACACTGAAATAATAGGGGCTAATATGAGTCTCAATGTGGGTGCTAATAAGACTGAGACTGTAGCTATTGCATCGGCGGAAACGGTGGGACTCGCTAAGGCTTTGACTATTGGGGCGGGTTATCAACGGAGTATCGGGGCGGCCATGAATACAACCGTTGGTTTATCCATGTCCGAAGAAGTTGGATTATCAAAAACCAGTATGGTTAATAAATCCATTACATTTCAAGCTGGCGAGGAAATTACCGTGGTAACCGGAAAAGCCAGTCTCAACATGAAATCGGACGGCACGATAACGCTAAAAGGTGTGGACATTTCCGTTATTGCCGATGGAGAGATAAACATAAAAGCCAAAAAGAATGTTGTTATTAAAGGCAAAAAGATTTTGGAGAACTAAACATGGCAGCAGCGAAGAGCAATCTAGTTTATGCAAATTTCCAAAAGGCAAAACAGGCTAAACCAGCCCTTCAGAGTTCTCCCCTTCCTAGCGCGTATTTTGGAACCATTGAAAATGTTTCCCAAGCGCATGGTTTGCTTGTGAAGTACGCCGATAAAGTTTTACCAGCCCAATCCCTCATCGCCGTAGAACAGGACGACATTGGACGGCGTTGCGCCCTGATGTTCGAGAACGGTGACGAAGCCAAACCGCTGGTAATCGGCTTGCTATGGGAACCGGATAAAACCCAAACGGATCAAACCCAAACGGATAAACACATAGAAACCACTGAAAGCCTCATTCTCAAATGCGGTCAATCCAGTTTAGAGATGGAAGCCGACGGTACTATACGCATCAAAGGCTTAACTATTACCACACAAGCCTATGGTGCCAATCGTATCAAAGGTGGTTCCGTTAGAATTAATTAATTTCCTATGAATCTAGTTAATGTGACCAAAATGGCTGCTGGATACGCACCCGGACGTTTAAAAGATGGTACTGCATGTCTAGTGCTTGTTGCCAAAGGGACATTTACCATCCCCACAGAACCAAAAGCCAGTCCAAAATTAGTGCCAGAGCAGCCTAAGCCATATAATTCTGATGGTTACGCGGGAGATCCAGCATCCAGTTATGCTTTATTTGAGAATGATTATCCCCCTTTTAAGCCGTTTTGTGATGTTTTATTACATGGCAGTGCATATACTAAAAATGGAGAACCTACCGAATGTGTGCGTGTTGGACTAGTAGTGGGCACATCATTACGCAAGCAATTTAATGTTATTGGTGATCGAACTTGGTCATACTATATATTTGGCTGCAAACCCTCTCAGCCCTCTCGGTTTACCCAATTACCAATAAATTGGGAACGAGCCTATGGCGGAACCGATAACTTTGACCCAGAACGAATGAAAATGTACCAAGCCAATCCAATCGGTACTGGCTATTGGCCCAAAACACCTGATGCAAAAATAGAAGATTTACCAGTACCGAATACCGAAGAAATAGGCAATCCTATTCAAAAAACCACCGGCAAATATGCGCCTCAAGGTTTCGGTCCCATCGGTAGGCACTGGAGCCCACGGGTTAAATACGCAGGTACCTACGACCAGCAATGGCAAGAACAACGTGCGCCCTATCTGCCCGACGATTTTGACGAGCGTTTTTACCAATGCGCCCCGGCCGATCAACAAATCCCCTATTTGCAAGGCGGCGAAACGGTGCAGCTGGTAAACTTGAGTCCGCACGGCATTCTGCAATTTTCCCTGCCTAAAGTGGAGGTGCCAATGACGGTGATACGCCTAGACGGGTATCGTGAATCCTTGAGTCCGGTTATTGACACCTTGATTTTAGAACCAGATAAAGGTATATTTTCCTTTGTTTGGCGTACACACCTGCCCATTCCATTTGGGCCGAAAGAAATCAAGATGCTCTTAATTGGCAAACCAACCCCGGGCAGGGAACGAGCTTATATGATGAATAAACCATACGTTCCATTATCCGAACTTACCCGCTTTGCCAAACAATATCAAGCTATAATGAAGGAAAACGAGGACAGATGAGTACCAGATTAAAAATACAATCAGTTGGCATGGTCAGTGGGCTAGCGCGGAGTGCCGAAGCGAACAGTATTGCTATGCATTTGCGTTATGACTGTTTTCAGCGGAGCTACTTTCATGTGCCTTCACAATCTCATACCTATATCAATGGAGCATCTGCGGATCCTGATAACCCATTACGTGGTATGAGCCGGCTTGCCTATATGTTAACACAAGCTATGGAAGATGCACATGCTAATTGTCCAATAGATTCTAATACACTCGGAGATATCCAGTTAGTCATCTGCCTCCCTGAGTCCGCAAAACCTTATGTGGACCCAGATATTGTCAATAATTTTAATAGTGTTTTTGAAATCATTACGGATGACTACTTTTATCAGGAAAAAATTATCTATGTGGAACTGGGGGAACAAGGTTTTGCTGAAGTTTTGTCCATAGCACATACCCTGCTCGACGCAAAGGAAGTGTCTGCGGTGATGATTGCTGGTGTGGACAGTTTACTCACTGCTAGCTGTATAAGTTATTATGGCGGCGACAGTTATGGCAAAAACTGCCGTATTATTACTAAAGACAACGCTGACGGTTTTATCCCCGGTGAAGCCGCAGCTGCAGTGTTACTTACTGAGGCAGAAAAAGCTGATACCACCGGACTGTTCTGCACAGGTATTGGCTTTGGTTTAGAACCAGCACCATATGGCAGCGGCAAAGTTACCCGTGCTGAAGGCATGGTAAATGCTATAAATAAAGCTCTTGGAGAAGCAGGTTATAATATGCACGCTACCGATTACCGTATTGCTAACATCAATGGAGAACGCTATTTTTTTGAAGAAGATGCGCTGGCACTGCAACGTACATTAAGACCACCAAAACAAGAACACGCGCTTTGGCACCCAGCTGACAGTATTGGTAATATTGGTGCTGCTTTTGGTCCTGTTATGACTGCGCATGTGTTTTGGGCTGCCCGCAAATCTTATGCCCCCGGACACCGTTGTTTATGTATGCTCAGTGGCGACGATGAGCGCCGCTCTGCCTTTTTACTTGAATATCAACCGGAGTCAAAATAATGCAAAAAAAAAATGAAGTCTTTGCTAATGGTTTAGAAGTGGCTTGTAAAGTAGCAGATGGCAAATCGGTTGCCTGTTTTCCTGACCCTTGCTGGAGTCCACCGGGTCCACTTGCAGGACCGGTTGTGATTCCCTATCCCAATACGGCTTTTGCCAAAGATTTGGCCAATGGCTCTAAAACGGTCTTTATCTCCGGTAAGCCGGTGGCACAAAAAAATAAAAGTTATTTTAAGACCTCAACAGGTAATGAACCAGCTACCCGTGCTTATGGAATGGGGGTTGTTACTCACACTATTAAAGGCAAGGCTTATTTTGCGTCGTGGTCAATGGATGTCAAGGTTGAAGGGTTTAATGTCTGTAGGCATATGGACTTAATGACTCATAACCATGCTTCTCTCCCATGCAATACTGGGACATGGCAGTACATAGACGAGAAAGTTGAGATGGAATGTGGTGAGCATAATGATGAGATAAATAAGAAATGTCACAAAAATGAACACGTAAGAAGAGCTAGGAATGTTAAAAAGAGGAATATAGATAGAAAAATTCAAGCCTACGAGAAGGGATCGGACGGTTTATGGAAAAGAGAGAATTGTCAAGGTTTAAATTTTAACCCGCCATCACCAAAGGAATTTAGGACGAAAGGAAAACAGATAACGGATATGAAGGATATCAGCAAGGAAATTCAAAGACAATTACAGGAGATGCATGATAGACTAAAAGAGGCATATGACACAAGAATAGAAAGAATAAGGGAGAGAATAAGCAAACTAGATAAGAAAGTTCAAAAGGCAGTAGTAAAGCGAATTAAAAAGGTCATATCAAGAACTGCGATACGCGCATGGTTGGGACCAGTAGGTTGGTTATGGGCTGGATATGATTTATTATCAGGAGCGATAGAGTTTGCAGAGCTATACAATAAGATTAGTGAAATGCGTCAAGATCTTGATGATTTAATAAAGTTTAAAAATAAGATAAACACCAATCTTACTCAAAAAGGAATAGCAGACCTGCAAGCAGGATTAGCCAAAACAAACCCCTGTCTGAAAGCGCGAAAGTGCATGTTAGTTGAATATGATACAGACTCAGACTCAAACATTGGGAGCCATAATAAGAAGAATACTGGTTGCTGTTTCGGGCAAACAGCACACCATGTCATACCTGGCTCGATGTTTACCAATCCTTATGATTGCAAAGATTATAAATATGGCAAAGCTCCCTGCGTATGTGTTGAAGGGACAGGTCATAGTCTAGGTGGCAGCCACCAAAATATACATCATAAATTTAGAGATGTCTTTAAACAGAAAATTCAATTGCTAGGAAACAAGAGAGGTACAATTAGCTATGAATTAGCCAGGGATATAGCTCTAGATTCCTTTGAAGAAATATTTCCTCAGTGTAAACGCGCTTGTATTGCAGCACAATTAGACAACTATCACCTTAACACTGCTAAATGTTCTTCTGAAAAATCAGAACTTAAAGCTGTTGACGGGATAAGTGATGAGGTATATAGGGATAGTGGTAGTAGCAAGATTCCACCAAAATTTACAAAAAAAGATAACAACTTAGGCTACTCCACTACCACAATAACGCCTGCTAAGAAGAAAATTCCAATAAATACAACTCCACCGCCGCAAAAGATAGATCGGAGCATAAAGAAACTAACAGCTCCCGATGGCAGGGACGTTCAAATTCGTTACAAAACATCTTCTTACAAAAAAGACTAGAAACAAAAGAAATAAAAAGTAAAAATAAATAACTTACATCTTAGTATTCTTCAATAAAGAAGCTGTTTAAAAAAATGTTAGGTCAAATAATATTGTAATTATAAATTACAATAAATCATGTTATTAACAATTGATGAGAAATATCAATAGGGCGCGGCTACTTCATAACTACTGTTCAATAAAATCAATGGGTTATGGAACTTACCATTCCACGTACTTTCAAGCACTAAAAAAATAACTAATTGATTTTTTATAGTTTTTTTTGTCACCCTGTGTTGTGCGTCGTCTCAAAGTAGCCACACCCAAATTCAGCAATACCTTAGCCAAATTATATATTTTTTATGTTGTTATTATATTGCTAATGAGATCAAGCCGCTCGGTTATTTTTGCAAAAAGCGCGAAAGGCGCATGAGTCCTTATTCTGTTGGCGACTGTATTGATATAAGTGCATGATAATAAAATTATTATGGTATATTTAATATTTGTGGCTTGCTACTTCTAATCAGGAGAAACATTATGAATCCAGAAATATACAAAGAAATGGAAGATTTTTATATTATATCTAGTTGTATTGGAAGTAATAAATGCATATATATATTGTTTGAAAACCATTATGATGACTTTGACGAAGATGCAAAACCCATGTGTAGAATTGGTTTTTTTTACCCTGAAACAGAAGAACAATGGGGCTATGTAGGATTTGGGAACTTTTGCCATCCAATGACTTGCGTATTGCCAGCACCTTATCATACTTTTATTGCGGTTGATGAGAAGGGACAAGTTGTTACACGAACAGGTGTGACAAGTGATGTTGACTTTAATATCGAAGAACGAATCCCCTTGATCCATCGAACCTATGTCAATCGTGTTCGGGAGATTGACGGCGCTGCGTTTATAGTTGGCACAGTAGGAACAGTGTTCAGGCGTGAAGGCCCGAATAATTGGACCTGTCTGTACGGCAATGACGTGGACAGTTTAAATGATGAACAAAAAAACCGATTTTTAAGTTTTTATGACATTGGTGGCTTTGACCTTAATGACATATATGCCTGTGGTAATAATGGCCACCTTTATCACTATAACGGTGAACAATGGAGAACCATTGATTGTCCTACAAATGAAGATATGAAAGCTTTATGCTGCGCCCCTAATGGAAAAGTCTATATTGGCGGAAGGAATGGTATGGTCATTGAAGGCAGGGAAGACGAATGGCAAATTATAGATAGACCAGATCCATATGGTTTAATACCAGAGGATGGAATGCTCTCAACAAATGTCATAGATATGACTTGGTATAAAGATCGCTTGTATATAGCAGCGGAGCAAGGAGTTTATGAATATACTGAAGGTCGCATTAAACGTAGCCCGAGCATTAACATATTCTATCCGGAAGAAGTAAAACTTGGTGAACCTTTACTGAACGATCGTATCAAAAAATTTTTGGTTCAAGCAGGTGCTGATGAGTCAACAGTGGATTTATGGGGGTCTCTGCCTGAACTACCACAGCATGGAGGCATACTTTGCCCTTCTCATTTACGTTGCTTCAGTACAGACGGAGAGCTACTTCTCTTAGCGGGAGATGAGCAAGTAGTAGTATATAATGGTGACACTTGGCAGAGATTGTACTAATTGATGCAAAAGGAACAAATTAATAATGTCATCTAATAAATCAATATTCTCACCACCAATCTGGAAACAGTTAATGACAGATGCCCCCTTCGCATGGCATCAGCGCTTTGAGGCTGTTCAGGGTTTACAGTTTACTCTGTCCGATCTGCTTCATTCTGACCAAATTTTGGACACCTATATTGATGCACTTCGCATTGCAAAGCAAGCGGGCGCATGTCTGCACGAAGATTTGGACTTTGAAGACTGGGGGGCCGTATTTATCGGGGCCATTCTCGGCTTAATGTTTGAAGACAACGAATTGCTAGGCACAACAATAGCTGCAATTGGCGACGATCTTGCCCGTGCCGAAGAGTTGGAGTACGCGATTCGTTGGCTCACTGTCCATACTACAAACAAACGAATTGCACAATGGCGAGAGCATGAAAATCCAGCGATACGCCGTGCCGTTTTCGGGGCTTTATACGCAGATGCAGACCCAGAAACTTTGCGTAATAAACCGCAACACCTACGCACGCAAACCCATCCCGTGGTACTCACCCGTCTGCTCGACATTGCCGGCAATCAGCGTCATACGGCTTGGGCATCCGAGATTGCGAGGCTATATGATGCCGAATTGCTTGATATCCGTTTCCACGCAATTCGCGCCGGAATCCTGTTAGGTAATGCAAAGGCTTTCTCACTCCTTAACAAAATAAGGAATGAGGATGGGCCATATCGTGCCAATGCCCTTGAACTCTACCTACGTGCGGGTAAGCCTAAAGAAACGCAAAAAGCCATCACGGAAATTCTAGAATCCGAGCTTTCCACACACCTGCAATGCCAGTGCGTCGCATGGGCGGGATATTCAGATTTTGTACCGTTCATCATCCGCGCAATGGAATACCCATTGTATGCACGTACAGCCGGCTATGCTTTTTCCCGATTGACTGGCGTTGACATCATGGAAGAAGACTTAGACAGGGAACTCCCTGAAATTGATGACAAAAAAACAAATGCTTCGGCAGAGCAAAAAGAGGATTTGTATCGTCATCCCAACGAACGCGATTGGCCGTGGCCTGCTCCTGATAAAATCCAAGCATGGTGGGAACAACAGACTTTGAGGTTTAGCCCTGGAACTCGCTATCTGGCTGGTTATCCCATTACTAAACCTAATCTTGATAGCGTTCTCATTCACGGCACTCAACCGCAACGCCAAGCAGCCGCGCTAGAACGATCTTTCCTAACACTAGGTGTACCAGTATTCGATATCAAGGCTTATGCACCTTTGCAACAGCAACGATTAATGACTTTGTAATAAGCCAGCGTAGCCGTTCACCGCGTACCGTGTACGGCGCATACCGCTGTAGGGTGCATAAGCGAAGCGTTATGCACCTTTGTGGATGGCATAATGCGATGAGGCATGGTGATGGCGTATGACGCTGTCGCTTATACGCCCTACAGAGGAACAATGTCGAACTATCACCATTATCGTATGCTACCCGATTGTTCATTTTACCGTGAACTTATTGGATAAAAAACGAACTGCTCACGAAACATCAAAAAAACTAATCTGTTTGACAAAATAACCACGCTTGCGCCCATATTGGTATCATCAGGCGATTGTATATCACCTGTACCAAGATAACAGAAACATTCCCCTTTTTGATGAGCTTCTGCTTGTCGCCTCTCCCACCCATTCAAATCGTTATCGCTCCATACCATCACACCTAAAATCTATTTGGAAACTGCCGTTATCAGTATTCTTGCGGGGATTCCAGTTAGGATTTGGTTGTGGCGGCAAACCATTGGTTTATATGAGCAACAATTTCAAGAAATTACCATGCCTTATGGTTATGGTTGAAGAGGAAAATCGGATGCTACCAGATAAAAGTGGAAGTGAACAAAAAGCGCCTGAGAATACTGCTAAAGCCATTCCAAAAAAACGAGCACTTGGCAAAGCTGAACTCAATGCATTTCGACAAAAAATTGGCGTTTTGGCTGATGACATACATACCATTGGGATTGCAAAAACGGATATACCTGGTTTGCAGAATATAACGTTTGAGGGTGCGTCACCTAAAGTTAGAAAATTGGCTGGCTTACCAGATGCGACACTTGGCCCAATAAAGTCACCTATACTGCACATGGGCATAACTTTTCACTTAAGAAGTTTTGCGCGCAAAACTTCTTAAGTGAAAAACTTTTTCAGATCAATTTGGTGGGCAACAAAAACACGTTACCCACCATTTCACTTAAGAAGTTGCGCGCAACTTCTTAAGTGAAATACAATTCCTTAAAGTCATTTAAAAAAAAGTTTTTCAGGCAAAAGTTTATCGCCTCGTTGAGTATAACTCTAATCCTTGATTGGAGAAAAATTATGAGTGATACCCTAAACCAGTTTGTTGAAACGGTAACGATAAGAGCGCGTGTGGCTTATGTTTTAGGTATAGCAGAGCATATAATCAGTGACATTAAAAATGATTATGATGGATATTTACTCGCTATCGAGGCCATAAAAACGGCTTGGGCATGGCAAAATAATGCAAGTGTTAGTGCCGACGTACTGAATGAATATCTTATGAATGAAGCCGAAGAAGGACTTTTGATTCATGAGCAGGAAGCTGATGAAACTATGGTATCTGCTTGGGTGACTATAACCACTGCAATAGCTTATGTTGCTTGGCATGCGTACCAACAAAAAAATGAGTTTCCGCCTGGTGCGTTGTGCGAAGCTCGTTACGATGTTGTCAAACAAGTCATTGAGTATGCTTCTAAGACAAATGTCTATGATGCTGATTTTGTTAATAAGTTGTCAGAGTATTTGCTCTCTAGGTGTCGTACCAAAAATCCCAATGAATTAGGAAAACCAATAAACAGAGAAGACTTCCTTAAATACCCAACAAGGATTAGCAAACGTAGGATGAGTAGAGTTTCATCGTTATATCCAACTTACGTTCATTAGTGATTGAGTTGTTTTATTAGAATAGTAATGTAGGATGCCTCCCAGCGAGGTTAATAGATATGTGTAGGGTGCTTTCCACGCAGCCATTGAGCCAACAGCTAAAGCAGTTGTCTAAAAGCTCAAGTCAGGTGGTGGTGACTAAACCTATCTCTAGCGAGATTTTTAAGCCAAAAGCGCAAATTGACTGTCCACTGTTATAAATTTTGTGTTTTGTTAGTCACCTTTAGGTGACTTAAGCTGTTGGCTAGGTGGGTGTGTCCCCGCACTTTTAATCGCACCCGTTCCTTTTACTCACGAAACATCAGGACAAACCAACCTGTCTTCCATCCAAAATCACCACCCTTGCGCCCATCTTGGTTCATATTTTGATGGGCATAGGTTTATCGCCTTTACGATCCATTCAAAGCAAAAAAACAGCGACTTATTCTAAAAGAGGGACAATCCATTAAAGAAAAAGTCACGCTAAGTACCCATCCATAAGTTTTTCGGTATATTGACGACGAAAACGATTGTTTTTATTCATTTTCTTTTTGAAGAATTTATGAACGGGTACTTAGAACAAATTAAGAAAGCACTCACCGGTGATCTAACCCAAACCACGCAAAATGCCGTGTCACTACCAGCTATTCAGAGATATATTGATCGCTTGAATATGGGAGAACAAGCGCCACCGATAAAAATGGATGGCAATGTCATTGTGGACGG
>Ga0164315_10004902_pt1 | contig 10429 bp, 14 predicted proteins | sample GuaBasSedimGuay6_FD_113737 | JGI IMG/M metagenome (GOLD analysis project Ga0164315, IMG submission 113737) | Subseafloor sediment microbial communities from Guaymas Basin, Gulf of California, Mexico - Guay6, Core 4569-2, 0-3 cm | ecosystem: Environmental > Aquatic > Marine > Hydrothermal vents...
AAACCTTATGACGAATCGAAGTATCTCGAAGCCTTGAGAAAGCGTAATTCACCTCTTCTGAAATTCGCCGTGCTTTCTTGAATTAGGGGTGGTGGTCCACCTCAGGGCGTGTTGTTAATGGGCCAATGTCTCAAGTCGCTCAGCCAACCACACCTTAATAATTGACTGACGTGTGACACCCAATCTCGACGCTTCCTTATCTAATGACTCGATCATCCAGGTGGGAAAATCAACATTGACTCTTCGCTGCGATTGGTTGGGACGTTTGATTTTGGAGAGATCTAAAGATCCTGTAATGTCTTTCCCACTTTCAAATTCTGAATCAAATTTCTTAGCTTTCATATATTTCGACCTCTTCAGTTCGGGCTCGCCTCACGGAGATGATTCGTATGCCCTCATTTCGATATGTGACTACGGCCGACCAGTGTTTATCAAGAATCTTTCCAATCATAAGATAGCGTGGCTCATCGACTGTCTTGGCAGGAATTTCTAGGAGATATGGATCTAGCCAAAGTAACTGTGCTTCGACAAAGTCGATGCCATGTTTCTCAAGATTTGATTGGCTCTTTTGTGAATCAAACTCAAATGACGGCATGGGTATAATAAATATACCATTATTGCACTGATGTCAAGATTGGCCCATTAACAGCATAACTAAAAGGAATTAGACTCGACAACATATTATCAGGTCATTGCGAAATGTCTGCATTTGGCCGAGGTTCGCCTCTCACTCCTATGCTTAGGGTACTAAGCGGTCTCCTGGTTCTTCCCGGTGGAAGACGAGGAATTCAGCTTCGATTGATTGTCAGGCGAACCCTGGATCTTTTACGAAAGGGTTGTGCTGTCGCTCATCCCCAAAGGTGGAAACGGGTCCGTGTCCTGGAATGAACCTGACATCGTCCCCCAGGGGAAAGAGTTTTATTCGGATAGAGTCCAGCAAGTCCTGGTGATTGCCGCCCGGAAAATCGGTGCGGCCGATGGAACCCCGAAACAGCACATCCCCGACGACCGCCAGGCGCGCGGCAGCATCGTAGAAAACTACATGCCCGGGGGTGTGTCCCGGCGCGTGGATGACCTGCAGCCTGTCGTTACCCACCTCGACCGTATCGCCGTCTTCCAGCCATCGGTCCGGTTCGAAGGTATCCGACTCGTCAAAGCCGAACTGGCTGGCCTGCTCGGGAAGTTGATCGATCCAGAACTTATCCCCTCGTTGAGGTCCTTCGATCGGCAGATTCAGCCGCTTTGCCAATTCGGACACGCCCCCGGCATGATCGATATGTCCATGGGTGAGCAGGATCTTTTCGACATTTACTCCAGCCTCGTCGATTGCCGCCAATATCCGTTCGATATCGCCGCCGGGATCTACTATGGCGGCCTGGTTGCTTTGTTCACAGATCAGCAGCGAACAGTTCTGCTCAAAAGCGGTGACCGGTATTACAATGACTTTCACGTAACTCTCCTCGATAAGGCAAGGGGCGTATTCTACCGAATCAATGGCAAAAATGAGGTAGATTCGGTTGTTAAAATCATACTAGCGTCTGGGGAGAATTTTAATACAGACCCGCAAGGCGCGACTCCCGTTCGCGCTTGCACATCAATCCTTCGACCGCGATGCCGTAGTCCAGGGTATCGCCGGGAATGATCCAGGACGTGGCATCGATGATCTCGCCGGTCTCGCGGTTACGGCGCGGCAAGCCTTCGGCGCTGCCGCCGCTGTCGCGCGCTTGCCAAGCCCGGCGCATCGCCGGTGGCACGGCGCGGGTCTTACGGCCTATATCGAGTGGATTGCCCGCGTCGTCCTCCATTATCCGTAACAGGCTGCTATCGCAGGTGATGCGGCGAACCGTATCCAGCGCCAGGCCCTGACCGCTATCGAGCTCGCAGCGGCCGGCGTCGTCTGCGGCGAGCGTTTCCGCGGTAACGTCTTCGGACTTTGCTTCGTTCTGTTCCGCGTGGTGCGCATCCATCGCGGCGTTGAGCGGGCCCTCGCTAGGGGCCCTCGCTGGGACAGGCCCTCGCTGGGACAGACACTCTCCCTGCTCTCCCTGCGAGCCATAACAGCGAATGTTTTCGTCATTGCGGCCCCTGAATCGTAACGCGGTTAAAATTCTCTTCGAGACTCGCCAGTGAAGCGATACAAATAAAGTGCAAATAAATGGAATAAATTCGACACCTGCTGCATCTTAATCATTAGTTGCAATAAAACCGGGCTCTAATGTTTTCACGGCTTGTTAAACGCAAACGGGTAAATCAACGCGTCATCGCGATTCGGGACAGGATGTTCAGAACCGCATTCGCCTGGTGCCACGACCATATGCTTGCACAGGATCTTGCCCAGGAAGCGGCGCTAAAGGCGATTGAAAACGCCGCGCAGCTGAATGACCTGAAAGCGATCGACGCATGGATATTCACGATATTGAGTAATTGCCATCGGGCTCACTTGCGCAAGGTAATTCATATGGACGAACTTGATCCGGACGAGGTGGGATCGATTGAACCCAATTTACTGCCCGACCAGGTCTCGGAAACCCGTGGATTGATAGAACAGGTAAAAATGGCGTTAGAGGGGCTCGGCGAAGAGCAGCGAAAAGTGATAACGCTGGTGGATCTGGAGGAATTTTCTTATGCCGAAGTCGCCTTGATTCTGGAAATACCGATTGGAACCGTAATGAGCCGACTGAACCGCGCGCGACGACAGTTGAAGCAGCGCCTGCTGGTCAGGCCGATACCCGGCACAACCTCGATCGCCTACCTCAAACGCAAAAGTTGAAACCATGAAATCGATTCCGAACCAACAACTAGATGCCTTTGTCGATGGCCAGCTTGACCAAAACGACCGTATCGAAATTCTGGACGCGATGGGAGGCTCCGGCGAAATCAGGAACCAGGTGGCCGAGACCAGGCGGCTGAAAGATTTGGTTCGTCTGGCCTATCAGGATCAAAGAGCTCAATCAAAACGATCGTCCCAGCCTCAGACAAAATACACGAGTCACGCTGTTGCCGCTGTGCTGGGGGCATTATCGATGTTGTTTCTGATACAGCTAATCAATTCACCGGCAGAGTTTGGGCCGACACTGAAGAACATGGAGATGGCCGGCATGGAGGGTGATACCGAGTTTACGCCTGCCCAGTTGCGGATGCCGGAACAGGTGTTGTTTCATCTGTCGAGCGGAGATCAACAGGTTGGACGGGAATTACTGGACCAGGTTGAACTGGTTGCCAGTGAATACGAAAAAACCGGTCGAGATCTGCGTATCATCGTGGTTACCAATAATGAGGGTCTGCGCCTGTATCAGGCCGGCTACTCCGATCACGCCGACCGGATCCATGAACTATACGCGCGCTACGACAATATAGTCTTTGCCGCATGCGGCACGACACTGGGCAAACGCATCATGGCAGGCGAAAAGGTTGAGCTATTGCCGGAGGTAATCGTGGTTGATTCGGGCGTTGCTGAAATAACCCGGCGTCAGCAGCAGGGATGGAAATATATTCGAATTTGAAGCGAGTAATTTTACCTGGTTCAAACAGGCACCACCTTGAGTGGTGACAACTATAGAAAACGCGAGAGGAGAAATAAAATGAAATTGAAAAAATACAAAAACATGTTGGGTCAGCTTTTGGCGCTGTCAATTCTGATGACCGGATCGTCCGCCTTCGCAGCTGAGGATGTGCGAAAACTGGTGATTCAGGTAAGCACCGACGATGTACGCACCCAGAACATCGCGATGAACAACGCGGTAAATTTGCAGAAGGCGCTGGGGCAGGACAATATCATTATCGAGATTGTCGCCTATGGTCCCGGTTTGACCATGATGACGCCAAAAAGCCCGGCATCGAAGCGCATACCCAGCCTCGCCATGCAGGACATCATTTTCAGCGCCTGTGGCAATACCAAGGCTAAAATGGAAAAGAAAAGCGGCAAAAAGATAACCCTGGTCGAAGGTGTGCAAATGGTTCCAGCCGGGGTTTTGAGAATTATGGAACTCCAGGAACAGGGATACTCTTACATTCGTCCCTGATCATTTGGGCAAGATGCCCGATGGATTCGAATTCACTATGCATCGACGTTTATTAGTCTTTGTTCTGTTGCTTGCCGCGTCGAGCTTCGCCAGATCGGCGGAGCTCGACGCGCTCGGGCCGGGCTCCGCCGCGCTCGATGGTTATCTGGGAAAAGGTAAATGGTTAATCGTGATGCTGTGGGCCTCCGATTGCGCCGCGTGTAACCGGGAGGTGTATCAATACGTCGATTTTCACGAGTTCCACCATGACAGCGATGCCAGGGTGTTGGGCGTGTCACTCGACGGCAGCGATCAACTCGCGGCACGGAAGTTCATTGAGAAACACCGGGTATCCTTTCCAAACCTGATTGCCGATTTCGACCAGGGCAGTCGATGGTTCGAGAGTCTGACCGGCCAGCAATTCTGGGGAACTCCGGGATTTCTGATTTTTGATCAAACGGGTGAATTGCGCGCGCAACAGATTGGCGCGGTTCCGGTGAATTTAATCGAAGATTTTATTGCCCAGAATACCGCTGGTAACTGAAGCGATGTCCTGACGAAGGCCCGGCTTGGCACGAATAGCCCGACTAAATCGATTTGGCGGGTTAAATTAAAACAATAAACGGGTATTATTTCAGCGGACAGCATGCCGCCGACCTGGTGATTGTGCGGTCACCGGTAGTCAACCGCTTTAGCGTAATACACAGGCCAACCCGCATGCACAAGATAGACTCGCTCGAAATGCTCGAACAGATTTACAGCAATCCCGCCCCGGAGCGCTCCATCTGGAAGCAAATCGATCACGTCAACGCGCTTTACCGCCAGTTCATCGAGGCGTCACCCTTTTTAATCCTGTCGACTTCGGGCGAGCATGGGGTCGATTGCTCGCCGCGCGGCGATCCGCCCGGATTCGTGCGCGTGGTATCGCCAAACTGTATCCAGATCCCGGATCGCAAGGGTAACAACCGCCTCGACAGTATGCGTAACATCATCGAAAATCCGGCGGTTGGCGTGATCTTCCTGGTACCCGGGGCGGGCGAAACCCTGCGCCTTGCAGGCCAGGCTGAAATCCTGGTCGACGAGGCGCTGTGCCAGTCCTTCGCGATTAACGGCAGGCCCGCCAACAGTATTTTGTCGATCCAGGTGGAAAAGGTGTACTACCAGTGCCAGAAGGCCCTGGTGCGCTCAAAGCTATGGGATCCGAATGCGCGCGTCGAACCGGGCAAGTTACCGAGCGCCGGCCAACTGGCGCGACACTTCAGCGCCGAACACGGTATCGAACTGGATGCCGAGCGTTACGACGCCGACTATGCCGAGAATTTGCAGCAGCGGATTTACTGATAACCACGAGCGCCAGTAAACTACAGCGGAGAACAACATGCAGACACGACGATTCATCCAGTGTGATGTATTCACACCCACCCCGACGCTCGGTAATGCGCTCGCGGTCGTCGTCGACGGCGACGGCCTCGATGACATCACCATGCATCGCTTCGCCGCCTGGACCAACCTGGCGGAAACCACCTTCATATTACCGCCACGCGAACCCGAGGCCGACTATCGGCTGCGCATCTTCACGCCAACGCGTGAGATGCTGTTTGCCGGTCACCCGACGCTGGGTAGCTGCGCCGCCTGGTTGCACTGTGGCGGTCAATCGAAGCAGGTGGGCGTCGTGCGCCAGGAGTGTGGTGTCGGCATCGTCGAAATCGATAGCAGTGACCCCGGGCATCTTGCCTTCGTCGCGCCGCCTACGGAAATCCGGCCGATGCAGCCCGATAATTTCGAGACCATCGTCGAGACATTGCAAATTTCGCGTCAACAGATTCTGCACAGCGCGGAACTGGATAACGGCCCCGTGTGGCAGGCGTTTCAGCTGGATTCGGCGGAAAGCGTGCTGGCGCTTGATTCCGCACGTGTGCGCTGGCCCGAGTTCAAGTCCATCGGTGTTATCGGCGCCCACGCCGAGGGCGCTGAATGCCAATACGAGGTGCGCATGCTGGCGCCGTCCAGCGGCATGAGCGAAGACCCGATCACCGGCTCGCTGAACTCGGCGCTGGCGCATTGGCTGCAGTCGCGGGGGCAGCTCACGCAGCCTGTCACGGTGGCGCAGGGAACCCGCATTGAACGCCATGGCCGCGTCTCGATCAGGGCGCTTGATAATGGCGTCATGATCGGCGGACAGACGCATATTCTGATCGAAGGCGAACTTCAACTGTAGACGGGGGCAGGTCATGCTGGAACTGTGGGGGCGTCCTAACGCCTATAACGTGCAAAAGACGCTGTGGCTGCTGGCGGAGCTGGAACTCGAGTTCCGCCATCACGATATCGGAAGCAATGACGGCGATCTCGATACGCCCGAGTTTCTCGCGCTCAATCCGCACGCACGCGTTCCGGTGCTGAAACACGGCGAGGCGATCATCGTGGAATCGAACACGATCCTGCGCTACCTCGCCAGCAGCCACGGGGCAAGCGCGCTGTACCCCGAAGACGCGCTTGTACGCTCGCAGGTAGAGCGCTGGATGGACTGGGAGCTGGCGACCCTGGAGCCTGCCTTTTTCGCACTATTCTGGGGATTTTATCGAACCCCACCGGCCTCCAGGAACCAGCCTGAGATCGATGCCGCGGGGCAGCGTTGCCGATTGTTATTCGAGTTGCTCGATCGCCACCTTAGCGATCGCCCCTACCTCGCCGGCGATTTCTTCAGCCTCGCCGATATTACCTGCGGGGTTTACCTCTACCGTTATTTCGAAATGGGCTACCCGGTCGATGAACCCGCGCAGGTCATGCGCTGGTATCGGCTGTTGTCGCAACGCAAGGCATTTCAGAATACTATTGCGCTGCCTTTCGGTGAACTCGAAGGGCGTCTCGATTATTAATGCCTGGAGGTTGTTTGGTGCGTGGAAAATGCCTGTGTGGCGCGGTCCGATTTGAATTGAGCGGGGCCATCCCGAACCTTTACCAGTGCCATTGTTCACTGTGCCGCAAGGTCACGGGGTCATCGGCAAATGCGGCGCTCAAAGTCGATCTGGCGCAGCTGACCTGGAGCCCATCTTTTTATCGGCTCACGCGCGTCCTGGGACGTGATAGCCGATGTTGGCGAGCACTTCGGCGAAATGCCCGATGCCAAGACTCTCGGCCGCCTGCTACAACCCTCGAAATCGCCACTTTGACGACCAGGTGAGACAAATGCAGTATCGCAACATGCAACTCTCCGATTACGACGACGTCAACAGCAACCAGCTGGGCCGTGATTTCTGGTCGCGGCGCGGCTGGCATCATCGTGCCGAAATCGAAATGTATTCGTTTATCAACGGAGACAACCAGAATGCCTGAGGTGAGAGAAGAGCATCTCGATCCGCTCAGCGTCTTCATGCAGAAACAGGTGTCCGACAATGGCTGACAGGATGCCCTCTCTTGTTCAAGATTGAAACGATAGGCAGCGGCTTCATCGCCATCATGGCGTATCCGGGAAAGGAGCAGGATGCCGTTTCGGCTATCGCTTCGCTCGCGCACGACGGCATCCGCCAGGTGGTTTCACTACTGGAGCCTGCCGAGGCAGCGGCGCTCGGGCTGGAAGGGGAGGCACAACTGGTTGCGGCGGAGTCGATGACGTTTGTTTCTTTTCCGATCCACGACATGGGCCTGCCAGCCTCGGTTTGCGCTTTCGCCGGGCTCGCGCGCGACCTGTATCGGCAGATCGACGCGGGCGTCAATACCCTGGTGCATTGCCGTGGTGGCGTCGGGCGCTCGGGTCTGCTGGCGGCCGCGGTGCTACTGCATTGCGGCATGGATCCACGCCAGGCTTGTGAGCAGATCACCCGCTTGCGCGGCCTGCGCGTTCCGGAAACGCCCGAGCAAGGGGCATGGCTGCTGGCGAATCATGCGGCGATCTGCGACGTGAAGGTGACTGGGTGATGTTGACGAGAGGTCTTCAGACGTGAACCTGTTGCTCGACGAGTACGCCGACAACCCGGTAATCGACGAACTGGTTTTTCGGCCGCCGAAAAAGCAGCGCATTGTCAGTATCCGCGCCTGTAGCGTGCTGTTCCGCAAACCCTTTATCGAGGTCGAGATGGAAGACGGTGAAGTGTTTCAACGGCATTTCCTGCGCCCGTCCTTCGTTGAGTCCTGGGCCGAGGCCTGCGTCATCCTCGAGACCGTCACTCGCATCAAGCTAATCTCCGAGTTCAGCTTCAACCCCGTCGAGGACCGCGAGCGCCTGGTTGCGGAGGTGTTAGCCCGCCGCGACGAGTGTATCGCCGAGAGCAACCTGATGTTCGATGAAGGTATGTATGCCCAGTTCCTGCAGCAGTACGGCGAGGACTGTTATAACCTGCCGGCGGATGCCGAACGACGAATCGCCATCGCCCGTCAGCACCTTTCGGGGTATGTTGAATAAAGTATGCTTAAGGTCCAGAATTCGCGCATGCTGAGACAGCATCTACAAAAACCCGAGGTCTATTTATACCTGTTCGCGGCCGCGGTGCCGATCAGCTTTGCCGCATGGCAATCGATGATCAACAATTTCGCCATCGAACAGGCGGCCTTCAGCGGTATCGAAATGGGAATACTGCAGAGCCTGCGCGAGGTCCCAGGCTTCCTCGCCTTTGGCGTGGTGTTCCTGCTGGTGCTGATGCGCGAACAAACCATCGCTTTCGTATCGCTGCTGGCACTCGGTATCGGTACCGCGATTACCGGTATGTTGCCGTCGGTGATCGGTTTGTATTGCACCACGGTGTTGATGTCGGTCGGTTTCCACTATGCCGAAACCATCATGCAGTCGTTATCGCTGCAATTGATCAGCGCCGAGCGCCTGCCGCTGGTGCTGGGCCGCCAGATTGCGGTCGCCTCGTTTACCGGGCTCGCGGTATTTGCCGGCATCTACCTGCTGGTCGAATGGCTGGTGCTGGATTACCTGTGGATATACCTGTTGTTCGGCAGCATCACGGTGGCGCTGGCCGTGCTGATGTATTTCGGCTGCCCGCATTTCAAGGGCGAGGCCGAGCAACACAAGACCATGGTGTTGCGCCGACGTTACTGGCTTTACTACCTGCTGACTTTTATGTCGGGTGCACGACGGCAGATATTCGTCGTTTTCGCGGGTTTCCTGATGGTGGAAAAATTCGGTTTCACGGTATCGGAGATGACCCTGCTATTCCTGGTCAACGGCGTGCTTTCGATCTACCTGGCGCCGCGCATCGGCCGGCTGGTCAGTTACTGGGGCGAGCGGCGCACTCTGACGCTGGAGTATGTCGGCCTGGTCATTATTTTCAGCGCCTATGCCTTTGCCGAAAGCGCCTGGTTCGCGTCCTTGCTCTACATCATCGACCATATTTTTTTCGCGATGGCGATCGCCCTCAAGAGTTACCTGAAGAAAATCGCCGACCCCCGCGATATGGCCGCCACCGCCGGCGTCTCGTTCTCGATCAACCATATCGCCGCGGTGATACTGCCCTTTGCGCTCGGCCTGGTCTGGGTCGTATCACCGCCGCTGGTGTTTATCGTCGGCGCCGGTTTTGCCGTGGTCTCGCTGCTGTTATCGCAAATGATTCCCGCTTCACCCGAACGCGGCATGGAAACCGTTTTTACGCAGGCTTGACTTCAGGCAGAACCGAACTGGCAACTCGGCGTCGATGCCGAAAGCGACTTCTCGTGTTCGGACATGTCGGCCTCGATACCTTCGAACAGCGGTGTCGTCAGGTAACGTTCGCCAGTGTCCGGTAGCATCGCCAGGATGTTCGCACCATCGGCCGCCGACTCGGCAATTTCGAGCGCCGCGGCCAGCGTCGCACCGGCGCTGATGCCGACAAAAATACCTTCCTGCTGCGCCAGGTTGCGCGAACACTCCATCGCACGCGGGCCGGCGACCGTCAGGATGTGATCGACGGCCTCGGCCTCGACCGAGTCGCCGGCCAGCTTGGGAATGAAGTCGGGAGTCCAGCCCTGCATCGGGTGAGGGCTGAAACTGGGGTGACTCTCGGCCGGGGAACCGTCCTCATTGCGCTTTTGTGCGACGCCGCCAGTCAACAGACCAGCGACTTCGGGCTCGCAGACGACAATTTTGGTCTCCGGGCTTTGCTCGTTGAGCACTCGCGCGACGCCCTTGAGTGTGCCGCCGGTACCGTAGCCGGTGACCCAGTAATCGAGTTGCATGCCGTCGAAGGCCTGCAGTATTTCAGGTGCCGTGGTTTTCGAGTGCATATCTGCATTGGCTTCGTTTTCAAACTGGCGTGTCATGAACCAGCCGTGCTGCGCGGCGAGTTCCCTGGCTTTGTGCACCATGCCGCTGCCTTTCAGTGGCGCCGGCGTCAGCACAACTTCGGCACCGAGGAAGCGCATCAGCTTGCGCCGCTCGACACTGAAGCTCTCCGCCATGGTCACCACCAGCGGGTATCCCTTTTGCGCACAGACCATCGCCAGGCCGATAC
>Ga0164315_10004904_pt1 | contig 10425 bp, 9 predicted proteins | sample GuaBasSedimGuay6_FD_113737 | JGI IMG/M metagenome (GOLD analysis project Ga0164315, IMG submission 113737) | Subseafloor sediment microbial communities from Guaymas Basin, Gulf of California, Mexico - Guay6, Core 4569-2, 0-3 cm | ecosystem: Environmental > Aquatic > Marine > Hydrothermal vents >...
AAAAAGAAAAGGATGTTTTGTTTTTGTTTGTTGCCATAAAAAATTTTCGTTTCAGGGTGGGGAATACCAAACATATTAAAGGCAGTAGTCTGTTTTATCTTGTCTTGAGCAAATTTATACGTATGAAAACTGGGAAAGGTTTTTTTCTCCATGGCGTTAAACAGGTCTGCATAAAATGCCGTAGGATAATAGATTTTTTTTGAGTTCAGGATAAGATTTTTTTCCTGGTCGGAATAATCCTGAAAATTGGGTTTAAACCCCAGGGTTTGAATTGATGGGTATTGTTTTAACCTGGCTCCCAGGGCAATGGGGCGGCTGTTCAAGTTTAATTCCATCCTGTATTGAAAAGGCCGATCAATAAATCAGGATTCTTGCTTGAATTTTTCATGGTCTTTATTTGTATCCTTTTGGATTTTTTTTCTGCCAGTTCCATGTATCCTTGCACATATCAATAAGAGTTTTATCTGCTTTCCATCCAAGCTCTTCTTTTGCTTTGGCAGGATCGGCCCAGCAGGCAGCGATATCACCGGGTCTTCGTTCGACAATTTTATAAGGGATTTTTTTATTGCTTGCCGCTTCAAATCCTTTGATCATTTCAAGGACTGAATAGCCGGAACCTGTTCCAAGATTGTATATCAGAAGGCCTGGCCGGGTGAAGAGTTTTGCCAGGGTTTTAATGTGACCCAATGCCAGATCTACCACATGAATATAATCTCTGACCCCGGTTCCGTCCGGGGTATCATAATCATTTCCAAATACGCTGAGCCAGGGTAAAAATCCCTGGGCTACCTGTGAAATATAAGGCACAAGATTGTTTGGGATACCACAAGGGTCTTCCCCGATTTCACCGCTTTTGTGAGCACCCACGGGGTTGAAATATCTTAACAAGGCAATATTCCAGTTTTTATCAGAGCGGTAAATATCCTGCAGGATTTCTTCTATCATCAACTTTGTCCTGCCATAGGGATTGGTTGCTGAAAGGGGAAAATCTTCTTTTATGGGAAGGGATGCAGGATCTCCATAAACTGTTGCAGACGAAGAAAAAACAATATTTTTTGCATTAAAATCATTCATGACGGCAAGAAGGTTTAGGGTTCCGGTAATATTGTTATGAAAGTATTTTAATGGAATTAATACAGATTCTCCCACAGCTTTTAAGCCTGCAAAATGGATGACTGCATCAATTTTATGTTCGGAAAATACGTCACTGATCTGTTTTTTATTCAAAAGATCTGCGTTGTAAAACGCAAGGGGTTTCCCGGTAATGGTCTTTACCCGGTTTAAAGATTCTTCAGAACTATTGGAAAGATTATCCAGGACAATCACTTCATAATTTTCATTTAAAAGCTCAACACAGGTATGGCTTCCAATATATCCGGCACCACCTGTAACAAGAATTTTCATAGATAGTCCTTATATTTTTTGATTATTATAGGTTTTTTTATGGCGGTTTTTAAAAAAAAAGTGTATTCTTTGTTCGATATATATAAGACAGACAGTTTCATACGGGATATTTTATAATAACCCGATGAACTAAAGCAACAGATAATAGTCAATTATTGAAAAATAAAACCAGTAGAATTAAAGGAAAATAGATACCAAAATATTGACATACAACAAGTGTATGGTTAGAATCAAATAATCAAGGCCCAGAATAACCTTGAAAAATAAATAAATTAAGAAGGAGAGTTTTACAATGATTGTTTTGACAGATCCTGCAAAAGTGCAGATAAATGAATATTTCCAGGGCAAAGAACCCACTCCCATTCGGATTTTTCTCAATTCCGGCGGCTGAGGCGGCCCTTCTCTTGCCATGGCTCTGGATGAGCCAAAAGACAATGATGATACCTTTGATGTGAAAGGCTTAAAATTTGTTGTTGAGAAAGAGTTTATGCAAAAAGCTGAAAATATTAAAATTGATTTCACGGGGATGGGATTTCATCTTGATTCCAATATGGACATGGGAGAATTATCTGGATGCGGGAGTTGTGGCTCCGGCGGTTGTGGGTGATTAACAGGTTCAGTTTTTTTTAATTCTGATATGATTTCAGCCTTTACAAGTCTATCTTAGTTGCAGATGGGGTCAGGCTTGTTTTATTGTGTTTTTATCAATAAATCTATAGCAAAAATGCAATAATGCAAGCCTGACCCCATTCAAATTTGGCAACTCCGAAAGTTGACTATCTTAAGTTAATCTTTTGATTTTATGACAATCAGTGCGCCTTTTTTTATGGAAACAGATGCACAAGTTTCCTTAAACGCATTGCTGACACCAAGACAAGATCCCATTTCAAAGGTCGCATCAACCAGGGGATATTCAAGCCCTTTAAGCGTGATTCCGGTAACTTTTTCCGTAATGGGGATAATGGATAAAAAGTCTTTGGGCCCACCTTTAAACTCTATAAAATCCGTTACGATATGAATTTCGTTGTTCTTATTTATAATTCTGGCAGAAATATTCTGTTCCGCGAGTTTTTTTAACAGAAAAATATTGGCCAGGGTATGATCCAGTCTTATGCCGGTGACACCCAGAAAAGTGATATCCGTTGCATTGTTTTCCAGGGCCCAGGACAGGCAAAGCTCGGTATCAGTATGGTCTTTTCGTGAAGAAAAGGTTAATGTTTTTACCTGTTTTTTTTTGAAAAATATTTGATCATCAGGATGGATTGAATCAAAGTCACCTATCATTACATGGGGTAAAATATTTAAAGCTCTTAAATGTCTGGCACCGCCATCCGCACTTATAATCATCCGGGCATCCTTTATCACGCGTAGAATGTCCATGGTGTATTCAAGGTCACCATTGGCTATTATAACACATTTCATAAACAATTTATTATCATTAAAATCAGGGAATTAAAACCCAATCTTTTTAACTTATCTTGACTATTTGCCCGCTAACTTATATTTTTCCTGAAAATGAAAAATTTTAATATGATAAACAGATATATTTTCAGGGAACTTCTGTCTCCCTTTGCCATCAGTCTGTTTTTTCTTACATTTGTCTTTTTGATGACACGGATACCGGAAATCACCAATATAGTTGTGAATTACAATGCCGATATTTTGGCTATTGCCTTGATGCTTGTTTATACGCTTCCAAGATTTCTGGAATTTACCATTCCCATGTCCGTCATGATATCTATCCTTTTGACGTTTATGCACATGTCACAGGAAAATGAGATCATCGCATTAAAAAGTGCTGGTGTATCTTTATATAAATTATTGCCGCCTGTGTTGATTTTTTGTTTTTCAGGAGTTTTTTTGACAATGGGCATTACTGTTTTTGGGGTGTCCTGGGGAAAACTGTCCATTAAAAAGAAAAGTATTGAGATTGCAAGGTCAAGTATTGATGCAGCCTTGCAGGAAAGACAATTTAATTTGGAATTGGAAAATGTCATGATTTACGTCTCCCACGTGGACATGAAAACAAAAGCATTAAAAGATGTTTTTATTGAAGACAGAAGAACAAAAGGAGTCGTCAATATTTCTATTGCGCCCTCGGGGAAATTGATACGACTTAAAGAGGGTCAGGTGTATACGATAAGACTTTATAATGGGGTAATCAATCAGGTGGATGTTGATGAAAAATCTGTAAGCAGCATTCAATTTGAAAATTATAATATCAATATTGATTTGAACAGAATGAATAAAGACACGGGGGAAATATCAAAGGAACTGGATGAAAGAAATCTCGCGGATCTGATGCGGCTTATAAGGTCGGGGATTAAAGATAAAATGGCTTTGAGCGCCGCTCTTATGGAATTTCATGAAAAATTTTCTATTCCTTTTGCCTGTCTGTCTTTAGGTCTGCTCGCGTTTCCTCTGGGAATTCAATCGGCATCTTTGAGACGGTCTTCCGGATTTGGGCTCGGGATTTGTTTTTTTCTTCTGTATTACTTTCTTCTTGCGGTCGGCTGGTCAGCCGGAGAAACAGGAGATTATCCTCCTGTTTTAGGTATGTGGTTGCCAAATGTTATTATGGGAGGAATCGGGATTTTTTTTCTTGTCAGGAATGCCGGGGAAAAACCGGTCACGGTTCCAGCGTTTATAAAAAGGATTGCAGATGATGTTAAAAAAAGAATTAAAAAAAGGGTAAAAAGAAAATTATAACTTATGTTTTGTCTGCATAAATACTGGTTAAAGGAATTTTTAAAGTTTTTTTTCATCATCCAGGGGATGATTCTGGTCCTGTTTGTGTTTATTGATTATCTTTCCAAGATGGATCGGTGGTTAAATTCAGATCTTTCCCTTTTATGCGCGTTTGGATATGTTCTGTTAAAAGTTCCTTTCATGTTTGTTCAACTGACCCCGGCAGGTATTCTGCTCGCAACAATTACAGTTTTTGGACTGATGAACAGGAACAATGAGCTTTTAGCCATCAGATCCAGTGGCATCAGTGTTTATTTCCTTATAAAACCTGCCATTATGATCAGTGTGATTCTTGCCGTTTCCATGTTTTTTTTAGGGGAAACCATTATTCCTGTTTCCATGGCCAGGGCCAATTTTATAAAATACAATGTGATAAAAAAGAAGAAAAATTATTCTATTGCAAGAAAAGATATCTGGATTAAGTCGGAAAACAGACTGGTTCATATTAATTTTTATGATCCTGTCAATCAATTAATATCCGGTATCACCATCACTTCTTTAAGAAAAAATTTCAGTCTTGAATCAAGAAGTGATGCACAAAAAGGATATTTTGAACATGGAGAATGGGTGTTTGAAAATGTTATCCAGCAGATCCATATCGAAAACACCATGGATTATGATGTAAAATTATATGATAAAAAAAAGATTCCCCTTGCATTTAAGCCGGAAGACCTTGGAGAGGTTTCAAAAAAATCTGAGGAAATGAGTTTTTTTGAATTGAAAAAATATGTCAATACGGTTGAAGAAGAAGGATACGATGCAACAACCTATATCGTCGATTTGAATGGGAAAATTGCATTTCCCTTTATTTGTATCATTATGGCTTTGACGGGTGCAGCCACTGGTATGCGATCCTTTGTAAAGGAAAATATCCCGGTGGCCATAGCCATCGGTGTTGTGATCGCATTCATGTACTGGATCATGTATGGATTCTGTCTGTCTATGGGATATGGAAAAATTCTGCCGCCCATTGTCAGTGCCTGGGCAGCCAATTTATTTTTTTTATGTTTCGGCATCCTTTATTTAATCAATACGGAATAATGGTAAAGAAAAGAAAACCAAATGATCTTTTTGTATAAAACAATCATTAATATTTTATTTGTCATTGTTCTTCCTTTTTTGCCGGCGTTCTATCTTTTTTCGAAAAAAAGAAGGGTAAATATGCTTTCAAGATTTGGATTCAGAACGGGTTTAAAACCAAAACAAGCCGGAAAAAAAAGAATCTGGATACATGCCCTTTCAGTGGGAGAAGTCATCTCATCTCTGCCATTTGTCAGAGTATTAAAAGAACAATACAAAGACCTGGATATTGTTTTTACGACTTCAACAAAGACGGGTTTTGATATGGCAAAACAATTGCTTTTTAAAGAAGATACAGGTTTTAAAGTTCAATTGGGAGTTTTTCCTTTTGATCTGGGCTATTGTGTTAAAAAAATAATCAGGTCTATAGAACCTGATGCTGTGATTATTATTGAAACAGATTTGTGGCCCAATTTTTTATATGAAATGGAAAAAAGCAAAATTCCCGTTTTATTAATTAATGCAAGACTTTCAAAAAGCTCTCTTAAAGGATATTTATTTTTCAGAAAATTTTCTTCCATGTTTTTTTCTTCTTTAACACTGATTATGGCACAGACCCCTTTGGATAAAGAAAGGTTTCAATGTTTGGGGATTGATCCGCACAAGATATCTGTTACGGGAAATATCAAGTTTGATCAACCTGTTGCAGATATGGATAAAAACACGATTGAAAAAATGAAAGATCGGTTTGGTATAAAAAAGCAAACCCAGGTGTTTATAGCCGGTTCCACCCATGAAGGAGAAGAAAACATCCTTTGTGAAGTATATCAAAAACTGAAGCAGAATTTCCCAGGTTTTTTGATGATACTTGCCCCAAGGGACCCTGGAAGATGTTCAAAAATTTTATCTTATTTTCTGTCCAATGGTGTTCAAGCTGTTTTAATGTCTCAAATGGATGAATCCAAATATTGTCCGGATGTTATTCTGGTGGATAAAATGGGAGAGCTATCGCGGCTGTATGCCATTTGTAATGTGGCATTTATCGGGGGATCAATGGTCAGGCAGGGGGGGCATAATCCTCTGGAGCCGGCAGTTTTTTCCAAGCCCATTCTTTTTGGGGCGGATATGTCTGATTTTTTGTTGATTTCATCCTGGCTTTTGGATCATGGGGGGGCCAAAAGGGTGGAATCTGAACAGGATTTGAAAAAAGAGCTTGAAATCCTGTTAGGAAACAGGATGATGCAGCATTATATGGGAATTAAAAATTTTGAAATTTTTTCAAGGAATTCCGGAGCAGTAAAAAGAATTATAGAAAATATGGAGCGACTTCATATTGTTTGAAAAATATTTAAATAAATTAGAAAAAAGGGTTATTCAAATTTCAAACAGCAATTATACCCCCGGGATATTTTCCTTTGAATGGTTTGCCGTTGTCATTTCACAGGGCTATGGTCTGGGTGTAAGGTTTCGGCTCTGGTTATACAGCAAGGGGATTTTAAAACAAAAACCCCTGCCCTGTTTTGTTATTTCCGTTGGGAATATCGTTGCCGGGGGAGCCGGCAAAACCCCTATGGCCATTTATCTGGCCCGGGTTTTAAAAGAGATGGGAAAACAACCCGTTGTTATAAGCCGGGGATATAAGGGCAGATATAAGGGCAATGCAGTGATTGTTTCCGATGGGGATCAGATTTTTTTAAGGGCAAAAGATTGCGGGGATGAGCCGTATATGATGGCCAAAAGAAGATTATTTCCAGTGGTAATCGGTAAAGACAGATTCAAGGCCGGGACCAAAGCACTAAATGCCTTTCATCCTGATGTGATCGTACTTGATGATGGGTTTCAACATTTAAAACTTAAAAGAGATCTTGATTTTTTACTTGTGGATTATTCAAGCCCTTTTGGCAATAAGCGATTTCTTCCAGCCGGTCGATTGAGAGAATCCCCACAGACTTCTGCCCCAAGGACAGATGCCCTTATTTTTACAAGATGCCGGGATATTGGTGAAAACGATGAAAACCTTGAAAAAGTGCTGCAATATTATCCTGATTGCCCAAAGTTTAAAACCTTTCATCTGCCTTTTATTTTCAAACACATTGCCTGCAATATAAATTTGAAAAACTCCATAAGCGATGTTAAAGAGTTAAAAGGGAAAAATGCTGTCCTTTTTTCAGGCATTGCAAAAAATGCTTCTTTTTATAATACAGTGAAAGAATTGGGCATTAATGTCCTGGATCATCTTGAATTCAAAGACCATTACAGGTATAAAGAATCTGATATTTCAATGATTACCAAATTGGCAAAAAAGCTTGGTGCAGATATTATTTTGACCACTGAAAAAGATTGGGCAAAACTTGATCAAGATTCAAAATGGGGCTTGGATTTAATTGTAATGGGTATTCAAATAGAGTTTGAACATCCTCAGAAATTTGAATCATTCTTACATTCAAGGTTACAAAGCAATGAACGATGACAACATATACAAGTTGATAAAATTGACAGTCAATTTATTGGCAATGCTTCCCAGAAGCGTTTTAAGGTTTTTTTCAGACCTGCTGGGACTTATCTGGTATACGGCAGATAAGCGCCATAGAAATATTGTTCTTGAAAATATAAATTTTGCATATCCGGAAAAATTTTCTTTACCACAAGCCCGGAGATTCACAAAAATGGTTTTTAAGAATACTGCGAGCATTCTTTTTGAAGTCCTCTGGTCCTATCGTAAAACCTGGGATGAATTATCTCAATATATTTTATTTAAAGGTGTGAGGCATTTAGAAAATGCTCAAAAAAAGGGCAGGGGTATTATTTTTTTAAGCGGTCATCTGGGAAATTTTGAACTGGGTGCTGCAGTTGTTGTAAAAGCGGGTATCACTATCTATGGAATTTATCGGAAACTTGATTTCCAACCCATGGAGCGGTTTTTACTTGAAGCAAGGCAACGATTTGGAACAAAAATGATTCCTTTAAGGGGGGCTTCTAAAAAAATTGATGCCATTTTAAGACATAACGACGTTGTCGGTACCCTTCTGGACCAGAATGTTGACTGGTACAAGGGCGTGTTTGTTGATTATTTTGGAAGACCGGCATGTACAAATAATGGCCTTGCAAAACTTGTTTTACGATCAAAAGCGGCTGTGATTCCATTGTGCATTGTAAAAAAAAATGAGAATTACATTATAGAGTTTTTACCTGAAATTCCCCTTGAGATTACAAAAGATCCCATCAAAGATATTGAAAAAAATACACAGAACTATGTATTATCTATCGAATCTATGATTAGACGATGTCCGGAACAATATTTCTGGGTGCACAACCGATGGAAAACCAAACCTTATTGTGTCCTTAAAACCAATTAATCAAGGCAAATGAATCAATATATGGGATTTATCAACCTTATAGACACTGCCCGGGCTAAAATCTTGATACGTGCTGCCAACTGGGTTGGTGATGCCATCATGACCACCCCTGTTATCCGGGCTGTCAGAAAAAACTTTCCAAAGTCAGAGATAACTATTCTGGCAAAACCATGGGTGATTCCCGTGTATGAAAACAACCCCTATATTGATAAAATTCTGGTTTATGAAAGCAATCACCGCCACAAAAGAGGATTTGGAACGCTAACCCTTGCCAGAGACTTAAGACCGTATCGATTTGATCTGGCCATTTTGATGCAGAATGCGTTTGAGGCAGGGCTGATTTCTTTTATGGGTGGTATAAAAGAGCGGGTTGGATATAATACTGATGGCAGAGGCTTACTTTTAAATAGAAAGATAAAACTGAATCCAGCACTGAAAAAAGGCCATTTAATTGATTATTATATTGGTATTTTAAAAGGTGCTGATCTGACGGATGACGGCAGAAATCTTGATTTGTTTCTTTCTGAATCTGACCGTGGATTTGCAGATCATTTTATGGACCGGGAAAAATTTGATTCTTCACGTCCTGTCATTGGTATTAATCCCGGGGCAACAGGGGGAACAGCAAAAAGATGGTTCCCGGAAAGATATGCTCAGGTTTGTAAAAACCTGGCCCGGCAATTCAAGATTAAAATACTGATTTTTGGCGGTCCAAATGATTTTGAGCTTGGCGAATATATTGCCTCACTATCCCGTGGCTGCTGCATTAATATTGCCGGCACAACAAGTCTTGGTCAGGCCTTTGCACTTATCAAAAAATGTTCGTTGTTTATTACCAATGATTCAGGCCTTATGCATGCTGCTGCAGCTTTAAATATTAATCAGGTGGCTGTGATTGGTTCCACTGATTATGTTGCCACAGCACCATCAAATGAAAACAGTATTATGGTAAGAGTCCAGGTTCCATGCAGTCCCTGCTTAAAAGATGTCTGCCCCACGGATCATCAATGTATGAAAAAAATCAGTGTTGACATGATCATGGAAACCTGTAAGTCTCTTTTGAAAGCCAATTGGCAGAAGTCTTAAAGGGGCATTTTTGTTTGATACCATAAAAAATATATTGATCATAAAACCCAGCGCTCTGGGGGATATTGTCCATTCTCTTCCTTTCCTGGCCGCCGTAAAAAAAAGATTTCCCAACGTTAAAATAGACTGGGTTGTTGCCCATGGGCTTCATAAATTTCTTGAAGGACATCCAATGATTGATCATTTATGGGTAATCAAAAAAGACCAGTGGAAAAAAATGGGTCATTTAAATCATACCCTCAAAGAGATCAATGAACTTAGAAAAGGCCTGAAAGCCTGTGAATATGATGTTTCCATAGATCTTTCAGGCCTGTTGCGGTCTGGCCTGATAAGCTATTTTTCAAAGGCAAAAATAAAGCTTGGATTTAAAGGATCTGATGAAGGAAGCGCTTTTTTTTATACCCATAAAATTCATGGATCCATGAATATTCATGCCATAGACCGATATCTTAAAATAGCAGAGTTTATGGGGTGCTCCATTGATAAAATAGAGTATCCTTTTGCTCCCTATGATCCCTGCCCGCCGATATTAAATAACTTGCCGGAAAATTTTGTTGTGATGAGCCCGTCGGCAGGAAAACCAGCCAATCGATGGCCTGCTGAAAAATTTGGCAGTCTTGCTGCAAAGCTTTTGCTTCCCACAATTGTGATTGCAGGTTTGGCTGAAGCAGATATCGCTCAAAAAGTCGTGGCCCATTCCAATGGTAAAGCCATCTCCATTGCAGGCAGGACAGGGTTAAAAGATCTTGTTGCCCTGATTGACAGGGCAAGTTTCTTTGTCTGTAATGATACAGGACCCATGCATATTGCA
>Ga0164315_10004905_pt1 | contig 10424 bp, 8 predicted proteins | sample GuaBasSedimGuay6_FD_113737 | JGI IMG/M metagenome (GOLD analysis project Ga0164315, IMG submission 113737) | Subseafloor sediment microbial communities from Guaymas Basin, Gulf of California, Mexico - Guay6, Core 4569-2, 0-3 cm | ecosystem: Environmental > Aquatic > Marine > Hydrothermal vents >...
ACCGGCAACATTAAACTGTGCACCAAGCCGGTAAGCAAAGGTGAGCCTTTCTTTTACAATGGTAAAATATTGGCGGTGCGTAATAGCCAGTTTCATAAACCCCTGGTCCATATTCGAGAAAACCTTAGGAGCTGATGCCAGGATAATTTCTGTCCAGATTCCCCGCTGCGGATTGGGCTCGTTGTCACGGGTATCGAAAACCAAACCAATCTTAACAACACCAAACATTCCACCGTCTTCTTCAGGCTCTGGAATAATATTCCAGTCAACATATTTTTGGTAAAGCCCGGCAACAGAATCCGGTAATAGATCTTCTCCAGATTTACCGTCATTCAAATGTGCAACATCAACAGGTGATGTACTAATATTGTAGTAATCGACTCCAGCCAGCCACAAGAATTTATCCCCGATAATCTTTCCCTGGAAATCTATTTTGGTGCGGAAAAAATTTCGCTTCAGGCGATAAAATACCCGTGTTTTATACTCACTGCCTTCTTCTTCCCAGTTTTGGTTGTAAATAGCTTCATAACCATTAAAACCAAAAAACTTGAATGCCTGGTCAGGGAAATAACTCACATCAAATGAAGTACGCACTCCTTTTATCAGTCTGTCCGAATCGTAATAAAACCTGAAAATGCCACTTCCTTTTAAAAACCAGGATGCCTCTAAATAGAGCGAATGATCGTAAGCAGGATATCGGCTCCCATCACCATAATGGTATAAATTAGTCAATGCTCCCAATTGCAGACCGAGATCAGAATCGAAAGAAATAACCGGTAAAGCACCAAAGTTCCAGCCTGTTTTTATTTTGTCTTCTTTGATGGTTTTTTCGAGTTCTTCAACATCATCTCCTTCGCCTTGCTGTGCAAAACCAACACTTGAAATAATAATGAAAAGGGAAGTTAAAAATATCTGAAATACTTTGTTCATCATGAGGTTTTTATATGAAGAAATGGATTCGTTTATTAACTATTTTTTCAGGAAAGAACCGCTATAAACACGTTTACCCTTTTCGGTTACCTGGTAAGATAATATGCCAGTCTTAAATACTTTTGTATCTACCTGAATGGCTTTGTCGTTAAAATCAGATTTACTCAACATGCGTCCGTTGAGGTCGTAAATAGTCAGCACCCTATCTGAAGCCATATCATTAGCCTCAAAATTCACCATTTCACCAGCAGGGTTTGGATAAACGTGTAGGGAAGCAAGCGGATTCCACAGGTCAATTATTCCAGTATTTGTTTCGATGGAAATACTGTCAACGAATAAAACTGATCCAATATTCAGGTCTGTTGAGCCTGATGATAAAACCATCACGTTAAAGGTATCGGGAAGATGGTTGTTGTTGTTTTCCATAATTACCTCAAAGGGAGTCCAGTCTTCGGTATCGTGCAAAAAAGTCACTCCAATACCAATGGTGTCTATTTCTTCACCTTCCGGATGTTTGAAATTGTAGATGACAATACTTGCCGAATCGCCATTTACCCCTGCATATTTATACATGCCCGTTAGTCTTGATACATTTTCCTGTAAGAAATAACCACCCGAAAAGCTAAAATCCCCTGAGCCAATATCTACATTAAAATCTGATAATGTAAGTAAACCGGGTGCCTGTATCGAACCTCCCAAAAGGTCTATTGTCTCGAGCCGGGCAGCGTAAGTACCACTGTAAGCGTCTTCAGTTTTTGTTACGCCAACAGCCCCAGCTATTGCAGTAAAAGGATTGGGTGTGTGCCAGAACTCCGGTTCTTCGTAAGTCCCCCCGCTTTCCCATATTTCAAAATCATTATTTGGCAATGTTTGTGCCATTCCAAAAGAAATAATTGACAGCAATAAAACCAGTGTAAAGATGTTTTTCATTTTTTTAACTTTTAAGTATTCAACAAATAAGGATTTTTAATTTTTGGATGCTAATTTATAGTTTATATTCGTTAATTGAATAATTATTTTCGATTTCCTTGTTAAACAAACAGTTAAAATATCAGCTTGTCTTTTTTTCTGGACTTTTTTTAGTCTTAGCGTGTTCAATTAAACCGGTTCAGGCCCAAGAGTTTTCAGATAGTTTGTTTTTGTTGCAGGGAAAGATTTTAACCAGCGACAGTCTTTTGCCAATTGAAAATGCACATATCATTAGTAAGTTTAATCAGTGGGGAACAATAAGTGACGAAAAAGGGGAGTTTGCTATGTTGGTCGATAAGAATGATTCCCTATTAATTACTTCCATCGGTTTTGGCTCGGTGATTCTTTTTCTGAATGATTCCATTCAGGCTAGCAGGCCTCCCTATCAGATATATATGGCGAAAGATACAATTATGATGAATGAGTTTATTGTTCATGCTTTTTGGGATTATACGACATTTAAGCAAATGATAATTAATATGAAGCCAATTGATTTTGATTTTAGCCGGCTTGATTTTGAAGAAAACCTGATGTTGGCATTGCCGCCAGGGCAAGTGGGCATTTCGCCCGTTCAGGCAATATACAACCGTTTTAACAAAGATGAACGATTAAAGCGACAACTGCTGAAGAATAGAAAAAAATACAATCAACTGATGATTGATATGGGTAGGCCACAAGACACAATTCCTGCTAAACCTGAGCATATGCAAGGGTCACAACACTCACCTTAGTACCAGTGATTTCAAGTAGCGTATGGGCGCTGGATTCGAGCGTAGCACCAGTGGTTAATACATCATCCACAAGCAAAATATGTTTGTTCTCGAAAACACCTGGCTCAACTAAGCCAAAAACGCCTTTTACATTGTCCCATCTGCTGTTTCTGGATTTCTTTGTTTGAGAGGAGGTATGGACCTGTCTGATCAGCCTATCGACTACAACAGGAATTTTCATCGCTTCCCCAATTCCATTTGCAATGCTTTCGCTTTGATTAAATCCTCTTTTATATTGCTTTTTGGGATGAAGCGGAACAGGTACAACGATGTCAACATCTTTGTACAAATCGCTCTTTATTAAATCTAAGCCAAATAGTTTGCCCAAATAGACGCCTGTTTCCTGATGTCCTTTATATTTAAGGGAATGGATAAGATGCTGAACTTTTCCATCTTTGCTAAAGAACAAAAATGAACTTGCTGCATGAATATCAACCCTTCCCCAAAACACACGCGAAACGGCATTTTCGGCATGTAAGTGGTATCCGGTTTTTGGCAGTTTATACAAACAAGAAAAACAAATTACTTTTTCTTGCTGTAGCAAAGACTGCCCGCAAGCCTGGCAAACATTAGGGAAAATTAAATGAAGTAAGTCGTTGAACCAGCGTATTGTAATCATTGAATTTACAGATGAGTTTAAAGCACTAATTTACAAAAAAATGCCAAAGGGTATAAAATAATAACGGCCGACAATAAATTGCCGACCGTTAATCCAAACAAACACACTATATGAAATTTTTCTTTTTTATGGCCTCACAAAAATATAAGAACTTATTTTGGCATGACATCCTGCGCAGGTTCCTAATTTACCCCGCATGTCGGTATTGCTTTCGTCTGGCAGTATACCATTGGGATTGGTGTCGTAATCGTTGCTACCGTTATTGGGCATCATTACATATTCAAAATCGCCACCTGCAGGGTTGTAACCAACTTCACGCTTGGCCATTGCAAAAGTAACTTGCAACATCCCTTTACTTCCATCAGGGTTTTTCATCCAGGTTTTTTTGGTGAAGATTGTTCCTATTTCAATGATATTACTGTTAGAATTATTTGAATAAATATTCCGATAAGTTGAGTCAGGTGAAATAGGCATACCATTGTGTGGGATGCTTACATCGGCACCATATTCTGTTCCGGTTACATCCAGATCTTCAACTTCTGTTGCTTTATTCAGATCGGCCTGGGTTAAAGTGTAGGTCGGATTCGGATCATCGTTATCCGTTTTACAGGATGGTGCTAATAAAAGTAAGCCGCACATTAATGTGACAAAGAATAATGTTGTTTTCATGTTTTTCTTTTTTTAATATTATTTCGATTAATACTGTGGCAAATGTATTGACCAATACAAGCGAAATAGCATTATTACAAGCGGTTTAACAAGTTTTTAACACCAATTGTTAAGGATTTGTTAAACATGGAAAAAGCTGTAAGGATTGTAATTTTGCTGTTTGAAAGCAAGTTTGAGGACGCAACATTTTTCTGTATTTTTGAATGATAATATTTGAAATATTTTGCTTGTAATTGAAAACTTAAGTATCTCTTTTGGTAGTGGAACTAAAAAAGTTCTGGCCACTGACAATATTTCTATTCACCTGGAAAAAGGGGCATCGCTAGGTTTGGTTGGCGAATCGGGTTCAGGAAAATCTATTACTGCCCTTGCTATCATGAAATTGCTTCCGGCACAGGCAATAATTGAAAAAGGTAAAATTCTTTTTAATGATCAAAATCTGCTGCAATCCAATATCAGGGCCATTGCTGATTATCGTGGGAATAAAATTTCCATGATATTTCAGGAACCAATGACAGCACTAAATCCCGTAAAGCGTTGTGGAAAGCAAGTTGCAGAGACGATTATCTGGCACCAAAAACTGGGAAAAAGGGAAGCCAGAAAACAGGTAATTGAATTGTTCAAAAAAGTAAAATTGCCCCGTCCCGAAGAAATGTACAAAGCTTATCCCCATCAAATTTCAGGTGGCCAGAAACAGCGGGTAATGATTGCGATGGCCATTGCCAACAAACCTGATTTATTAATTGCCGATGAACCAACTACAGCATTAGACGTAACTGTTCAAAATGAAATTCTGGACTTGCTCAATGCACTTAAAAAAGAGTACGGCATGAGCCTTCTTTTTATCAGCCACGATCTGGGTGTTGTTGCAAGGGTTGCCGATGAAGTTGCTGTAATGTATAAAGGAAAAATTGTTGAAACAGGGGCTGTTCAGCAAGTGTTTAATTTCCCAAAACATCCTTATACCAAAGGCTTGATGGCATGTCGTCCACCGCTTGATGTTCGACTGAAAAAACTACCCACGATTGACGAGTTTTTGGATGGGAATAATAGTTTATCTACAGAAGATCAAATTGAAAGTCCGGCAGAACGCAAAAAGATTCACCAGAAAATGTATGCAAAAGAAGCTGTTCTTAAAGTTGAGAAACTGTTTACCAAATATCCGCTTAAAAAGAATTTCTTGGGAAAAACATTGACTTTTTTAAACGCTGTTGATGCTGTTAGTTTTCAGGTTTATCCCGGAGAAACCCTCGGACTTGTTGGGGAATCCGGCTGCGGAAAAACAACCCTGGGAAGAAGTATCTTACGTTTGATCGAACCTGATTCGGGCAATATTTATTTTGACGAAAAAGACCTGCTATCATTGTCCCGGAATTCTTTGAAAAAAGAAAGGCAGCATTTAAATATTGTTTTTCAGGATCCCTATTCCTCTCTCAATCCACGAATGAGTATTGGGCAGGCATTGATGGAACCCATGCAAGTATTTGGATTGTATGGGAACAATAGGCGGCGAAAACAAAAAGTTTTGGAATTGCTTGAAAAGGTGGGTTTAAAAGCAGAACATTTTAGTCGTTATCCACACGAATTTTCAGGCGGACAGCGACAACGTATTGTTATTGCCAGAGCATTAACGCTACAACCCAAATTCATTATTTGTGATGAGGCTGTTTCAGCTCTCGATGTTTCTGTACAGGCAAAAGTGTTGAACCTATTGAATGATTTAAAAAAGGAATTTGGTTTTACCTACATTTTTATCTCACACGATTTGTCGGTGGTTCGTTTTATGTCGGACAGGATAATGGTGATGAAAGACGGAAAAATTATTGAGTCGGGCGATGCTGATGAACTTTACAATCATCCCCAAAATGAGTACACTAAGCAATTGTTGGCAGCTGTTGCAAGTATTTGAAAAGGTCTGAATTAGAAAAAATAGCTATCATTTTATATAATAAAAAGAACAAATTTCTTTGGCTTCCCGATTTAAAATAACTTTGCGATAATTCGAAAATCAAGAAAAATGAAAAAAAATAAAAAAAGACAAAAACGTGCCGGTGGTGCACTAACGGGATTAATCATTAGTGCCTTTGCCGAAAATCCATTTCGGGCATACAACTACAAACAAATTGCCAGTCAGTTGGGAATAAAGGACAAAGCCAGCCGACACATGGTTATGACCATTATGAATGAACTGGTTACAGCCGGCGAATTGACGGAAGTGAAACCTGGTAAATTTATACTAAACCCAGCGCTGCTACAAAAATTGGCCAATAAAACAAAATACATCACCGGTGTAGTCGATATGAAGAGCACCGGAAAAGCTTACATCACTTCAGATGAAGGAGGTGACGATATTTTTATTGCTTCAAATAATGTGGGCCACGCACTTCATAATGACCATGTTAAAGTGTTCATTTTTCCAAAGCGTGGCGGCCACAAACCCGAAGGGCAAATTGTTGAGGTGTTGGAAAGAAGAAAAGACACTTATGTAGGGATATTGCAGCTGGACAAAAATTTCGGCTTTGTAGTTACCGACAGCAAGGTAATGCCTTATGATATTTTTATTCCGAAAAGCCAGGTTAACAATGCGCAAAATGGCCAAAAGGTAATTGCGAAAATTACAGAATGGCCCGAGCAATCTAAAAACCCATTTGGAGAAATTGCCCAGGTTTTGGGAGAACCCGGTGACAATGATGTGGAAATGCAATCGATTCTTGCTGAATATAACTTTCCTCTTTCCTTTCCGAAAAATGTAGAAGACGCAGCTGCAAAAATTAACACTGCGATTCCTTCTTCCGAAATAAAAAAACGTAGGGATTTTAGGGATACCTGGACCATCACCATCGACCCTTACGATGCCAAAGATTTTGATGATGCACTCTCCTTGAAAAAACTGGACGACGAACATTGGGAAGTGGGTATTCATATTGCCGATGTTTCGCATTATGTAAAATCCGGAACGCCATTGGATCAGGAAGCCTACAAACGTGCGACTTCCATTTATCTTGTTGACAGGGTAATTCCCATGCTCCCCGAAAAACTGTCGAACAATGTATGCTCGCTTAGGCCAGATGAAGAAAAGCTGACTTTTTCTGCTGTTTTTAAAATGAACAACAGTGGAGAAGTACTGGACCAGTGGTTTGGAAAAACTGTCATCCGTTCTAGCCGGCGTTTTACCTACCAGGAAGCTCAGGCAATTATTGAAACCGAGCAAGGTGAATTTGTTGCAGAGGTTCTAACGCTAAACAAATTGGCTGTTAAATTGCGCGAAAAAAGATTTGCCAATGGTTCTATAAATTTCAATTCGGTAGAAATAAAATTCAAGCTGGATGAAAAGGGCAAACCCATCGAAACTTATGTAAATGAGCAAAAAGAGGCCAACCATCTTATTGAAGAATTTATGCTGTTGGCCAATAAAAAAGTAACAGAATTTGTGGCAAAGCCAAAAGATGGAAAGCAAGCCAAGACTTTCGTTTACCGTATTCACGATGAACCCAATCCTGAAAAATTGAGCACTTTTGTGCAGTTTCTAAAAAAACTGGGTTATGGCCTCAATGTAAATTCACAGCAGCAGCTGGCCAGTTCTTACAATAAGCTTTTTGAAAAAATAAAGGGACGCGGTGAGGAACACATGATTGAGACCATTGCTATCCGTACCATGGCAAAAGCAATTTATTCGACTGAAAATATTGGTCATTATGGACTGGCATTTCCCCACTATACACATTTTACATCACCCATCCGTCGTTATCCCGACCTGATGGTACATCGGCTTTTGGAGCGTTACCTCGAAGGTGGCAAGTCAGCTGATAAAGGGAAGCTGGAAGAAAAATGCGAACATTCTTCGGATATGGAAAAAATGGCTGCGGAAGCTGAACGTGCATCGGTAAAATACAAACAGGTTGAGTTTCTTGAAGACAAGGTAGGTAAGGTTTTTCCGGGAATGATTTCAGGAGTGAGTAAATGGGGAATTTTTGTCCAGATAACTGAAAGTAAGAGTGAAGGCCTTATTCGTTTTAACAATCTTCGCGATGATTATTATTACCTTGATGAAGACAATTACCGCATTATTGGCAAGCAGCACGGACAAGTTTATCGCCTGGGTGATGAGGTAAATGTATTGGTAAAAAATGTGGATTTAGCCAAACGCCAACTGGACTTCGAAATTGTGGATTAAGTATTCACGCAGCGGCGCAGCGAAAGTTTTTCATTTTCTGTGCCGCTGCATCGTTGCGTGAAAAAAAAGGGTACAGCGTGCTTATTTCACCCGCCCTGGATTGTCTTTCAAAAAACTTTTCCAGCCACTGTACTTGGTTCCTTGCATTGCACTGTCTCCCTGGAAATAATGGCAAACTGCTGCTGCCAACCCATCGGTGGCATCTAAAAATTCGGGGGCGTCACCCAGTTTAACCAAATTGGCCAACATACCGGCAACTTGTTCTTTGGAGGCATTTCCGTTCCCCGTAATCGACTGCTTGATTTTTTTTGGGGAGTATTCAAAAATCGGGAGGTCTTTGTATAAAGCAGCTGCCATAGCAACACCCTGGGCCCGCCCCAACTTTAACATCGACTGTACATTTTTCCCAAAAAATGGCGCTTCAATCGAAAGTTCGTCAGGATTGTACTCTTCAATAATACCGAGTGTCCGTTCAAAAATCTTTTTTAATTTTATCGCATGGTTACTGTAACTTCCGAGCTTTAAAATACCCATAGTAATCAGACTGATTTTATTGCCCTTTTGGTGAATCAACCCATAGCCCATAATGTTTGTGCCGGGGTCAATACCAAGTATGATGCGATCGGTTTTCATTGCCAGATAATAATTGTTTAGAATGATAGCAAAACTAAGTAAAACATACAATATTCTGCTTCGCCTTACCATCGTCGTTCTGACTTTTGTTTTTTTATACGATCAGATTTTCTACCGAAAAGATTTTCAATCTATTGTTGATTATTTTCCAGAGGTATCTTCAGGGAAACATTTTTATTTTTTCATCATCCTGGTTGCATTCCTCATCCCATTTAATTTATTGCTTGAAGTTGTAAAATGGAAGTTGCTAATCAGTAAGCTCGAAAAAGTGAGTTTTTGGAATGCTACAAAAGCAGTTCTGACAGGAGTTTCGGTAAGTATGTTTTTGCCCAATCGTGTAGGTGATTATTTTGGCAGAGTGTTCGTTCTCAAAAAAGCTGACCGCTTACAGGCTATTTTGGCGACTATTTTGGGAAGCATGGCGCAACTGCTTACAACCGTTTTGTTTGGCATGACGGCTTCCTTGTTCTTCTTTCCTTTTTATGTCGATATGGATGAGCCCCTAAACATTTGGTTATATGCCGGCCTTTTTATTTTGGTCCTCATTCTGGCATTTACCTTTGTGTTTGCGTATCTTAATTTTGCGGCGTTCTCAGAAATTTTGCGGCGGATTAGTGGAAGAGCCTACAGGAAAATTAGCAAATATGCACAGGTATTTTCATGGTATAATCCAGTTTTTTTAATTAAAATTTTGGGGATTAGCATTTTCAGATATTTGATTTTCTCCTTCCAGTTTTGGCTGCTTTTACAGGCCTTTCAGATTACTGTTTCTTATCCTGTAGCCATGGTGCTTATTGGGTTCATTTATATGCTGATGGCTGTAATTCCTACAATTGCATTAACAGAAATTGGTGTGCGTGGTTCGGTCAGTCTCTTTATTTTTGGTTTGTATTTCAAACCGGAAGGAATGTGGACAGAAAATCTGGGATTGGGCATTGCTTCTGCATCAACCATGCTGTGGGTTTTTAACCTGGCATTTCCGGCTTTGCTTGGAACTTTTTTTGTTTACAGTTTACGTTTTTTCAGAAAGAACAACAATAATGGCAACTGAATATTTGATGTGGACACTGGTCTTTGCGATGATGCTGTATATGTTGTTGCTGATTGTAATTACGTGGGGATGGTTCAGTCTGAAATATTTTAACAGCCATGAAACAGCACCTCAAATTTTGCTTAGCGTTGTGGTTGCTGTTAGGAATGAGGAATCAAATATTGGCTTATTGTTGAAGGATTTAATGAACCAGAATTACTCCAATGATTTTTATGAAATCATTATCGTAGACGATCATTCTGAAGATTCAACAAGAACTATTGTTATCAATATTTCTGAAGAAAATCCACAGTGTAGCATTCGATTGATACAGGCGAAATCCAATGGAAAAAAAGCAGCCCTTGCCGAAGGTATTGATACCGCCACTGGTGAGTTGATTGTTACCACCGATGGTGATTGTACAATGGGGGCGGAGTGGTTGACTTCAATTGTTGGGTTTTACAAGGAGCAGAAACCGGCATTAATTATTGCCCCGGTGGTTTATCAAAATGAAAGGGGTATTTTACAAAAACTGTTTTCACTTGATTTTGTCAGCCTTGTAGCATCAGGTGCCGGATCGGCAGGTGCGCGACTGCCTTTTATGGGTAATGGTGCGAATCTTGCTTTCAC
>Ga0164315_10004908_pt1 | contig 10422 bp, 8 predicted proteins | sample GuaBasSedimGuay6_FD_113737 | JGI IMG/M metagenome (GOLD analysis project Ga0164315, IMG submission 113737) | Subseafloor sediment microbial communities from Guaymas Basin, Gulf of California, Mexico - Guay6, Core 4569-2, 0-3 cm | ecosystem: Environmental > Aquatic > Marine > Hydrothermal vents >...
AAATACAAATGCAGAGGCTGCTTGTGACAGTCTTTGGCACTAAAAACTTAACCGATGGATAAAGCACAGCACACTATTATATGGCAAAAGGAGACTGCTTTCTGAGACTAATCGTGATTTAGCCATTTAGGGACGTATCTCGCATGAAAAGCACTAACCTGAGCATATACACTCAATAGTAATCTAGAATAGAGAAGAATCCTCTCCCTCACTTTCATTATCATCCAAAAATGGGTTATTCATTGAGCTTTGCGGCTCCTCCGAAAACTCAACAGGACTATTTTCAAGACGGAATAACTCAAAAAGGGCCTCTTTATTATTAGGTTTTGCAAGCAAACCTGTTGCGGGATCAATCAAAATAGAGGTGATTCCTTCGGGCTGCTCAAAGAGGGTTTCAGTTTTATCGCTCAACACCTCCTTCATATAGTCAATCCACATTGGTAATGCAGCCCGCCCTCCAGTCTCTCGGCTTCCGAGTGATTGTGAGGAATCAAACCCGACCCAGCCAACAGCGACCTGTTCAGGGCTATAGCCATTAAACCAGGCATCTCGCTGATCATTTGTTGTACCCGTTTTTCCACCGATATCAGCTCGGCCTAGAGACAAAGCTCGGCGGGCTGTTCCTCGCTTAACAACATCTTGCAGAAGTGAGTTCATCAAATAGTGAACCTCGGGGGAGATTATTCGTTTCGCCAGGCGAGGTTGTTCTGGAGGCGCAATCTCCTGGTTTGTGTCTTGATCATCAGGCTCCTCTTCTGAAAATACCTGAATCTCTTCGCTACAGGGATTGCATACAATTTCCGGGGAGGATTTAAAAAGGATAGCTCCTTGGCTATCTTTTATTTCAGCAATAAAATAAGGAGAAACAAGATACCCACCATTCGCAAAAGTTGCATAAATACGTGCCATATCGAGAGGTGTTGCATAGCCACTACCCAAAGCTAGAGAAAGATTTTTAGGTAATTGCTCTTTCATTAGCCCGAAACGTAATGCTGAGGTGATCACTTTCTTGACCCCGAGGTCTCGAAGTATACGAATGGAAACAAGATTACGTGAATTGCGTAAGGCAACACGAAGTCGTGTAGGGCCAAAGAATTTTCCGCTGTAATTTTCAGGTCGCCACTCACTTTCAAGAGCCGGATCATCAAAAACGACAGGAGCATCATTGATTAGCGTTGCCAGCGTATAACCATTTTCCAACGCTGTTGTGTAAAGAATCGGCTTGAAACCAGATCCTGGTTGACGCTTACTTTGTATGACGCGATTGTACTTGCTTGTTGAGAAATTATAACCTCCAACCAACGCTTCGATCGCGCCAGTTTGTGGGTTGAGTGCAATAAATGCAGCCTCAGCCTGTGGTTTTTGCGTCAGCTCTAAATTTCCCGCTTCATCTCTCATGACTAAAACGATATCTCCAGCATTCAAAATATCACTAGCCTTTTTGGGGGATGAGCCATATCGATTACTCTTGATGAATTTCCGAGCCCATTCCAAGCCTGGCCACTCAATTGTCGCCATTTCATCATGGCCTAAATAAACAACAGCGGACTGCTCTTTCAGTGAGATAACAACAGCGGCCTGAATGCCCTTTGATAGGACAACTTTAGCTAATTGGGCATCATAAGTTTCCAAGGCTGTTTCGGGAGAAAAATCAGCTGCAGCCGTTATGGGGCCTCTATATCCGTGCCTTTTATCATAATTATGCAGCGCATTACGAAGTGCCTGATTAGCTGCGAGCTGGTTTTTTGATAAAAGTGTCGTCGTAACAGTCTGGCCAGATATATAGGCATCTTTACCATAAAGCTCAACCATTTTGGCTCGAACCATTTCAGCAATGTGTGGTGCCTCAAGCTCAATCTTGGCGCTGTGCAACTGTGCCGTGACAGGCTGTTCTACGGCCTCGTTATATTGCTTTTCTGATATGTGGTTGAGCTGCTGCATGCGGCGAAGAACATAGTTTCGCCGTGACTTTGCTCGCTCTGGATTGGTGACGGGATTATATCGAGAAGGTGCCTTTGGGAGGCCTGCAATCATCGCTAACTGTGCAAGCGTTAGCTCGTTCAACTCATTCCCATAGTAGGTTTGGGCGGCTGCCCCAATACCATACGAACGATGGCCCAAATAGATCTTATTAAGGTAAAGCTCCAGAATCTCGGCTTTTGAAAGTTCATTCTCAATTTTTAGTGCGAGAAAAATTTCTTTGAATTTGCGGGTAAATGTTTTTTCCTTGCTTAAAAAAAAATTCCGGGCGACCTGCATCGTAATGGTGCTTCCACCCTGTTTCTTTTTTCCGGAAATAGCAAGCTGGATGGCAGCTCTAATCAGACCATGGTAATCAACCCCGGGGTGCTCATAAAAACGGTCATCTTCTGCTGACACAAAAGCATTGATGAGTTGCTCTGGTGTGTCAGAAATAGCGACAGGGGTTCTCTTTTTTTCTCCAAACTGGGCGATAAGAAGGTCGTCTCGGCTGTAAATTTTTAATGGAACCTGGAGTTTTATTTCACGTAGTGCCTGAATATCAGGAAGCTGGGGAGAGAGATAGAAGAAAAGCCCCGCGGCGGTCATAGCACCAGCAACACTCAAAACTAAAAAAACGGTCAGGACAAGATAAATTAGCTTTTTTGAACGTCCTGGTTTCGAGCTTTGCCTATTTTTATTAGTCACGGTATATTAAATCTATCTTTTCTGTTGTAAATTAGGTTGATGCAGCTATATCTGTATTGTTTGGTTTAAGTCTTGTGGGCATGAAAACTTGAAGGGATTAACAGAAAGCAGAATTTCTTCCCTCTTTTTTTTATTCGTAACTATACTACAAACGAAATGGGTAAGAGCGATAGTGGGCGCACTGAACATTATGTTGAAAACCACAGATCAGCTGCAAACCAAATTTGGAGAACCTTTAAAAAGGAATAAACAATGCTTTCTTTTAAGCGAAAAAAACCGTCAATACTCGGTATCGATATTAGTTCGGCAGCGGTCAAGCTTCTTGAGCTATCGAAAACGGGGTCACGCTATCGCGTAGAAAGCTACGCTGTAGAGCCGCTGCCCCAAGAGGCTGTGGTAGACAAGAATATAGCCAATATAGATGCAGTGGGAAAGGCTGTGCAAGCGGTTGTAAAAAAATCGGGCACGCGCTTAAAGCATGCAGCTGTGGCAGTGTCGGGTTCAGCTGTTATAACTAAAATTATTTCTATGCCAGCATCGCTTTCTGAAGAGGAACTTGTAGATCAGATTGAGATGGAGGCTGACCAGTACATTCCCTACTCATTAGACGAGGTGAGCCTCGACTTCGAAGTGTTGGGTGCAAGTGCGAATAATCCGGAGATGGTTGATGTCCTTCTTGCTGCATCCAGGCGCGAAAATGTTGAGGATAGGGTTGCTGTTCTGGAGTTTGCAGGGCTTACCGCAAACGTGGTTGACGTTGAAGCTTATGCGATGGAGAGTGCATTTGAGTTGCTGGTTGATCAGCTGCCCGGCGCAAAGGACGGGCAGACTATTGCAATTGCCGATATTGGTGCAACAACGACGACGCTGAATATTATTGATGATGGAAAGATTATCTATACTCGTGAGCAAAGTTTTGGTGGTCGACAATTAACAGAAGAGATTCAAAGGCGTTATGGATTGTCATACGAGGAGGCAGGGATGGCTAAAAAACATGGAGGTCTGCCTGATAATTATATGACAGAACTTCTGGATCCTTTTAAACAGGCGATGGTTCAACAGATTGGGCGGTCACTGCAGTTCTTTTTTGCAGCCAGCTCACACCGCAGTGTTGATTATATTGTCTTGTCGGGCGGGAGCGCATCGATACCGGGGGTGGAGGGCATGGTAGAGGAAAGTCTTGGAACGCCGGCAATCGTAATTAACCCCTTTATGAATATGTCGCTTGCAAGCAAGATTAAACCTCAAACCTTGAGCAACGATGCCCCGGCGATGATGATAGCGTGCGGGCTGGCACTGAGGAGTTTTGACTAATGGCACGGATTAACCTTTTACCCTGGCGTGAAGAACTTAGGGCTCAGCAACAGAAAGATTTTTTCTCTGCAATTGCTGCAGCGGTACTCACAACGATAGCAATCCTTATTTTTGTACATGTGCAGATTAGTGGCTCGATTTCGAATCAGGAAGAGAGGAACCGGTACTTGAAAACAGAAATCGCCATGATGGATGCGAAGATCAAGGAAATTAAAATCCTTGAAGAGCTTAAAAGCAGGCTTTTGGCGCGAATGGATGTGATTCAATCGTTGCAGGGGAGTCGTCCTGAAATTGTACACATGTTTGATGAGCTAACAAAGACGGTTCCTGACGGGGTTTTTATCAATAAACTTGTTCAATCAGGAAGAAACTTAACACTTAATGGTGTTGCGCAGTCAAATGCGCGAGTTTCTGCGTATATGCGAAGACTTGAAGGGTCGTCCTGGTTAAAAGCTCCAGAGCTCAATATTATTGAAGCAAAGGGTAGAGACAAAAACCGAAGTGCAAATAACTTTATTCTGAAGGTGCAACAAACCAGCCCGAAGAAAACTGGAAAGGAAGGGGGCCAAGAATGAACCTCTCGGAAATTAACTGGGATTTAGATAGCGCTGGGAAGTGGCCTTTGCCGATTAAAATTGCCACCGTTATTTTGTTTGTGATTCTGACTGTTGGCTTGTGGATATATATGGATACACAAGATCAGCTGGCAAAGCTGGAGGGTGTTGAAAAGAAAGAGCTTGACCTCCGAGCAGAATTTGAAGGCAAGCAAAGAAAGGCGGTAAATCTAGATGCTTATAAACAACAGCTTGTCGAGATGGAAGAGTCTTTTGGGGCGATGTTAAGACAACTGCCAAATAAGACAGAAGTTGCAGATTTACTTGTTGATGTTTCGCAAACGGGGCTCGCGAGCGGGCTGGAGTTCGAGTTGTTCAAGCCGCAGGGTGAGGTGCCCAAGGATTTTTACGCGGAACTGCCGATAAAAGTACAGGTGGTTGGAGACTATCTGGAGTTCGGGGGCTTTGTGAGTGGTCTGGCCTCCCTTCCTAGAATTGTGACAATTCATGACGCGAAGATCTCTCCCATAAAAGGTGGTGAGCGGTTGAGAATGGAAGCGACGGTAAAAACTTACCGCTATCTTGATGAGGATGAAGGACAATGAAAATTTCTAGTGGGAAATTGAAGGTGTCTGGAGCGGCTCATACTATGCCCCGTTTAATGCTGGGGATAGTGATGACGACACTGCTTGCAGCATGTGGGAGTGATGGCCACCAGGATTTGCGCGACTATGTTGCAGAGGTAAAAGCACGCGATCAAATCGCCATTGAGCCTCTACCCGAGATCAAAACATTTGAGACGTTTGTCTTTGATGAGACTGGGTTGAGAGATCCCTTTGTGCCGGCAGAAATTATTCAGGATTCTGTGGAAATGTCGATAGCCAATGGAGGTATTCACCCGGATGCTGGGCGCCGAAAAGAGGAGCTGGAATCTTACTCGCTTGACTCATTGAGAATGATGGGCACACTGGAGCTGAAGGGTCTTTATTGGGGGCTTGTTAAGACGAGTGACGGGACGATTCATAGAGTTCTTCCTGGGAATCACTTGGGTATGAATCATGGAAAAATAAACCGAATTCTTGGGGATAAGATTGAGTTGACGGAAATTATCTCAGACGGGGCAGGTAGCTGGAATGAACGACAGGCTGCTCTTGCGCTTGCGGAATAATTTCAAGGTGAATGATATGAATAGAGTAAATAGACAAGATTGTGGGCAGAGCAGAGTGGAATTGATAAAAGGAACAGCGGGTATGATTCGAATAGGATGGGCAACACTAGTTTTTCTCATACTGATGATGAACGCATTATCAGCCAGTGCGGGGGGGTTGGCGCTAAAAACGATTACTTCCTCGTCGCTTCCTGGGGACAAGATCCAAATAAAACTCACGCTAAATGGGCCTGCTTTTAATCCCGGCTCGTTTAGCACCGATAATCCGGCGCGGATCGTCTTTGATTTTCCGGGTGTGGTGAGTAACCTTGAGAAGAAAGTGATCCCTGTGAATACTGGGGTTGTGGGCAGCATAGCGACTGTGGAGGCAGGCGGGCGCACTCGAGTGGTGGTCAATCTGTCAAATATGATTCCTTTTGAAACAAAGACCGAAGGGAATCATGTTTTTCTTACTCTAATGAGCGCCGGCGGCATAGCTCAGGTGGCTACATCAAAAACACCCCTTCATGAATCCAACTCAAGCCCGATAGTGGGCAAGTCGTTTAAAAATATCGATTTTAGACGCGGGGATGCTGGTGAGGGTCGGGTTATTGTTGACCTGAGTGACTCCTCAACAATTATTGATGTTCAAGAAGAGGGTGGGAAGGTCGTCGTTTACTTTCACGATACAAATTTACCCGAAAAGTTGGCTAGGCGCCTGGATGTTAGCGACTTTGCTACGGCTGTTAAAACGATTGACACAGCCTCAAAAGGACCCCATGTCCGCATGGCGATTACAGCCGTTGAAAATTATGATTACCTTTCATATCAAACAGATAACCGACTCACGCTGGAGTTTAAGACGCTGACTAAGGACGAAAAAGAAGCGCTGATTAAAAAGAAATTTAACTATACAGGTGAGCGGCTTTCACTGAACTTTCAGGATATTGAGGTTCGCTCAGTTCTTCAATTGTTAGCTGATTTTACTGACCTGAATTTGGTCGCAAGTGACTCGGTCAGCGGAAATGTAACGCTTCGTCTAAACAATGTGCCTTGGGATCAGGCCTTAGCGATCATTTTAAAGACCAATGGTTTGTCTCAACGAAAAACAGGTAATGTCATCCTTGTTGCGCCAACAGAAGAGATCGCGGCCCAGGAAAAACTGGAGCTGGAGGCTCAGCAACAGGTGAAGGAGCTAGCACCGCTACGGGCCGAGTTCATCCAGGTCAATTATGCAAAAGCGGCAGATCTTGCAGACCTTTTAAAATCTGAGGAAAACAGGCTGCTCTCTCCAAGAGGCAATGTGACCATTGATAAGCGAACTAACATACTCTTGATTAAAGACACGGCAGCAACACTGGAAGAGATTCGGGCGATCGTTAAAAAACTTGATAAGCCGGTCAAGCAGGTAATGATAGAGTCACGGATTGTGATTGCAGGTAACAAATTTTCTCGTGACCTGGGTGTGAAGATGAATGGGCAATTTAATCTAGACAAGACTGTCCCTGCGCCAGGAGGTGCTGGCAATCCTAATTTTGGGATTGATTTGCCACTAGCCAACCCCGCTGGATCGTTAGGCCTTATAATTGGTAATAGTGCAAAACACCTACTAGACTTGGAGCTCACTGCCATGCAAACAGAGGGGCTTGGGGAGATTGTTTCAAGTCCGAGAGTGATTACCTCAGACCAAACCGAAGCAACGATTATGCAAGGTGTTGAAATCCCTTATCAGGAAGCAACCTCAAGCGGCGCGACAAATGTTGAATTTAAAGAGGCCGTGCTTAAGTTGCAGGTTACACCGCACATCACACCCGATGATCACATTATGCTGGATTTGACGGTTAATAAAGACAGTGTTGGTGAGATATTTAACTTTGTGCCCTCTATCGATACACGAGAGGTAAAGACCACTGTCCTCGTTGATAATGGTGAAACGGTCGTTTTGGGTGGTGTCTACGAGTCAGAAAAATCGGACAACGTGCAAAAGGTTCCATTTTTTGGTGATATCCCCGTCATTGGTTTTCTGTTTAAACAGACACTTAAGGTGGATGATCACACTGAGCTTCTGATTTTTGTTACACCAAAAATATTAAAAGATAGCCTGGGCGCAAATTAATCGCGTCTGTCGGGTAAGAGGCAAACACCCCACCTGATTTATTCGGGTGGGGTTTTTTTATGCGCAAGATTCCTTTAAACCGTTAGCTGATTGATGCATATTCAATTAACATGCAGAAACAGAAGTGTTTATTGATAATAACAACCAGATAAGCAATGGAAATAGCCAAAAATATTTACCTGGTCGGACCAATGGGAACAGGCAAAACAACGATAGGAAAGCAACTGGCTAAAAAGCTTGAAATTGAATTTTATGATAGTGATTATGAAATTGAAGCGCGAACGGGCGTGGATATTGCCCACATTTTTGATGTTGAAGGTGAAGTGGGTTTTCGGGAGCGTGAGAAAAAAGTCATTGCTGAACTGACCGCGTTAGAAGGGATCGTTATGGCGACGGGTGGTGGGGCTGTCCTGGATGAAGAGAATAGAGCTTTGTTGGCCGAACATGGATTTGTTGTTTACCTAAAATCATCGGTGGATCACCTGTTAGAGCGGACACGTTACGACACTAAACGACCACTCCTTCAGACGGCTAACCCAAGAGAGAAACTAGAAGAATTGATTGCCACTAGAGACCCTCTTTATGAGTCTATTGCTAACTGCGTTATTGAGACAGGCGGACGTTCAATTAGAGGGGTTTCAAGGAAAATAACCAATAAAATTTTAGCTGCAATGTTCAGTAGATTAATGGGGAAAATATAGTTGATGACAAGCGTCTTAAATGTCGAGCTGGGAACACGAAGTTATCCAATTTTTATCGGAAGAGGTTTGCTGGAAAGGGTAGGTGAGCTTCTGACCGGTAAGATTGTTTCCAGGCAGGTGGTGGTGGTCACGAATGAAACCATTGCGCCGCTCTACCTGGATAAAGTGACCACGCAGCTTAAAAATTTTGATGTTGAAGTAGTTATTTTGCCCGACGGCGAACAATTTAAAACGATTAATACCGTTAACCAGATATTTGATGCGCTGATTGCTAAAAAATTCGGACGGAAGGCAACGCTGATTGCGTTGGGTGGCGGTGTTGTGGGGGATATGACCGGTTTTGCCGCTGCTTGCTATCAACGAGGTGTGCCGTTTATTCAAATTCCGACGACACTACTTGCTCAGGTGGACTCTTCTGTCGGCGGCAAAACGGGAGTTAATCACCCCCGGGGAAAGAACATGATTGGTGCCTTTCATCAGCCCGAAGCCGTCTTGATTGATACAGATGTGCTGAATACGCTTGATTCACGACAGTTTAGCGCTGGATTAGCTGAAGTTATAAAATATGGCCTGATTAGAGACCGCTCTTTTTTCCATTGGTTAGAAGAAAATATCGAACGACTTAATCAGAAAGAAAGCACAACGCTGGCTGAAACAATTAGGCGATGTTGTCAAAGTAAGGCGGATATCGTCGAAGAAGATGAGCATGAGAGCGGTGTGAGAGCACTTCTAAACCTGGGGCATACCTTTGGTCATGCAATTGAAACTGGTGAGGGTTACGGTGAATACCTCCATGGAGAGGCCGTTTCTATCGGGATGTGTATGGCAGCGGATATGTCCCACCGCCTTGGTTGGCTAGAAAAAGACGAAGTTAATCGGATTTCTTCCCTGCTCAAACAGGCAAACCTCCCGGTCATTCCGCCTGAAACGATGGGCAGAGAACGTTTTATAGAATTAATGGCTGTTGATAAAAAAAATGTGGATGGTCAGCTGCGCCTCATTTTACTGAAAGAAATTGGTAGGGCGACTATTACCAGTCAATTTGACCCCTCCACGCTTAATGAGACGCTTGATCTCTATGGAAGAGAATAGTTGGCAACAACAAGATAAGCCGGTGGGCTCAACCGGAGCCGAAGGCGCTTCGCCTGAAATTCGGCAAAAATCTATTCTTTTACGCCACCTTCTTCAGAATATCCGAACACCGATAGGCTTGCTTGGCTTGCCAGAAACCCAGGTGGACACGATAAAAGCGCTGCAAAAAGAGGTGCATCTTTTTCACACCGTTTCGGTTTTGCGTCCCGGCCAGGAAACCAGCTTACCCTATGTTTTAGGATTCCTGTTTCATTTGTTGGCTATCAGCGAACAGGAAGTTGCAGGATCTGAACCGGAACAGCTTTTAAAGCACCACTTGAATATGTTGGGCAGAAAGAGTCAGCTTATATTGCTAATAATTGACTCCGCAAATGAGTTGGAACCTCAGCAGCGACAGCAGTTAATAGAGCTGGCTGAAAGGCACTCTCAGCTTCGCCTGCTTCTTATCTTAGATGCACCGAAAAGCAAAGCCTGTGGAAATAATGATCTCTGCCTCTTTTCCCTGTCCGGCCCAAATAAAACGCCGTCTCGAGAGACAAGCTTGCTGCCATTAGAAGCAGAAAATAGAGCATTTAAAATCGTTGGTGGAGCCATTGCGATCCTGTTAGCAGCGCTTACCGTGACTATAAGTTTCTTGCCAACAGAAGCTACTCAACCAGAAAAAATAGACGAGGCGCTTCCAAAACTGGTGGAACCTCAGCCAGATAACGGAATAGTTGACGGAAGCGTGGCGCCCGGCGAGGATTTCTTGCCCGAAAAGCCAGAAGAGATAAAACTTGTTGAGAAAAGTGATCCCGTTGCACTTGTGCCACCCATTGAAATAACGACAAT
>Ga0164315_10004909_pt1 | contig 10421 bp, 9 predicted proteins | sample GuaBasSedimGuay6_FD_113737 | JGI IMG/M metagenome (GOLD analysis project Ga0164315, IMG submission 113737) | Subseafloor sediment microbial communities from Guaymas Basin, Gulf of California, Mexico - Guay6, Core 4569-2, 0-3 cm | ecosystem: Environmental > Aquatic > Marine > Hydrothermal vents >...
GCTGGAATCCTTGCGTAAATGAAGCTGGCAACCCACGTTTGCGCTAGCGATGACATCCGGTGAGTCGGCCTGCAAATTTTCCAGCTTCTCAACTTTCAATTGTTCCGAAAGCACCGGCTGTAACATCGAATAAGTACCTGCAGATCCACAGCAAAGATGGCCATCAGCGACCGGCAGGATAGTGAAGTTGTATTGCTGAAGCAGATTCTCAACCTGGCCGTTTAGCCTTTGACCGTGTTGCAATGTGCAGGGGCAATGAAACGCCACATTGCGATCGTTTTTAGCATCCGGGTCGGGTGGTGATTTCCGGGTCTCGGCACTGATGACTTCTGAGAGATCCACGGTCAATTCTGATACTTTGCTCGCTTTCTCAGCATAATCCGGATCACCCTTAAGCAGGTGCCCGTAGTCCTTGACCGTTACACCGCAGCCACTGGCTGTTGAAATAATGGCCTCAATACCGGCCTCAATATCCGGCCACCACGTGTCGATGCGCTGTTTGACATCTTGCAGACCCTGCTCACGTGCTGATGTATGCAAACGAACTGCCCCACAACAACCGTTTTTTCTCTCGCTCAGCAAGGTGATACCGAACCTGTCCAGAACCCTTGCGGCTGCTGCATTGGTCTCCGGTGTCAGGCTCGATTGTGCGCAACCTTCCAATAGCAGCATCTTGCGGGGGTGAATGGTCTTCGGTCGATCCAGGTTCTTTCCCTTTATCGGTAATTGAGCTTCTAAATGCTTTGGCAATAGTGGTCGCAATGCAGTGGCGAGATTGACAGCCGTGCGCACTATGCTCCTGCGCGGAACCACCGTCGTCATGATTTTGCGTTTTAAACTGTCAAGGCCCTGTCGTCGCTGCTGTTGCTCCAGCATATGACGTCCTGTCTCCAGCAAGCGACTGTATTTCACTCCGGAAGGGCAGGTGGTTTCACAGGCGCGGCAAAGCAGGCACCGATCCAGGTGGGCCTGGGTTTGACGGTTTGCCGGTTGGCCTTCAAGCAGCTGTGTGATGAGGTAAATCCGGCCCCGCGGGCCGTCGGATTCATGCCCGAGCAGCTGGTAGGTAGGGCAGGTTGCATTGCAAAATCCACAATGCACACATTTACGCACGATGCTTTTCGCTTCCTTTGCCCAGTCCTGGTCGGCGATTTTCCTGTCGAGGTGGATTTCCATCAATCTACAAACCGGGGTACATTCGTCCGGGGTTCAAAATGCCGGCAGGGTCAAGTGCGGCTTTGAAACGCTGGTGGAGTGCCAAACTGTTTTCCTCCAATGGGTGATAGGTGCTTATCGACTGATCCTGGCTATAACACTCTGCATGGCCGCCGAGCCTGGTTGCCCATGCGCGTATAGCTTCGGGTGGTTCATCGCTTTTCAGCCAGCGTTGTGCACCACCCCAGTCCACTAACTGGTTCAGGTCTCTGCCAATGGACTCAGACATTGGAGCAACGCTGATCCGCCACAAACGGCCTTCTTGTTGAAAAAAGTCCAGTTTGAAATTGTTAAGATCCTGCCAATAAACCTCATCGGTGAGGTGTTCTCCGCCAATTAACGCCAAACCATGGGTGATGCTTGCAGATGAGCCCGATAGCCTGATACGGATATTCCGGCCATCCCAGGCCGTGGCACTGATGGCCTGGGTTTTACCTGCCCAGAGATTCATTTTTTTCAGGGCGCTGAGTTCGTCACTTTCCTCCAGGATTAGTGTTTGTTCAATGTCCGGTTTGGGAATCACCCTCAGCGCGACCTTCAGTAAAACACCGAGAGTACCCATTGCGCCGGCCATGGGGCGGAACAGGTCAAAGCCGGCGACATTTTTCATGACCTTGCCACCGGTCGTGATGAGCTCTCCTTTGCCGTTAATAAAACCGGCACCAAGGATAAAGTCACGTACCGCACCCGAATAAGCGCGCCTCGGTCCAGCCAGGCCAGAAGCAACTGCACCTCCCAGGGTTGCGCCAGACTCTGCAAAAGGTGGTTCAAAACCAAGTATCTGATTATGATCGCTTAACGTGCTCTCGATTTCCCGTAAGGGCGTACCGGCACGGGCCACCAGCACCAGTTCGGCCGGATCGTACTCGATAATGCCATGATGACCCGTGACCCTAAGTGGCTGGCTGTCTTCTTTCTGTTGACCTAAAAAAGATTTGCTTCCGGCACCGCTAATATTGAGCGCCGTTTTGGCCTCGTATGCGACCTGGACCTGGCTGACGATCTCACTCGATAAATCTGGCATCAGAATCGCTCCAGTTCCGGGTGAGGCAATTGACCGTGATGGACATGCATGGCATTGAATTCAGCGCAACGTGCGAGGGTTGGCACGGCCTTGTCCGGGTTTAGCAATCGCTTTGGATCGAATGCATCCCGTACCGCCTGGAATTGAGCCAGTGACGCCTGGTCAAATTGCACACACATGCGGTCAATTTTCTCCACACCAACGCCATGTTCACCGGTAATCGTGCCGCCGACTGCGACACACAGATCAAGGATTTCACCACCGAACTCTTCTGCTTTTCTGAATTCCTCAGGCTGGTTGGCATCGTACAAAATCAGTGGATGCAGATTGCCGTCACCGGCATGAAAAACATTGGCAACCCTCAGGCCATACTTCTCGGAAAGTTTGCTTATACTGGTCAACACATTGCCCAGTTCCTTACGTGGAATGGTTCCATCCATACAGTAATAATCGGGCGAAATGCGGCCCATTGCGGGAAATGCATTTTTACGCCCGGACCAGAAACGCCGGGTTTCATCTTCATCACCTGCAAGACGAATATCCGTTGCACCGGTCTCAGCCAATATGGTTTTCACCTTTTCAATCTGGGCGATGACCTCCTCCTCAACGCCATCAAGTTCACACAATAATATTGCTGCTGCATCAGATGGGTAACCTGCGTGCACAAAGTCTTCAGCAGCCTGTATTGCTGCCTGATCCATCATTTCAAACCCACTTGGAATGATACCTGAGGCAATAACGGTCGCCACTGCGTTGCCGGCCTTCTCGATATCGTCGAATGCGGCCATCAATACTTTGGCAACATCCGGTTTGGGCAGCAAACGCACAACAACCTCAACCACGATACCCAGCATGCCTTCCGAGCCCATCATCAGGGCGAGAAGGTCATAACCCGGCGCATCCAGGGCGGTGCTCCCGAAGCTGACAATATCGCCACTGAGGTTAACCATTTTGACCTGCAGAATATTGTGAACGGTTAAACCATATTTGAGGCAATGCACACCACCGGCGTTTTCCGCGACGTTGCCGCCGATGGTACAGGCGATCTGTGAGGAAGGATCGGGTGCGTAATAGAGTCCCAGGTGCTGCACGGCTTCGGATACGGCCAGGTTACGTACACCGGGTTGCAAAGTCGCTGTACGGTTTTGCGTATCTATATTCAGGATACTGTTAAGCCTGGCTACCGATAAAACGACACCGTCTTTGTGTGGCATTGCGCCACCGGAAAGGCTGGTGCCGGCACCACGCGGAACGATGGGTGTGTCGGTTTGCTGGCAAACCCTCATTACCGCTTGTATCTGTTCAACCGTTTCCGGTAAAACAACCACCCTCGGCATTTGCCGGTAGCCACTGAGACCATCACATTCATAGGGTTTCATTGAGACCGGATCGGAAACAATACATGACGCCGGCAGTACCGCCTGAAGTTGATTGATGAGTGGATCGTGTGCGGATTTTGATCGGGACATTGTGAACCCTGCTGGATCAGATGAAGTAGAAAAAGGCTGTCAACCAATTAATCTTAATCTTACTAGATAAAACGGTTTGGCATCAGTGTTCTCAATGATGTAGTTTGTAGTTTTCCAGCTTTTTACCGTTTTCTGCTGGAGAATTTATTCAATGCTTTGTATGCTGTCATTTGCCTTGGAAAGGGTTCACTGGAGTTCAGTGTTACAAGAAGAACAGGAGCTATCATGAAGAACAACCTTGATCACGAAACCTACACAAACAAGGGCGTTATCAAAACACGGGTGTACGAGAGGGAACTGGATCGATTGCAGGTCGAACTGGTTAAATTACAGCAATGGGTCAAGCACAAAGGGCTGAAAGTTGTGGTTATATTTGAGGGTCGTGATGCTGCCGGAAAGGGCGGTACGATCAAGAGAATAACCGAGCCCCTGAATCCCAGGACCTGCCGGGTGGCGGCCTTGCCTGCACCCACTGACCGGCAAAAAACTCAGTGGTATTTTCAACGTTATGCCACCCATCTTCCTGCTGCCGGTGAGATGGTCCTGATGGATCGCAGTTGGTATAACCGCGCCGGTGTGGAAAGGGTGATGGGTTTTTGCACGCCTGATGAGCACCAGGAATTCTTGCGTTCATGTCCTGAATTTGAACGTATGCTCGTACGCAGTGGCATCATATTGATCAAATATTGGTTCTCTGTCAGCAACAAGGAGCAGGAAAAGCGCTTCCAGGCACGTCTCAAAGTGCCGACAAAACGTTGGAAGCTGAGTCCGATGGACCTCGAGTCGAGAAATAAATGGCTGGAGTATTCACGGGCTAAAGACATCATGTTTGCACACACTGATATCAAGCAGGCACCATGGTATGTGGTTAATTCCGATTGTAAAAAGCATGCCAGGCTGAATTGTATTACTCATCTCTTAAGCCTGATTCCCTATGAAGATCTTACTCCAAGGGAAATCGTATTAACCAAACGACCGCGGGACTCCATGGGTTATGTCCGGCCCCCGATGGAAGATCAGGAGTTCGTGCCTGAGCTTTTCTGAGGTGTCTGACTCGCAACAGGCCAGCTTGAAGCGAGTCCTGTTGATCCGGATCGGCCGTCTCGGCGATACCATACTGGCAACACCGGTTATCGAAGTTCTACAACGCAGCTTTGGTACCGGCGTTTTGATTGATTTTGTTACCAGTCCCGGTGCCTCGGCTTTTATCCTGGGCCAGGACCATCGTATTAACCGTGTATTTCCAGTTTCCCACCGCCGTGTTTCCCGGCGAATCCATTCCGCCAAACGTGAGATTGAGCAGCATTCGTGTAAAAACCCCTACGACCTGGTGATTAACCTGGAGTGTGGTGATGAATGCGATGACTTTATCAAGTTCGTGCACAGCCATAAATTCTGTGGCCGACCACGGATCAAACCGACACACCGGAGGGGTCGACACTGTGTGGATACTGAAAAGACCATCTACGCAGACTTGCTGGGCATTGAGGCTACCGATGCAGCAGAGACATCATTACAGCTTAGTCTGGACCCACAATCACTTCCTGTGCCGCTGAATGAGGACTATATTGTTATCAATCCCGGTTTTTCCGGTTTGCAAAGAAAGGGTTACCGCTGTCACCGGGCCTGGCCTGAAACGCATTGGCTAAAGCTGATTGAATTGCTCAAACAGGATACCGGGATACCGGTGCTGATTAATGGTACATCGGACGAGGAGCAGTATTTCTCTTCGTTGTTACGGATTCCAGGTGCTCATTCCCTGTTTGGCAGTTCACTGCTACAACTGGCGACAGCACTTACCCATGCCCGCTGTCTGATTTCGGTTGATACCGGCACCATGCACCTGGCTGCGGCGCTGCGAACACCCGTTGTTGCACTTTTTGGTCCAGGTAATCCTTTGCTCACCGGGCCTTATTCCAAACATGCCTTGCACCGCATACTCACCAGTGGTGTAGATTGCCAACCCTGTGTCAAAACAGTAGAACAGAAAACCTGCACTTTCAACCGCTGTATGTCTGAACTAGAACCTGAACAGGTTTTTGAAGCCACCCAACAGACAGGGAAACTCTGAACGAGTATGGAAGTGCCCTTCGATAGTTTTGTAGCGCCTGTCTGCAATGAACAAATTGAGATCCTGTACCAGGATGAGTTTATTCTTCTGATCAATAAACCCAGCGGTTTGCTGAGTTTGTCGGGCAAGAATATTTTGAACAAGGACTCGGTACACTTTCGCCTGGTGCAACTGTTCCCAACTGCATTGATGGTGCATCGCCTCGATTTTGGCACTTCCGGGATCATGTTACTGGCCTTGAACAAGTCGGTAAATGCAAACCTGACCAGGCAGTTCCAGGATCGTAGCATTGTGAAAACCTATATGGCTTTGTTGCATGGGCATTTGCAGAATGATCAGGGTTGCATTGATGCGCCTATAGCGAAAGATAAGTCGAATTTCCCTTTGTTGAAGATTTGTCATGACAGTGGCAAACAGGCACTGAGCCACTTTGAGGTGATCGAGCGACTGCAGGATCCGCCCAGCACCCGGGTTTTATTCACGCCCCTGACGGGTCGCACTCACCAGTTGCGTATACATAGTAGCGAAATAGGGCACCCGATTCTGGGTTGTGACCTGTATGGCTCAAGACAGACTGAGAACATGGCCGGTCGTCTGCTGCTGCATGCGCTTACGCTGGAATTTGACCATCCGGTCTCGGGCGAGAGAACTAGGGGTGAGTGCCCATGTCCTTTCTGAATAGTTGCTGGCAATCAGGGGATGAAGCGATTTAGACGTTCACCATTTTTTTCGATCCACATAATGGGTGTCTTTGTCAGGGTTTAATTGTCTTTTTACTGCCCTGTTCTGGTTTTTACCCAGCAGGATTTTCAGCTGGTAGAAACTTTCCCTGGCCAGCATCAACCATTCTGCCCTGAACCAGGTTTTTTGATAGAGCCTTTTCACCGCTCCAACAGCATCAGGTGAGCGTTCGGTGATTTGTTCAACCAATTGCATGGCCTGTTTTAGAGGGTCATCACTCACAGCGGTGATCAAACCCATCTCCAGTGCGTTTTGTGCCGAAACGACCTCAGCGGTCATTGCCAGTTTCAAAGCAACATCTTTTGCTACCAGTTCACGTAGCGCCAGGTTTGCACCCATATCCGGTATGAGCCCCCATTTACCTTCCATGATGGATAAGCTTGCCTCAGGAGTGGTGAATCTGAAATCGGCGCCCAGTGCGATTTGTAAACCACCACCCCAGCAACGACCCTGGATCACCATGATCACCGGCACTGGTATTTTGCGCCAGTTAAAAGACACCCTCTGTGCCAGGTTGGCTTGACCAGGTAGCCATTTGGCCAGTAAAGACATCGCAGAATACCTTTGACTTAGCACCGATTTGACGTCCAGGCCACTGCAAAAATCCTCGCCATTGCCTTGTACTATGACCGCTCGAATTTTTCGGTTCTGTTTCAGTTGGCGTGAGATTTTGTCGATGACTTTAAACATTGTCATATCAAGCGCATTACGTTTCTCAGCGCGATTAAGTGTCACAAAAGCGATATCGCTTTCAATTTTTAAAGTAACGCATTGCTCATTCATCATTTGCAGCCTCGTGTCATCCTGGCCCGTATCGCAAACACACAGCAGCGGAAGGAATACAGGATAGGTTTCAGAGCCTTAGTCCTTTGGCAAAATTGGTTTTTGTCCCTTAGGTACAGGTGAAACATAAGGATGATCTTTCATCTTTTCATCAAACTCGGCCCATGCTCTTTTTCGTAAATCTTCATCCAGCAGAAAATCAATGGCCGTCATTGCCAGTGTTTTAGCGGCAACCGTGGCACCACGGGCGGCGTTTGGTCTGCCATGACTGGCAGAAATCGCCCAGCTATGCCATGGCAAATCGATTGCAGCGGTGGCAACCATGATGCTCACACCTGGCGCGAGTCTTGTGACTTCGGCTACATCTGTTGAGCCGCCCTCCGGCGGTTGCATTTCATCAGCAAGAGGTTTTACTGCACTGGGGTAACCGATGGGCTCGATACCCAGTGACTTCTGTAATTCCCTGGCAAAGACCTGGTCGTCTTCACTGAAAACCGGGGCGCCGACGTATTCAAGATTGGCCTGGGCTGCTTCCTGTAACGGACGGTTTAATAATATTTCATGGACACCCGTTATCAGGGTCAACTTATATGTTGTCTGGGTTGCCAGGGCTGCTGCTTCTGCGATCTGGGTCAACCATTCATAGTTGGCTTGCACTTTTTTACGATTGGAATCACGAACGTAATACCAGACCTTGGCGTAAGCAGGTACAACGTTGGGTGCCTCTCCGCCATCAGGAATAACATAGTGGATACGTGCAGAGGGCTCGATATGCTCGCGCATCATGTTGGCGGCATGGTTCATCAGTTCCACGGCATCCAGTGCACTTCTGCCATTCCAGGGATCAAACGCACCATGTGCCGCCTTGCCAAAAAACTCCACCTGGAAATTATTCAGCGCCTGTCCCTGCGCATTAGTGACTTCTGTGTAGTAGAAGGGATGCCAGTCGAGGCTAACATCAATGCCGTCAAAAATGCCGGCACTGGCCATATACACCTTGCCAACAACGGTTTCTTCCGCCGGTGTCCCAAAGAGTTTTACAGTCCCTTTTATGCCATGTGCTTCCATGGTGCGTTTAAGCGCGATGGCTGCACCTACTGAACCCGCCGCAAACAGATTGTGACCACAGCCCTGTCCATGGGGATGGCCATCCTCGCGGGATTGTTCCCGTGGTACGGGGTCGTTACCAATATTGGGGAGAGCATCATATTCGGCCAGAATACCGATAACAGGCCCGCCATTGCCCCATTCGGCGACAAATGCCGTTGGCATATCAGCCACTGCCCGTTCAAGTTTGAAACCTTCCTTTTCGAGAATGTCTGCCAGGAATTCTGCTGAGCGGACTTCCCTTAATGCTATTTCCGAGTATTTCCAGAGTTCCATGGACATGTTTTCAATTTCTTGCTGTAGGGCGTCAACTTGTTCGATGACTTCCTGTTTTTCCCGGTTGTGATCAAGGTCAGCCGATGCCAACTGAGAAAAACCAAAAAACAAAACGGGGATCATGCTGTGAACGAGAGATCTGAAAATCATAAGAAGTCCTTTTTTTCTATGTTGTAGTCGAGCGCAATTGAGGAGAGGGTGTTCAGGTTAATCATCACATCTGCTATTGTCCAGCACGTTTATTGACGGCCTCCTGGCAACAATCTGGGCCATGTTTCGGTCAGGGTTTTGCAAATCACCCTCGAAATAGAAAATTGTCCACCAATCCTTGAATATTGTTTTTAACTCGTGTTGTTTAAGCAGGAATTCCGGGTTATTCGGGCGGCCAAAGCGACGGTTTTCAGTAGTGAATGTTTCATAGACGGCCAGGCCACCTGGAATGATTGCCTTCAGCAGGGCAGGGAACAGTGGACGGTGAAGATAACGAAAAGTGATGATTGCACTGAATTGCAGACCAGCTAACGGCTCAGATCCCGGTTGTTCCAGGTCAACTTGCCATGTTCGGCCAGGCCAACCGTTTTCGGTAAGCTGCCGTTTGATGTCGTCAAGGTCAGCCACCGAGCGATCAGCGAACACAACCGGAATACCCTGTCGGGCGAGCAGGAGACCATTGCGACCTGAACCGCAGGCAAGATCCAAAACGGGTAACGAGCAATCTGACCCCGTCAGTAAATCCAGGTGGTCTACCAGTAGTTTTTGTCTGGTATGTAGCATTGATTTTATTCTAGAAACATTCTTAGAAATATTATCTATCCCTTTGAATCATTGTTAGAAGTTATCACTCTTCTATGGTATACCGAATAGTATCTAAGCTTACCGGGTGCGTGTGAAATAACAGCAGAAATAATAATGATGAGCACCACCAGGGGGCCATCCCAGTCCGGGTTGATACCAAGACATGCCAGCAGGATCAATTTGATGTAAATGCTTACACCCCGCACTTGAAGCATCCAGACAGGGTTGGAAATGATATCCACTGTCATCATCAAAATACCAGTCGCCAAGGCCAGCCACCAGTAGCTAATCCACAGATCTTTTTCAAGGCCAAACAGTATGCCGCCACCTACACCGGCCACTGCCAGCAGATGTAGTGTACGCAGACTGATTTTGGTCCACCGTTTGGCGCTAGTCTTGTTCATTGCGTCATTATCTCTCGAATGCTCATCACCTGACACAACAGATTTCATATAAACCTGATAATATCTTCACATCAGTAAATCAAGGGTTCGGTCATGATTAAATATATTTTGTCCTGTGTTCTCTTTTTTATACCCGTAACCATTCTGGCTGATGCCCCGGATGGAGAGCTGACTTCATCGGCCGATCCGGCAGTTCAGGTGTTGATTAACGAACTTGGTTTGCGTGAATCAACGATAGCTTCGAGAGACCTTGAAGGCTGGAGTCCACCCAAAAAGATTGTTGTGAGGTCATTTCGGGCTGACTCACTGGCCGACTTGCAGATGGTTGCCCCTGGCGTTGAAATCGTAATGGTGGATAGCAAAGAGCAGGCAATTGAGGAAGCCGCTGATGCCCAGGCAGTTGTGGGTTTTTGCAATGAGGAAATTCTATCCGGGTCACCTGAATTATTTTGGGTTCAGATGTATACAGCGGGTGTTGAGCGTTGTGTCGTTCTCCCGGACATGAATAAGGGGCACAAGTTGCTTACCAATGGCCA
>Ga0164315_10004910_pt1 | contig 10420 bp, 8 predicted proteins | sample GuaBasSedimGuay6_FD_113737 | JGI IMG/M metagenome (GOLD analysis project Ga0164315, IMG submission 113737) | Subseafloor sediment microbial communities from Guaymas Basin, Gulf of California, Mexico - Guay6, Core 4569-2, 0-3 cm | ecosystem: Environmental > Aquatic > Marine > Hydrothermal vents >...
CGTGTTCCATCCACCTTATGCGCTCTACCCTTTCGAGTCACACTGGCTTGATATCAACGGCATCCGTATGCACTACCTGGACGAAGGTCCACGCGACGCCCCTGTCGTATTGATGGTTCATGGCAATCCGACCTGGTCGTTTTACTATCGTAATCTTGTGCTCGCCTTGCGTGACCGCTACCGTTGCATAGTGCCCGATCATATTGGTTGTGGTCTGTCGGATAAACCCGGTTCTGCCCAATACCCATATACACTGGAACGAAGAATTTCTGATCTTGGAGCGCTGATGGATCAGCTTCAGCCCGAGACACCCGTCAACCTGGTCGTGCATGACTGGGGTGGCATGATCGGCTTTGGCTGGGCAGTTGACCATCACGAGCAGATCGCCAGCATGGTTATTGCCAATACAGCGGCATTCCCGATGCCATCAGAAAAGAAGTTACCCGCCGCCCTGTGGTTGGTGCGCAATACCAAACTGGGCGCATTTCTGGTTCAGGGACTCAATGCTTTTTCAGGTCTTGCCGCGCGTGTCGCGTTCAAGAAACCCGTCAGTGCCGAGGTTCGCAAGGCGTATACCGGCCCGTATGATTCCTGGGACAACCGGATTGCAACCTTGCGTTTTGTTCAGGATATTCCATTGAGTCCCAACGATCCTGGCTATGACATCCTTTCAAGCACTGAATCACAGCTGCGGAATTTTTCCGAAAACCCCTGTCTGCTTGCCTGGGGCGAAAAAGATTTTGTTTTTGACATGCCTTTTCTGAACAAGTGGAAGCGTGTATTTCCACAGGCTGAAGTTCTCAGCTATCCGGATTGCGGACATTACATCTTTGAAGATGCCGGCCAGCCATTAACACAGGCCGTCAGTGATTTTCTGGACAAAAATGAAATCGGTCACGGGCACGACTGAAAGCTGTAATATCGCCTCGGCCCTGGTCAGCCAGGCTGCCCGGCAAGGCGACAACATCGCCATCCACTATCCGGTGGGCAAACACCGCGGTCGCATTAGCTACGAGTCGGTGAGTTATCACGCACTGAATGCACTATCCGATGACTACGCCCATGGCCTGATTGAATATGGCATTGGTCGCGGCACCCGAACAGCCTTGATGCTGACACCGGGTCTTGATTTTTTCGCGATGTTCTTCGCATTGTTCAAAGCGGGTGCAGTACCGGTACTGATCGACCCGGGCATCGGGATAAAGCCTCTGAAGACCTGTCTTGCCGAGGCGCAACCAGAAGCATTCATCGGTGTTACAAAAGCCCAGGTTGCCCGAAAATTACTGGGCTGGGCTCCGGCTGTAAAACTCGTCACCTCAGGCCCCAAACTGGGCTGGGGAGGGCTAAATACCAGGCAACTGCGGAAGCTGGGACAAAGAACGTCCGGACCGGCATTGGCTGACACACAGCCTGATGAAATGGCGGCCTTGTTGTTTACCTCCGGCAGTACTGGAATCCCAAAAGGTGTGGTTTATCGTCACCGGCACTTTGTATCCCAGGTTGAAATGCTCCGATCTGCTTTTGATATCCGCCCCGGTGAAGTGGATCTACCGACATTCCCTCCCTTTGCCCTGTTCGACCCGGCCATGGGTATGACCACCGTCGTGCCATTAATGGATCCGACAAGACCTGCAAAAGCTGACCCGAAATTGTTGGTTCAGACCATTAAACGTTTTGATGTGACCAATATTTTTGGCTCGCCCGCATTGTTGAATGTTCTGGGCCGTCATACCGAGTCTGAAAACATACAGATACCATCAGTACGACGGGTCATTTCAGCGGGTGCCGCCATGCCGGTAGCTACGATCCGGCGATTGCAGAAAACCTTAGCCCCCGATGCCGAGGTGTATACACCCTATGGCGCAACAGAGTGCCTGCCGGTTGCCAGTGTATCCGGCAGTGAGCTGAATACAGAGGTTGAGCAGCGTACGGCAACGGGCGAAGGTACCTGCATAGGCCGACCAGTCAACCCGAACAGGGTAAAAATCATTCCAGTCATTGACACTGCCATTGAGTCATTTGATCAAACGGTGGAACTACCCATTGGTATTACCGGCGAAATAGTCGTGCACGGCCCGACTACTACCGATAGCTACTGGCAACGGCAGGAACAGACCAGCCTGGCAAAAATAGTGGATACCAACGGCAGCATTTGGCATCGTATGGGTGATGCGGGTTATTTCGATCCCGAAGGACGTTTATGGTATTGCGGTCGTAAATCCCAGAGGGTGGTGAACCAGCATACGACCCTATTTGCAGACCAGGTTGAAGCCATATTCAATGTGCATCCGGAAGTCGCACGTACCGCGCTGGTGGGGATCGGACCTCATGGTCAACAAACCCCGGTATTGTGTGTGGAGTTGTTGAATAAGGTCAGCAAACATCGCCGTGAACGAATTCGAACCGACTTATTCCAGCTCGGTCGTAATAATGTGATGACAAAATCGATTCAACAAATTCTGTTTCATAAATCCTTCCCCGTTGATATACGGCACAACGCCAAGATTGGCAGGGGAAAACTGGCCGTATGGGCGGAAAAGAAACTGTTATGAAAATCCTGGTGACCGGCGGTGGTGGATTTCTGGGCAGCGCAATTTGCCGACAGCTGCTGGCGCGGGGTCACGAAGTGATCGCCTACCAGCGCAGTGCCAGTGATGAGTTGGAAAGGTCTGGTTGCCAGGTCGTCAGGGGAGACATTACCGATGCCAGTTTGCTGAACTCAACAACCAAGGGTGTTGACGCGGTGATTCACACGGCAGCCAAGGCCGGCCTATCCGTGCGTTATGACGATTTCTTTCGTCCGAATGTCACGGGGACTGAAAACATCATAAACGCCTGTCTAAAAAACAAGGTCCCAAAACTGGTGTTCACGAGTTCACCGAGTGTGACCCACACAGACGGGGATATCGAAGGCGGGGATGAGTCCCTGCCTTACGCCGAACACTACAGCTCACCCTACCCTGCGACCAAGGCCCTGGCCGAACAGTTGGTAATAGCAGCCCATTGTAGTGAACTGCACACGGTTTCACTGAGACCACACCTGATTTGGGGCCCGGGTGATAACCACCTGCTACCCAATCTTCTGAAACGGGCCAGCAGCGGAAAACTGAGACTGCCCGGGCCGGAAAAACTGATTGATACGGTGTATATCGACAATGCTGCCGAGGCTCATCTTTTGGCACTGGGTAAATTGATAACAAACCCTGAAACTGTCGGTGGTAAGACCTACTTCATTTCCAACGATGAGCCCATGAGCCAACGTCAGATCATTGCTGGTTTGCTCAAAGCTGCCGGTTTGGAGGTTGATATTCAATCGATCTCACCCACCCTGGCGATAGCTGCAGGCACCGTGTTTGAAACAAGCTGGAAATTACTGCACTTGAAATCCGAACCACCATTGACACGCTGGTCTGCCGAGCATTTATCCACCGCACATTGGTATGATATTTCGGCGGCAAAACGGGATCTTGGTTACGTTCCCAGGGTGAGTATTGCCGAAGGCTTGAAAAGGCTCGGCAACGAATTTTAAGCTTAATGCATGGGTCTGCCACGCAGTTTCCTGACTACATACTCCAATTTTGAATAGTTAAGCAGTTCCCGATCCTCTTCGGAAGCGTTCTTATAGCGCCCATGGTATTTATGCTTTACCCAGGCGTTGATATCCAAGCGTTTGCCATATTCAAAAAACCGATTGTTGATTGGATGGAATCCGTCTTTGTGCAGGAATGTGGTGCCAAAATCAATCACATAAGGTTTCTGATCTTTTCCCACAATCATATTGGATTTGGATTTCAAATCACCGTGGCTGACACCACGGGCGTGAAATGCACGGATAATGACCAATAGCTCTGCAAACCAGCTATCCCGGTCCACCCAGCTTGCATGCCGGTAGCTTGTGCCGTCGATAAATTCTGTCAACAGGTAACGTTTCTCAAGCAGACCGTAACAGGCTGGTATACCCTCGATACCCTGTAAGCGTTGATTAGCCGCAAACTCACGCTCGAGTGTTGCCTGGCGCGCCTTACGAACCGCGCCACGACCCATTGCCGATTTGATCACCAGTTTCAGGCCGTCACCCTCAAATAACTGCACGATGCCCTGGTTTGAGCGGGCGAGGATATTGGACCCGGACGCCAGGCTGGATTCTATCCACTGCAGCAGGTCATCGGGTATGGCCGTTGGTGGCTTAATTGAATACTCATTCATTGCTGGTGGATGATACCGGCAAGCGACCCCCGATTGCACCACTGATTTACTCATCAAAACCAATGTATTTGATTTGGGCGTAGGTAATTCTCATGCAGTACACTAGTATGCTGATCTTTGCGCCAATCTGAAGGAACAACATGCGTCTTAAATTCTTGCAAGCCCTGCTGCCCGTGCTGATGTTTTTACCATTCAGCGATGTGCGGGCTGAAGCCTACCCGTCTACCTATACACCCTTGCCATCCGAAGCAACACTGATTACCCATGCGACCATCCTGACCGGAACCGGTGAGCGCCTGGATGATGCCAGTCTGCTGATCTCAGATGGCAAAATTGTTTTTGTCGGTGAGGGTGAAATCCCCGGCGACGTCACCACCATTGACGCAAGCGGTCGCTGGGTAACACCCGGTCTGATCGACGTTCACTCACACCTCGGTGTGTATGCCAGCCCTGGTGTCAAAGCACATTCTGATGGCAATGAAGTAACCAGTCCGACAACAGCAAATGTCTGGGCCGAGCACAGCATCTGGCCACAGGACCCCGCTTTTGCACGTGCACTTGCCGGCGGCATTACCTCCTTACAGATTCTGCCGGGCTCGGCGAACCTGATCGGCGGTCGTGGTGTAACAGTGAAAAACGTATACAGCACCAGCTACCAGGGTATGAAATTTCCCGGTGCACCGTATGGCCTGAAAATGGCCTGTGGTGAGAACCCCAAGCGGGTTTATGGCGATCGCAAACAGACACCCATGACCCGTATGGGCAACCTGGCGGGTTACCGGGCGCAATGGATAGATGCACAGGCTTATATCGATAGTTGGGCAGCCTATGAGGCCCAGCTTGCCGACGGTAAAGAAGATGCCAAAGCACCAAAGCGTGACCTGAAACTGGAAACCCTTGCCGGTGTACTCAAAGGCGAAATCATCGTGCACATGCATTGCTACCGGGCAGACGAAATGCTGACCATACTGGATATGGCAGATGAATTCGGCTACAAGGTCGGTACATTTCACCACGGTGTTGAAGCCTATAAAATCGCTGACAAATTGGCTGAAAATGGAGTTTGTGGTGCCTTATGGGCGGATTGGTGGGGCTTCAAAATGGAGGCCTATGACGGTATCCAGGAAAACATCGCCCTGGTGGACCGGCCACAGGGCAGTTGTGCCATCGTCCATTCCGATTCCAGCGAAGGTATTCAACGTCTGAACCAGGAAGCTGCCAAGGCCATGGGCAGTGGCAACCGGGTGGGGATGAATATTTCACCGGAGCACGCCATTAGCTGGATCACTTCCAATGCTGCCAAATCGCTGGGTATCGAAGAGAAAACGGGATCACTCGAAGCTGGAAAAATGGCCGATGTAGTGATCTGGAGCGGCAACCCATTCAGTGTTTACGCAAAAGCCGGCCAGGTATTTATCGATGGTGCACTGGTCTATGACCGTGACGATCCGGACCTCCAACCGGTTTCCGACTTCGAACTGGGCCAGCTTCAGGGAGTGTCAAAATGAATCTGTTAAAAATACTGTTTATTGTCTCCCTGGCAGGTTTCTCTTTGGCGGCACAGGCTGATGCGATCATGATACGTGGCGCCACTGTCCACACCATGACGAAAGATGGCACCCTGGAAAATACCGATGTATTCATATCAGGTGGAGAAATTCAACGTATCGGAAAGAATTTGCCGGTACCGCAAGATGACGTTTACGTATTTAATGCCCAGGGCAAGCCACTGACACCGGGTTTCTTCGCCGGTATAACCAGCATTGGTATTACCGAGGTTTCGGCGGTGGAAGAATCTTCCGACTCCAATCTGGCTTTGAAGGAAATGCGTCCGGAGTTTGATGTTGTACCCGCCTTCAACCCGAATTCCAGCCTTATTCCGGTTAACCGTATAGAAGGTTTCAGCTTCACACTTCTCGGCGCGGGTGCCAAGGGCTCCATATTTGGTGGCCAGGGGCAATTGCTTGCACTGGATGGTGGATATGAGAGCTTTGTCGGTAAGCCCGTTCTGTTTATCAATGTAGGCAGGGATGCCAGCGGTCTCAGTGGCGGTTCGCGAGCGGCTCAATGGATGCTGCTAAACCAGGCCATGGCGGAAGCGGATAGTCCACCGACATCCAACGAAGCTACATTGTTGACAAGAGCGGGTCGTGGAACCTTATCGGCTTATGCAAACGACGGTAAAGTAGTCTTCAATGTTGACCGGGCAAGTGACATCCTGGAAACACTCCGGTTTGCTAAAAGGTTCGGTCTGGATTTGGTCATTTCGGGTGGTACAGAAGCATGGATGGTGGCCAGACAACTGGCTTCCGCCAAGGTGCCTGTTTTGCTTGATCCTCTGGTCAATCTGCCGGGTAACTTCGACAAGCTGGGTGCACGTCTGGATAACGCAGCCATTCTTGAAGCAGTGGGCGTTACGGTGGTCATCAGTGGTGCCGGTTCACACAACGCACGCAAGCAACGCCAGATGGCTGGCAATGCCGTTTCCCATGGCTTATCACATGATGCCGGAATTGCTGCACTAACCAGTAACCCGGCGCGGGTCTTTGGCGTTTCCGATCAACAGGGCAGTATTCAAAAGAACAATGTAGCCAATGTCGTATTGTGGAGTGGTGACCCGCTGGAGGTCACCAGTGCCGCTGAAATCGTGGTCATCAATGGCAAGCTGATACCGATGGAATCCCGCCAGACCAAACTACGCGATCGTTATCTGCCGGAAAACCCGGAGATGCCAAGGGCTTACATCAAACCCTGAGCACACAAATTCTTTCAGGAGGTCATTATGAAAACCGGATCCAAACTCGCAATTATCGTCTTCAGTATTGTTTCAATTGCTCATTTATTGAGACTGATCTTTTCCATCAACGTGACCGTCGGTAGCTGGGAAGTGTCCCAGTGGATAAGCCTGGCCGGTTTTGTAGTGCCTGGAATCATCGCCCTACTCCTGTGGCGCGAAAGCAAATCCCCGTAAAACCCTTCCGAATTTGCTACTGCGACTTCAGAAAATCCACCACCATGTGGCTGAAGGCCTTTACGCCATTTTCCAGATATGGTTCATGCATATCGAAAAACGGCGAATGGTTGGTCGGCTGGGTAGTCGGATCCAGTTCTTCGGGCCAGTTGCCCAGAAATACAAATACGGCCGGTGCAACTCTCCCATACTCGGAAAAATCTTCTGCAACAGTCTGTGGCTGGACGGCATGGGCGGGATGTCCGGATGCCCGTTCCAACGCTGGCAGGATCATTGACGTCAGTCCACCCTCGCTTATTAACGGTGGTGGTCCCTGGCTAAGTTCGAAGTCTATTTCCGCACCGGCACTTTCTGCAATCAGTCGTGCCGTGCGTTCCACTGCGGTGTGAATGTAATCCCTCATATCCGGGTCAAAAGTTCGGATTGTGCCTTCCATCTCAACTTTGTCGGGTATCACGTTATAGCGGATACCACCCGAGATACGGCCGACACTGATGATTGAGGGTGCCAGCGTTACATCCACCTGCCGGGAGGCGATGGTTTGCAAACCAAGCACAATCTGGGACGAGACAACAACCGGATCCACACCATCCCAGGGACGTGCACCGTGGGTTTGCTTACCCTTGACTATAATCTTGAAACTGTCGGAAGCGGCCATCATCGGACCGGGCTTAACGGCAAACTGGCCACCGGGAATACTGATACCAACATGCATCCCAAATACTGCCGCCGGCATACGGTCTTCAAATATACCCTCGTCGAGCATCATCGAGGCACCACCGTCCTCGCCGTTGGGTGGTCCTTCCTCGGCTGGCTGGAAGATCAGCATCACGGACCCAGGGAGTTCGGCTTTCATGTCGTTCAAAATTTTTGCCGCACCCAGCACCATCGACATGTGAGCGTCGTGACCGCAAGCATGCATCACACCGACATCCTGGCCGTTGTATTCACTGCGGGCAGTTGAGGCGAATGGTAAACCGGTCTGTTCAACCACCGGCAAACCATCTATATCCGTACGAATCGCCACCAATGGGCCCGGAAGAGCACCTTTGATTACAGCAATCACGCCTGTATGCGCGATACCGGTTTGCGGTTCCAAGCCCATGTCACGAAGGATTTCTGCGATCTTTGACGAGGTATTGAACTCCCGGTTGCTGAGTTCGGGATTCTGATGGAACCATCTGCGCCACTCGACGACCTGCGGTTGAACCGCTGCGGCAGCCTGGTCAATTTCGTCGGGTGTTATGCCTGCGTGTGCGGCTGGTATGGTTGCAAAACAGACAATAAAGGCCAGGAATTTTTTGGTCATAAATGACTCCTGTGGGGTGTGTTATGTTCAGGACAAGGTGAGGCCGGGCAACGGTCGAGAGGGCAGCCCGGGCTGTGTGCGGCGCGATTGTTTCGATTTGCATGGTTGTTGGTTCGTGGGTAACAAGTTACGCACCCTACCTTACTATTGCCTTGCCGGCGTCACTTCGTGCATCCGAACCGGCTGTTACCTCACCGGTCTTCCTGTTCCACATCACCCCATGCATATTTCCCCATTGGCGTTTACCTACTTCAATCGTATGACCCATCGCTTCCAACGCGGCGACTTCCTCCGCGGTGAATGCACTTGGCTCGGCAAATACCTTATCCGGCAAATACTGGTGGTGATAACGCGGTAATGACACCCACGATTCCGGTCCGTTTCCATCCATAAAATCCAAAATCCCCAACAACACCATGGTGATAATACGGCTTCCACCCGGTGTACCGATCACGGCAGATTTATCCTCACCCAGCATTAGAGTGGGTGACATGCTGGATAGCGGTCGCTTAAACGGTTGAATTTCATTTGCGGTAAAGCCAATCAGACCGTACGAGTTTGGCTCACCGGGTTTGGCAGAAAAATCATCCATCTCGTTATTAAGCACAAAACCCGTACCAGGCACCATGAAGGCCGAGCCAAAGGGTATGTTGACCGTCAGCGTCGCCGAAACCATGTTGCCTTCGGCGTCCATAATGGAGAAATGTGTTGTATCCGTGCCTTCGGGAAGATTGTCCCTGCCGGGTAACATACTGCTCGGTGTGGCGCGGTCATACATAATGCTTGCACGTAAACCGGCCGCATAGTTGACATCGGTCAGCCTGGCAGTCGGTACCGGGTAAAAATCCGGATCACCCAGGTACAGGGCCCGGTCACGATAAGCACGTCGCATCGCCTCCACCACCAGGTGTGTGCGCTGTACTTTCTCAAGACTCGACAACTGGTAAGGCTCAAGCATATTCAGGATTTCTGCAATTGCGATACCACCCGAGGACGGTGGTGGTGCGGTTACCAGTTCATAACCAGCATAAATGGTACGAACAGGTTCACGCTCCTTGATGGTGTAACCGGCCAGGTCTTCCATGGTCCAGATACCACCGGCGGCACGCACGCCATCGACTAATCGTTGTGCCACCTCGCCCTTGTAGAAGGCGTCACGGCCTTCTTTCGCGACTTTCTCCAGTATGTCAGCCAGATCCGGTAGCTTGATTAACTGCCCCATTTCCGGTACTTCGCCGTCAGGCAGAAAGGCATCGGTGGCAGCCGGCCAGCGACGCATGGTCTTTGCCCTTCTGGTCAGCATGCTGTGGAATTTGGTGTAAACAGGATATCCTTCCCGGGCAATGCGGATGGCCGGCTGAAGACTTTCGGAAAGTGAAAGTCTGCCGTAATTCACCGCCAGGTGTTCAAAACCGGCAATCTCACCAGGAATAGCGGCCGCCAACGGGCCGTTGAGGGCCAGATCACGATTGACCGTGCCATCGGCCTTCAGGTACATATTGGTTTCAGCCGCTGCCGGTGCCATTTCACGGGCATCAATCATTGTTTCAAAACTGTCTGAAGCGCGATGCAACAGCCAGAAGCCACCACCACCGATACCCGAACTGGTCTGTTCAATCACCGCCAGTACGGCGCTAACAGCAACAGCTGCATCGAAAGCATTACCACCCTGGGCCAGTATTTCGTGGCCAGCTTCAGTCGCCAGGTAATGCGCAGAAGCAATAGCGGCTTTACCGGGTTGGTTGGCGCTTAAGGGCTGTATGCAAATCGCTAAGAGCGCGATAAGCCAGAAACGGGCTTTCAAACTTCTGCTGCGCTTATTAATTGATGATATTTCTTCCACAGTTGTTCCTCTGTTTCTTCATGTCCCGGGTCTTTTGGAATACATTCCACCGGGCAGACTTCCACGCATTGCGGCGTATCAAAATGACCCA
>Ga0164315_10004911_pt1 | contig 10419 bp, 9 predicted proteins | sample GuaBasSedimGuay6_FD_113737 | JGI IMG/M metagenome (GOLD analysis project Ga0164315, IMG submission 113737) | Subseafloor sediment microbial communities from Guaymas Basin, Gulf of California, Mexico - Guay6, Core 4569-2, 0-3 cm | ecosystem: Environmental > Aquatic > Marine > Hydrothermal vents >...
CGGGTAAATGTAACCGCGGAACAACTTCCAAAAGGGGACTGCAATGATCCCAAACCACTAACTGATTTGAGACATTGTGTCTTCTGGAACATAGCTCTTTCTGGAATCGATCTGCATGGTACCTTGCTGGATGGTGTGTCATTGCGCGGCACAAATTTGACGGATTCTAATCTCTCGGGAGCCAGCCTGCAACAAGCTGATCTTCGCTGGTCGGATTTCAGTAAATGTCAATTGAATGACACGGATTTCAGCAACTCCAATCTGTTTCACACGACTTTTAATGGCGCAACCATGGACAGAGCAAAGTTGATTAAGGCCTATATGTTCGCTTCCAGGTTAAACCATGTTCGGGCAAGACAAGCCGATTTTACAGACGCTTTTATGAAGGATCTTAATATGGCGAACAGCGATCTGTCCGGCAGTAGCTTCAAACAAGGATATATGTTGCGTGCGGTGATGATTGGCAGCAATTTATCAGGTGCTGATCTGCAAAATGCCGATCTCACTGGAAGCGCTTTGGAAAGAGCCGATTTTACCAGGGCAAACCTCACCGGCGCCTCGTTTAGGGGAGTTACCCTCGATGAAACAATTTTTTCAGAAGCTAATTTTGATCAAGCTGATTTTACAGACGCCACTCTTGAGAATATGGATGGAACCTGGTTTCAACACGCGATTAACCTCCCAATATACCTGCAGAAAATGCTCAATCAATAAAATCGTAGGAACGATTTTTTAAAGTGCGACAGTGTCGCTCCTTCACGAAAGGTTTACCCGCCTGTTCTCCGACGGCCCAAATAACTCGGTAAATTAAAAAGCGGTTGCTATTGACAGCACCCTGTTGATTTGATAGAGATTATGCGTTTTTTTAAAAAGGTGTGAACCCATCATTAGGGAAGGAGGAGGACTGGCGTTTATGAAAAAACAATCATTGCTTATATCAAGTGCCATTATTGGGATTGCCGTCATCTTTGCAACAACCGGAATCTATGCAGGTACGGAGGTTCCGGATGAGATTAAAATGGATAATCCAGCCTACGAAAAGCATAAAAAGAGCATTGTGATATTCACCCACAAAAAGCATTCTGAAGAATATGCCAAGGCCAGTCCTGATTTATATAAGAAAAAATGCGGTGAATGCCATCACGATAAAGACAACAAACCGCTTGAAAACCTCAAGGCAGGAGATGACGTCCAAAGCTGCATTGAATGTCATAAAAAACCCAGTGAAGTACCCAAAAAGTTAAAACAAGAGTGGAAAGCAAAGAAAGTCAAACGGGACGAACAAAAGAAAATTAAGCGTGAATATCACGCTGAAGCGCTGCATGAAAATTGTCGAAATTGCCACAAAGTCTACAACAAGAAAAACAAGACCAAGGCGGCACCCACAACTTGTGCGAAATGTCATCCCAAAAAGAAAAAGTAAGCTAAGAATTTTTCAAAAAAAAGGGTGTGCAATGAGAGATTGCTCACCCTTTTTTTTGAAATACGATGGCCACCCAACCACGTTCTTCACAATTCCATACCCGATTTAATCCAAATTGATAGCTCTGCTTGACAATCGATTCGAGCTCTTCGCTTTTGACTCCGGATAGAAGTATCTTGCCGCCTGGTGTGACTCTTTCCACCATCTGCGGAAGAAATAACTTAAGTGTGGGTAAGCGCAGGTTGGCCAGTATGAGAGTAAAGGTTTCTTCGACTGTTTCAAAGGGTTCTGATGATATCGTGATCCGCTCCGATAACCCGTTATGTGCGATGTTGTCACGGGCTTCCGAAATTGCACAGGGGTCGATATCGATGCCGACACCCGATGTGATACCCATTTTTAGAGCGGCTATGATGAGAACGCCGGAACCGGTCCCGATATCGAGCGCTCTTGTTTTTTCCCCGCGCCATAGACCCGATTCATTCTGCTGAAGATATTCCAGACCCTTCAGACATAACCGGGTGGTGGGATGTTGGCCTGAACCAAAGGATGTGCCGTAACAAAGGCTGACGACAATATCGCCGGCATCCTGTTCAAGCGTGCAATCCCATGGTTTTAAAACAATTGTCGTTGTTATTCGGATGGGTTTATGAATCGATGTTTCGATAAAGGTATGCCCGAAATCCGAGACGTACATGAGCTCCTGCTGGTCCACAAGTTCCTTGATCGCCGACCGCACCGCTTTTCGGTCACCACGGCAATACCGGGACAACCGTCTTTGGATGTCCAAGAGAGTCAAACGTGTATCAGCGTCCTGTATGGTTTCTCGTACAGCCTGCCGAACAGCCTGCGCTCGAAAGATCTTCTTCGGGCTATGGTTGGGTTTTTCGGTAAGAGACCGCATTTTCCACCATGCTCTTGGCCCACAAGGGTGTTCCCAGGGAGTGGATGTGCGTGTAGGTGGCCAAAACTTTTTTCCGGCAGATGCCATCCCTGCCATCGATCAACCCAGCACCCCGTTGGACCTTAAAAGCCAGAAGGTCCATGGAACCTCTGTATTCGATGGCCTTTGAATAATGGAACTCATGGCCTCTGATTTCGGTCCCCACTTCAAAAAAGGGGTTTTCATGATCAACGGAAATAATGGTATACCCGTGCCCCTGCGGACGTTTATGCAGATCAAACACCAGGGGAAAAAGGCCTACCATGGCATAGGTGTCCTCATCCAGCAAAAGACGTTCCCCCAGGTACATCAATCCCCCGCACTCGGCATATATGGGAAGACCTTTTTCCGCCAAGTCCCGTATCTGGTTCCGGTAGGTGATATTGTCAGCCAGTTGTTTTGCGTGTGTTTCCGGGAACCCTCCGCCAATGTAAAGTGCATCGACTGGCGGTACAGCTGTTTCTGTCAGGGGACTCGTAAAAATGAGTTCCGCGCCGGCAGCTTCCAGAGCTTCCAAATTTTCAGGATAATAAAACTGAAAGGAGGAATCCCGGATGATACCGATTTTCGGGGCATCGCCGACTACGATATATTTTTCAACGCAGACATCCGAAGGAGGCGTGCTTGATGCGTTATTCCGGTCGGCAACTTCCACCCGTTGCTCTTCCCGGGCCGGTTGCTCTTTGGATGCCACATCCCCGGCAGACCGTGCTACCGCCAGGATGCCATCCAGGTCCAGATGCTTGGAAATGACAGCCGCAATCGTCGAAATGGATGTCTTTGCCCATGCATGTTCGGGCGTCGGCACCAGGCCCATGTGTCTCTCCGGGAAGGCTTGCTTCCTGAGTTTGGGAATCGCTCCCAAAACCGGTATTCGACAGTAATGTTCGATACAGGTTCTCAGGTTGTTCTCGTGACGTTTGCCGGCAACACGGTTTAAAATGACGCCCCTGATCCTGACATCCGGGTCAAACCGCTGACATCCCAACACCACGGCTGCCATGGTTCGCGTTGTCTTGGTGCCATCAATGCAGAGGATTACCGGAAGATCCAGGAGTTTGGCCAGCTCGGCCGTACTGGTCTTGCCGTCCCGATCGATACTGTCGTACAGACCTCGGTTCCCTTCGATAACAGCCAGATCCGATGCCTGGGAATAGCAAAAAAAAGATTTGAGGATGGTTTCTTTTTGGATGAGGAAGGTATCCAGATTATAACACTGCCGGTCTGCCGCCAGGGCAAGCCAGCCCGCATCAATGTAATCCGGACCTTTTTTGAAAGGAGCAATTATTTTGCCGCGCTTTACCAGGGCGGCAGTAATGCCAACGGAAGAAATGGTCTTTCCGGATCCACCCCGTAAGGCAGATATGATGATCCCGGGAAAACTCGTTTTTTTTTGTTGTATCTGATTTTGTTCCAAAAACCTACATTACAAAAAAACAGATTGCGGACAGCTCAAGATTAGTCTTCGTGTTCAGCCGATGCCTGTTTCCCTGTCCCCGCCAGACCATACATAGAGGTACTGCCACTGGACCAATATTCGAGTACGCCTTCGACTACCATCTGGGTGACATACTTTTTAGCAGCTCTTGGTTTTTCACCAATAAGTTTTGCCAGATCGTTGAAATAGAACTTGGATTTCACTTTTTGTTTCTTTGTCAGTCCTGCTACAACCAGCCCTTTTGCCTCTTCGTAATCCATTGCTTAACCCCTTTTATATGATTGACCGGGAGGCCCTTATCCAGGGCCTCCCATTGGAATTACATCAATTAAAACTTGAATTGTGTCGTCTGACGCCAGGTAAAATAGGCTGGATCACGGAAATCATCGATGAGATGATGGGTAAATGGAAGTTCGCATTTTTCGAAAAAGCGCTCCCATCCGATCCGTTCCGCCCAGTCACCGAGACGCTCATATTTGTGGGCGTCAGCTGAATAAGCATCCACAATATTTTTAATGGTTTCGGTTGTTTTTGGCCAGCGCGGTGCTTCGTTGGGGATAAATGCGACAACGACTTTCGAGAATTTGGGCGCGCTGATGCGGTTGGAAACCTTACCGCCCGCCATGAGCACGATGCCGTCGCCTTCCGTATCTGCCAACGGCATGGAGGGGCACATGGTGTAGCAGTTACCGCAGAACATGCATCGCTCGTTCTTTACGGCCACGCTCTTCAATGTTGCGCCACCCACTTCCACTTTAGCCGGTTTGATGGCCGCTGTCGGACATGCCGCAATCGCCAACGGAATTTCACACATCTTGTCCAGGTACTCATGGTCCAACATGGGGGGCTTGCGGTGATATCCAAGGATAGCGATATCGGAGCAATGCACCGCACCGCACATATTCAAGCAGCATGCCAGTGAGACACGCAGCTGGGCCGGCAGTCGGTGATCTTTAAAGTCCTCAAAGAGCACGTCCATGGTTGCCTTGACCGGCCCGGAGGCATCGGTGGCAGGTGTATGACAGTGAATCCATCCCTGGGTGTGAATAATGTTTGTCACGCCGGCGCCGGTGCCGCCAACGGGAAACTTGAAGCTTCCGCCGTCAAATTTCCGACTTTCAAGGTCCTGCACCAGTGGATCGACCTTGCTTTTGCTGTCCACCATGAATTCGATATTGTTACGCGTTGTAAACCGTAGATGTCCGTCACAATGCTTATCAGCAATTTCGCAAATCTCACGGATGTGAGTTACGCTCATGAGCCGGCATCCACCGACCCTCACGGTGTAAACTTCATCGCCGGATTCAGCAACATGAACCAAAACACCAGGCGCCAAAATTTCATGGTAAAGCCATTTACCCTTGTTCTTTGCAATAACCGGAGGGTAAAATTCATTGAATTTTCTCGGCCCGATGTCGGTGATCCGGTCTGTCATCGGTTTGTCCGGATTATAACCTGAAGATATAAATGCCATGGTTTTCCCCTCCTATCTTAGATGGTCTTTTCTGAATTCGTTAATGTCTCGCTCAAATCCGCCTTCAACTTCCTCTTCTTTCCAGAAAATGTACGGATTTGTTCGCGGCTCCTGCACCATTCGCGGATCAGGATCAAAACCAGTCACTTCGAGCAGTTTCTGAAAACCCTGCCGTTTCATGAGTTCACCAAGTCGCTCGCGATTCTTTCCTTCTTCCATCCACCAATCCCAGATAGGTTCTATGACGGTTTCTTTTATCTCATCATACGGTTCTTCGACTTTGATAAACGGAACGATGAGTGACCCCATTTGTGCACCATCCAAAATCGGCGCCTTGGCACCGGCCAGGATGGAACATCCCCTGTCATTGCCTATTCTTAGCGCTCGCGGCATGACATTGATGCAGTGCATACACCGGGTGCATTCCTTGTTGTCGATCTTGAGTTCCTTGCCATCCATCCACATGCATTGTGTCGGGCAAAGACCAATGACTTCTTTCTCAATATCAAAGGCACCCCAATCACGACCGGAATGGGCACCCCCGTTAGGTGGAATTTCACCGCCGACATAGGCCTGTAAAGCTTCCTGATCGATGCGGATATCGTCGCGCCAGGTACCGATAAATGACAGGTCCGCACGTGCAATGGAGGCCACGCAGCAGTTGGGACATCCGTCAAATTTAAACTTGAATTTATAGGGAAAGGCCGGACGATGGAGTTCGTCCTGATATTCAACGGTAAGATCATGACAGATTGCCTGGGTGTCAAAACAGGCGTATTCGCATCGGGCCTGCCCGATACAATCGGACGGCGTCCTCAAATTGGAGCCCGATCCACCCAAATCCTGATTCAGATTATGGGTCAATTCAAAAAATATTTCTTCCAGTTGCGGCGTGGTCGTCCCCAGAAAAATAATGTCACCGGTGGATCCGTGCATGTTGGTGATGCCACTGCCCCGGCGTTCCCATAAATCACAAATGCTTTCCAAATATTTGGTTGTATAGAATTTTCCCGCCGGCTGACTTACCCGCATTGTATGAAAATGAGCCACCCCAGGAAACATTTCAGGCTGGTCACAGTACCGTCCAATAACGCCACCGCCATAACCGAATACACCGACAATACCACCATGTTTCCAATGGGTTCTACCGTGTTTGAATGAGAGCTCAAGTACACCTAAAAGATCTTCAACAACATCTACGGGAATTTGATAGTCAACGCTCTTTTCATTGTTAGCCCGTGATGTAGCTTCTTGCTTGAGATCGGATACAAAACTTGGCCAGGGCCCAGTTTCAAGCTGATCCAACAAAGGGGTTTCATGCTTTGCCATCTTTTTACCTCCATTCTAGTTTATATTTAACCTAACTGCCTGAAAAATATCGACCTACCCTTATCGGGTTGATTGTCGTCACCTCCTCTCAATTTGGCTTTATCTTTTTAATTTATACAGGATATCGATCCGTTGTATTATTTTTTCAGCTAAAAGATTCCTATAAAATTAATCTTGTACCTTGTCAATAAAAATCCATGGTTTCATTCAGTTAAAGAACTTACGGATCGAGGATGCCCGGCATCATTTTTAGAAAGACATTGGTATGGTTTTTCAGGTGGGACTTTACCACTGCTTGATCGGGGTTCGTGACGCCCATTCGGCTCATGATGGCTTCGAACAAATTAAAAAAATCCTCATCAGGAATGTCTTTGAGAAATGCTTTGAAAGTGTCCACAAATGTGACCGGAATGGCGGCTTTCATCGTTGCCAATCGAAGGCCTTTGAAAAAGCCTTTTAAAATTCCTTCAATCGCAAAATCATCGATCCACGATATCTCCCCGACACCATCGATGCGATCGATACGCATCCGGATCGAAATATTTAATAAGAATAGCAGCAACGCATTCGCAATAGCGACTATGTCGTTATCCGTTTGTTTTAAAAACCGCTCGTAACGCCTCACGGTTATCAACTTCACCCTCGGTTCAGCCGTATCCAGGTTGACCACGAAATCTCCGGCGGCATGATGCCATGAAAAAACCTGCTCGTATGTTTCCAAATTATAGTATGCCGTTAAAATAGCCGTTGCATTTTCATATAACTTCGTTGCCTGTTCTTTCGATAGAAAAAAATTTCCCTTTTGTGTATCCCAAACCGCAATCCGGCTTGTGTGGTGGTCTCCTTTTTCTGAAACATGGAATTCATGATATCCTTCAAACCATTCCCCAAGGAACATCCGAACCTGTCTGTTGTCATCAATTTGAACACAACCATATTCATAAACTTTTGGTATAAAATCAAACAAATAAATTTTGTGGAGTCGCTTTAAATTGCGATATTCTCCTTCCAGATATTCCTTACCGACGCTTGATACCGCCACATTCAGAACGAACACGACCCGCTTTTCATCCACGGTTGTCACAACCCTCGCAGGATGGTAAAACTCACCATGTTTTTCAAGGTAGATCCTAACTTCTTTGAGTGCTTTGGGGAGAATTTTTCGGTTTAGGATTGAAGACGCAGCCTTGCAGACAGTTTTATAGGATTGCGCGGAAAGGAATTCTGTAACAGCCTTAAAATACTCAGCATATGTTATGGCTATGCCTTCAGCCGGTTTAATCTGCCGGGAGTCCGGGTTCCGGCTTGAGGGTATGGCCGCATCCCATAGGAAAATATTTTTATGAACAGGATGGTCATCATCTGATAAAAAATAAAAGAATCGTGGTGATTTCGGCATCGGTTTTTTGGCTTGATAAAGGATAAATTCCAAATAGATTGAACCTATCGATACGCCTTCAACTCCGCCTGAATCTGCGGTGCAACATCATATCCCAACTCTGCGGCTTTATCAACGTTTTCAATAGCCGAGTCGAATTCACCCTTCTCCATGTAGGCAATGGCCAGATTGTTATAGGCAACGGCAAAAGAGGGCTCCAGCGCAATCACTTTCAGGCTGGTTTCGATACTCTCTTCGATCTGTCCCTTCATGACATACGCATTGGCAAGCGTCGTGTAAGCCTGAAGAAAATTTGGGTTCCAGCGGATGGCTTTTTCAAGGGCCCAGATCGCCTCATCAACATCACCCAGTTGAAGCTGAACAAACCCGATGTTCCCATATCCTTCTGAAAATCCGGCTCTGGATTTCACAGACATCTTATTATACTGCAGGCAACCCTCAAGGTCCCCTCGTTTGAGACAGATACCGCCAAGCTGGACATAGGCTTCAGCAAGGGTTGGACTGTGCTCAAGTGCATCCTGAAATGAACCCTCGGCTTCATCATATTTTTCTTGACCCAACAAGGCCACCCCCAAATTGTAATGCGTTACGCCGCAGTCTGGATTGCTGGACAACGCGGCGCGCTGCATGGCGATATATTCTTCTACGTTTTTTGCTTTTTCCATTATCTTATCCTTTGTATACTCTCACTCTCAAAATTCCAATTGTATCAATACAACACCCATAGCCCCCTAAAAGAGGGTCTTTTTTAAAAACTCAAGAACTAGTACGACCGTCCATGATTGTCAAGGAGAATTTTCTTTTCATTAATCGATAAATGTATGACGTTTCTCGCTCAACAATATCCCGGTGAGGTTATAATCCCAAGGGCTCGTGACGGGAGAAGTCGCTTGACATAAAAAAAAATTCCCTTTATAAAATTCTAGTTAGTGTCCGTCCAGAAATGAGGATTTTTGCGTGAGATCAAGGCGGACGACAGATTTAACCCGGAGTAATAGCATGCTATTTTGAGGAGTTAAGTCATGGCGTCCAACACCGATATCGCGGGAAAAGACCATTTGTGGATGGGCACTAGTTAAAAACCTTTAAAAGGAGGAATAGTTATGGCTGACTGTTATGTCAATGTATTTTTGGATGACGAAGCGCTCAAAAAAATTGAAGCAGCCGGTTTGGTCGGCGAAGTAAAAGATGTGGAAGGCAAGAAAGCAATTCAGATCGTAATGACTCAAAAAGATAAAAAGAAACTAAAAAAAGGGTTCAAAGACTTGACTTTTGATGATTCCGATACCTGTGTCCTTCCCGAAGACGGGGAACAGACATTGTTGGACATCATTCTGGAAATGAAATCTGTTGATGTCATGAAATTCGCCATTACCAAACTGTACAATCCGCTTGCTGGAAGAGATGTGTTTGGAAGAGGCACGGGCATGCGCTAAAAGGAGAAATCATGGACGCGGGATGTTATACAGCAATCATCACCCCTTTTACAAATCCTGCCACGGCCGTTGACTACACATCTCTGGAAAAGCTTGTGGACTTCCAGATAACAAACGGCATCACCGGTATCCTGGCGGCCGGCACAACGGGAGAGAGCCCGACGTTGGCGTGGGATGAACATCACAAAGTTACGCAAATCATAGCCGAACAAACGCAGGGTAAATGTTTATGCATTGCGGGTACCGGGAGTAACAATACCAAGGAGTCTATTGCCGCAACAAAGCATGCTGTAGACGCCGGCGCCGATGCGGTGCTTCTGGTGGACCCGTATTACAATGGACCCAGCTCCCTGGAAATTCGAAAAGAATACATAGCCCCGGTCGCTGAAAAATTCCCTGATGTGACCATCATTCCCTATATCATCCCGGGAAGAACCGGCGCCCAGCTGTTTCCGGAAGACCTGGCCATTCTTTTCAAGGATTATCCGAATGTCAATACCGTCAAAGAAGCCACGGCCAATATCGACAACATGAAGCGCACGCGGGAATGCTGTGGAGCGGATTACACGATCTTATCCGGAGACGATGGCATGACGTTTCAAATGATGACGGACCCGTTGATCCAGGCTGCAGGTGTCATCTCCGTGATAACAAATATAGCGCCACGCGCCATTACCGATATGGTTCGATACCTGAATGACGGCAATGACGCCGACGCTTTAAAGCTTAAGAAAGCGCTCGACCCGCTATTTGGGTTGGTGACCGTTGTCACGGAAGAAAAAACGCCCTATGGTGGTGTCACCTGCAGGGCCAGAAATCCCCTTGGGATAAAAACACTTATGGCCGTTCTGGGAATGCCGGTGGGCGGATGCCGGCAGCCGTTGGGAAAAATGTCCCTGAACGGTATCCGGAAAGTTCTCGCTGTGGCTAAAAAGGTTCAGCTAAACAACCCGGAAATATTACAGCCCCTGGCCGAC